>MDSV01012761.1_pt1 | contig 12190 bp, 12 predicted proteins | sample 810851 | NCBI WGS metagenome assembly MDSV01 (sample SAMN05326640, study PRJNA326480) | marine metagenome | isolation source: seawater | place: Atlantic Ocean: North East | collected 2012
TTGATATGTTTATTTATGAAAAAGAATTTTTTTTACTCATTAATTCCCGCAAAGCAAAAGTCTGAAAGATTAAAAGATAAAAATTTATTGAAAATCAAAAACAAAACACTTCTAGAAATATCAATTAATAGTTCTTTGAAATCAAAATACATTGATAAAACATATGTTTCTACTAATTCAAAAAAAATTTATCAAATAGCTAAGAAAAACAATTCTTATGCTTTATTAAGAAAAAAGAAATACTCTAATAATGATGCACCAACTTTCAAAGTTGTTCTTGATTTCATAGAGCAACTTGGGATTAAATCAAAAAAAAATTTGTTTATTGTCTATTTACAACCAACTTCGCCTCTGAGAACTTCATCTCAAATAGATATTGCAATCAAGAAATTTATAAAAAGTAAGAAATCTTCATTAATTAGCTTCAAATTGTATGACAAAAAAATATTAAAAGGTTATTTTTTAAAAGATAACAATTTTACTCCATTATATGATAATGCTGTCTCAACAAATTCTGAAAAATTACCAAAAGTCTTTATGCCCAACGGGGCAATTTTTATTTTTAGTGTAAAAGATTTTATAATAAATAGAAATTTCCCCTCAAAAAACATTTATCCATTTATTATGAGTGATAATACAAGTATCGATATTGATAATTACGAAGATTATTTAACTGCAAAAAAACTATTTAAATAAATTTAATAGCGGTTTTATATAGTATTTTTTCATAAATATTGTATTTACAAATTTAATATTTAACAAATGATTGATCTTGGAAAAATAAAAATTGGTGGTTTAAACCCACCTGTCATTATAGTAGATCTTGGTATAAATCACTCGGGATCTTTAGAAAAAGCAATTTATTTATCAGATCTTGCAATTAAAAATGGGGCACAAATAATAAAACACCAAACTCATATTGCAGAAGAAGAAATGGCCTTAAATGCAAAAAAAATTATACCCGGTAATGCAAAATCATCAATTTTTTCAATAATAAAAAAAAATTCTTTATCTCATAAGGAAGAAAAAAAACTAATGTTATACATAAAACAAAAAAAAGCAATTTTTATAAGCACACCTTTCTCAAAAGCGGCTACAGATAGACTTACAGAATTTAAAATCCCACTTTTTAAAATTGGATCAGGAGAGTGCAACAATTATCCATTGGTCGAATATATTTGTAAAAAAAAAAAAACCTATAATTCTTAGTACAGGCATGAATGATATCAAATCAATCAAACCAGCAGTCAATATAATAAGAAAATACAGGCTTCCTTTTGTCTTGTTACACTGCACAAATATTTATCCAACTCCACCAGAACTAGTAAGAATCGAAGCTATGCTTGAATTAAAGAAACATTTTACTGATGCGATCATTGGCTTATCAGATCATACAGAGACAATATATACATCTCTGGGTGCAATATCTTTAGGGGCATCTGTCATCGAGAAACATTTTACAAATGATAAGAACAGCAAAGGTCCTGATATGAAGGCATCATTAGACCCTACAGATTTAAAAAACTTAACTGAGGGGTCAAATATAATTTATAAAGCTTTAAAAGGAAAAAAAGAAGCTGTTAAAGAAGAAAAAAAAACAATAGCCTTTGCTTTCGCATCAGTTGCATCAACTAAAGATATTAAGAAAGGTGAAATATTTACAGAAAATAATATTTTTCCAATCCGTCCAGGAAATGGATTTTTTAAGGTCAAAGATTTCAAAAAACTTCTTGGAAAGAAATCAAAAAATAATATTAAAAAAGGAATTCAAATTAAAAAAAGCGATGTTTAAAAAAAAAATTTTGCTAATAACTGAAAGAAGAGCAGATTATAGCAGATTTAAACCAATACTGAATTTAATAAAAAAAAACAAAAAATTTGAATATTTTTTAGTGGTCACAGGTTTGCATTTATTAAAATCTCATGGCAGAACCATTAATGAAATAATTAGCGATAAATTCAAAATTTACAAAAAAATAAAAAATTTTAATCATTTTTCAAGTGATGATGGTGAAGCAATGGTAAATGGGATTGGTGAAGTTTTAAAAAAAATATCTCCAATTATAAAAAACGTTAAGCCAGATATAATTTTAACTGGATTTGATATTGGTGCAAATTTTGCTCTGACAGTTGCTGGAGCTCATTTTAACATCCCTGTGGCTCACATTCAAGGAGGTGAAGTAACAGGTTCAATCGATGAAAGTCTTAGACATGCTATGAGTAAGTTTGCAAACTTCCACTTTGTTGCAAATAATGACGCGAAAAAAAGATTAGTAAAAATGGGTGAAAATAAAAAAAATATATTTATTGTAGGTTGTCCTTCGATTGATGCTTTAAAAATCGAAAAAGAAATTGATGAAAGATATTTCATGAAAAAATTCAATTTAAATCCCAACGAAAAGTTTATGATCGCAATACAGCATCCAGTTACCACAGAACAAAAGTCATCTAAGTGGCAGATTTTGCAAACAATAAAAGCAATTAAAAGTTCTAAAATTCCGACAATATTTGTTATGCCTAACAATGATACTGGTCACAAGTCGATAATAAGAGAAATAAAAAAAACTTCAATAATTTGGACAAAAAATTTAAGTTTGTCTGAATATAAATTTTTATTAAATAGAGCTTCAATTCTCATTGGAAATTCAAGCTCAGGTATACATGAAGCTGCTAGTTTCAAACTGCCAGTTGTTAACATTGGCTCTAGACAACATGGTAGATTAAGACCATTTAATGTTGTTGATGTTGATTATAACAGTAATAAAATTTTAAAAAGTATAAAATTTTGTTTAAACAACAATTATTTTCGAAAGAAAATTAAAAAGTTAAAAAACCCTTATGGAGATGGAAACAGTGCAAAATATATTATAAATATTATCGAAAAGTTAAACTTAAATTTATCTACTCAAAAAATAAATACTTATTAAATGAAAAACATATTTAAAAATAAAAGGGTTTTAGTAACAGGTGGAACTGGATCTATTGGTAGTGCAATAGTCTTTGAATTAATAAAGTATGGTTGCAAAACAATTCGTGTATTTAGCAATGATGAAAATGGACTACATAATTTATCTATGCTTTTAAATAATAATGAAAATTTAAATTTTATAAAATCAATGAAAAAAAACTCGATACGGTATATTTATGGCGATATTACAGATTTAAATAGAATTATAACCGCAACTGAAGATATAGATTATGTTATTCATGCTGCAGCAATGAAGCATGTTCCTATATGTGAATATAATCCATTTGAAGCGACAAAGGTTAATGTTTTAGGAACAGAGAATGTTGTAAGAGCATCACTTACCCACAAAAATGTTAAAAAATTTATTCTTATAAGTACTGATAAAGTTGTTGATGCCACAACTGTTCTTGGTTCATCAAAACTGCTAGCAGAGAAAAATGTTTTAACAACAAACCTAAATAAAGGCAGTAGAAAGTTAAACCTTTCGGTAGTTCGATTTGGTAATGTCATTGGAACCAGAGGATCTGTTTTACCAAAATTTATTTCACAAATTCAAAAAAATGAAAATATCACATTAACCGATAAATCTAGCACTAGATTTTTTGTGACTGTTAAGGAAGCTGTCGATTGTGTAATTAGCTCAATGAAGATGATGAAAGGGGGTGAAATTTTTATTCCAAAAACAATTCATTCAATTAAAATACATGATTTAGCAACATCTTTGAAAAAATTTTATCCTAAATCAAAATCTAAAATAAATATTATTGGTTTAAGAGATGGTGAAAAAATCCATGAAAAAATTATATCTTTGTCTGAGGCTTCAAAATTAAAAATTTATAAAAATTTTTATATATTAGATACTTTAAATAAACATAAATTGAAAAATCTAAAAATGATGTTTGAATATTTTGAATCAGATAAGGCTAAATTATTGTCTCAATCAAAGATTATCTCTTACTTAAAAAAAAATAATCTTTTAGACCAATGATTGTTTGTAAAACTCCTTTTAGAGTCTCTTTTTTTGGAGGTGGAACAGATTTGCCAGATTGGCTAGAAAACAATCATGGTCAAGTAATTAGCACTTCAATCAATAAATATGGATATATTCTTTTAAGAGAAAGTGATAATGTTTCAAAGTATATGTATTCTGTGAGGTACTATTTAAACGAAAAAGCTAATAGTATCGATAAAATAAGACACCCAGTAGTAAGAGAATGTTTGAGTTATTTTAAGGTTAAAAGTAAAACACTTCATATAACATATGATGGAGATCTGCCCTCAAGATCAGGATTAGGATCAAGTTCAAGTTTCTCAGTAGGATTGATAAATGCAATCTTTAAACTTAAAAGAGATAAACTCTCAAAAAAACAACTTGCTAAAACAGCTATAAATTTTGAACACAATGTACTAAAAGAAACCGTTGGATACCAAGACCAAATAGCAACTTCATATGGAGGTTTTAATCACATTTATTTTCGAAATGAGGATTTTAGAGTATCTCCAATCAAAATTAATAGTTGGAAAAAACTATTGTTAAATGAACACCTAACAATTTGCCTGATAGATGGGAAAAGGTCCGCTACGAATATAGAAAAAAAAAAAATTAAAAAAATTAATAAGAATTATTCGATATATAATGAAATATTTGATTTAACTAGACAAGCAAAAAATGTTTTGAATTCAAACAAATATAATTCTATTAATGAATTTGGACATTTATTAAACGAGTATTGGGAACTTAAAAAATCATTAGATGTTAGTGTATCAAATGATAAAATTAACTTTTACCAAAAACAATTTTTAAATAATGGGGCATACGGTTCAAAGTTAATGGGCGCTGGAAGTAGTGGCTTTATATTAATATTATCCGATAATACTGTAAGAAAAAAATTAATTAAAAAATTTCCAACGTTAAATTTTATAAAAGTTAATGGTGAAAATAATGGAAGTGAATTGATTTATTCAACCTAAAGATTATAGCCTTTTACATTCATCTAATAAAAAACTTATACTTTCCTTAATGCTTATTTCAGGTTTCCAACCAGTTATCTTTTTGAATTTTTTTGACGAAGGTATTTGATACATTATATCTGATTTTCTTAGTAATTTTTTATCTATTTTAGTTTTGAAATTAAGTTTAGATATTGTCTTTAATTTATTTAAAAATTGACTTAATTTCATTTTATGATTGCTTCCAATATTATAAAACTCTCCGATTTTACATTTAGTTGCAGCCAGCCAATACGCTCTCATTGCATCTCTAACATCCATAATTGTTCTAACTGAATTTAAATTTCCATGATAAAGATATTTTTGATTGCCTTTTTTTATTTGATGTATTTGATACGCCCAGTGTGAAGCAAAAAGGTTTTTTCTTCTGGGGTTTAAATATGTAAACATCCTTGTAATGATAATGTTCATTTCAAAATTTTTAAAATAATTATAAGATATCTGATCTTGGAAAAGTTTAGAAACAGCATAAGGATTATTAGGCTTCAAACTAGAATTTTCTGAAATTGGCATATTACTCTTTGAAACATTGCCATATACTTCTGATGTACTACATATTTGTATTATTGGATTTTTTTTTAACAATCTTACTGATTCTAATACATTTAAAGTAATTATATTATTATTGTTTACTATTTCATATGGATTTATAAAAGACATTTTGACATCAGCATTTGAAGCCAAATGAAAAATTACATCTGGATTTGTCTTTTTGATAATTAATTTTATTTTATTAAAGTTTTTTAAGTCACATTTAAAAAGACTAACTTTATCTCTTATTTTTGATAAATTTAAAATATTTATCTTTCTATACGTTCCAAATATTTTAACTTTTGGATGATTTTTAATTATATATTCCGCCAAGTAACTTCCACCCGATCCAGAAATACCTGTAATCAGGGCTCTTTTAAATAATCTCTCTTTTTTAAATATATTGGTTCCCATCTTCAATAAATACAAAAATTTTCTTCTTTGATTTTTTTGAAATAGCTTTTTTGTAATTTGTAAATATAGTTTCTTTTTTATTAAGTTTAATTACTTCTGAATAATTCATCATTTTTTTCAAAGCTTGTGTATGATCTTGAGTATGTTGGAGTCCAGCGTTTAAGGGCTTGGTTGACCCGACAAGTGTTCTAACTATAATTTTAGATTTAAAAGAATTACTTGTTAGGTAGTCTATTTTGTCTGCATGATTGATTAATTGATTAAATGCAAGAACAAGAAAATCAAAACGAGGATAACAAGATATAGGAATATATCCATCAAGAGCCAATCCAATAGATATACCCATTTGCACCTCTTCCATTACTGGCATTTCAATCTTTTTTTCTATTGGCACATCTTTAAGACTAACAAATATTGAACTTCCAGGATAAATAACAGATTGTCCTAAAAAAATTACATTTTTTTTTTTTGATAAATAATTCATACTTTTTTGAATTTGATTTAGATATGTCATTAAAATAAAATCCATTTTCCAATACCATGGTGAGGATATTTTCTTTTGTAAGAATAATGTAATAACCCCGGGAGTTTCTTTTGTTTCTTTCCCCATGCTTTTTTAGTTGGAGTATTTGTACTTAAATTATTATCTTCAACCACTATTTTTAGTGGTAGTTTCATATTTCTTGAGTATTTATAACATTCATAAAAGACACCGGTCTCGTAAGTCATGTCACCTATAAATACCCAAACTTTATTTTTACTTTTTTTTCTTTTTAAAGACAGTGATACCCCCAGAGCAATTGGTAATACCCCACCAACTATCGACGAAGAAAAAAATTTATCTTTATATGAGTTTAGTGTCATACTTTTTCCATTTATAATCTGCATCTCTATTTTTTTTTGATTACACCCTTTTAATAATGCATGGTAGTGATTTCTCCAACCAACAAATACCCAATCTTGTTTATTAATTTTTTTAAAAATTTTAATTAATTGATTTTCATTGTTACCAGATAAATGTATTGGTCCTTTTATCCTCTTTTTTTCATATAAATTTGCAATTCTAGTCTCAAATTTAATAAGTTTATCTTTTAATTTTTTGTTATTCATTTTTAAAAATATTAAATCTTCTTTGCTTTTCTTTATTTTTTTTATACCAATCTATTGTTTCATATACGCCATCTTTTAAATTAGTTGATTGATTAAATCCCATTTTTTTTAATATTTTCGTATCTAAGATTCTAATTTTGTCCCCTGTTGGTTTTGACTTGTCCCAAATTATTTTATATGAATTTTTGAAATACATATTTATATACTCGACTAATTTTTTGATACTATAGCCTTTACCACTACCGATGTTAACAGGTTCATTAGGTGCTTTTTTCATTAAATTAACCATTGCCAAAGCGACATCTCTTGAAAAAATAAAATCACGAATTGCACTACCATTTCCCCATACTGATACTTTTCTATTTTTTGAGTTTACAAATTTATTTATTAAAGACGGTATGACCATAGCAGTATTGACATCAAAATTATCATGAGGTCCATACACATTTGCTGGTCTAGCTATTATTGTCTTCATTTGGTTTTTGTACTCTTTTCCATAGGCGTCTACCTGAAGTTCTCCAATTCTTTTTGCCCAGCCTGAATACCAATCGTTGTTTGATGGAAAAGTTTTCCAGACATCTTTTTCTCTCATAATATCTTTTGGACTATAAACCCCTATTGAACTTGTGTATAAAAATCTTTTAACATTGTTTATTCTCGATGCTTCAAGCATATTAATATTAAACATCATCATTGGGGTCATAAAACTATAAGGTTTTGTTTTAGTCATTTTTGGAGACCCTTTAATCCCAGCTAAGTGAAATACAAAATCAATATTTTTTGTTACTTTTAAACAATTTTCAAGTTTTCTAAGGTCAGTCTTGTGAAAATTAACTTTTTTTGGAAGCTCTAAATTTTTCTCCAAGGATACAACGCTTATTTTAGCTCCAAGTTTATATAGTTCTTTTGTAAGCTGTATACCTATAAGACCTGTGCCACCAGTTATTAAAATCTTTTTATTTTTGTAAAAATTAGCCATAATAATTTTTATACCAGCTTAATGTTTTTCTTATCCCAACATTCAATTTAGTTTTAGGATACCAACCGAGTTTTTTTTTTGCTTTGATACTACTAACTAAAATATTAATATTTAAGTTTCTTCCTTTAACATGTTTAATTTCTTTATTAGTTTTTGAAATTTCTATCATTTTTTTTAAAACATCTTTAATTTTATAAGATTTGCCATAAGTACAATTAAAAATTTCAAATTTATCTTTTTGTTTGAATACAATATTTTTTACCATTCTAATAAAATCCTCAATATATAAATAATCCCTTTTTTCGTTACCTTCACCAAAAATTTTAATTTCTTTTTTTTTATCAAAAATTTTAACAATAGATGAACCAATAAAGTGACCCTTATTTAAATCATATTTATCATAAGGACCATACAGGTTAGAATGTCTAATTATTGAAAACTTGGTATCTGAAATCTTAGAATAAAATTCACACATCTTTTCTATATAAAGTTTTGTATTTGCAACACCAAAATATCCATCAAAAATTTTGGTATTGTCTACATCTGTTTCATTCAAAGGTGTTTCTGAGTTTTTATACATCACAGTACAACTTGTAAAAATAAAATGTTTTACTTTATTTATAAATGATGATTTTAGTATGTATGAATTCATAATTGCATTATCTGTAACGTGGATATACGGGCTATTAATTATATCTTTTGATCCAGAGGTAGTTGCGGCAGCCTGAATAACTATATCGCAATTTTTTGTAACTTTTAAACAATTGTTCAATTTTCTTAAATCTGCTTTAATCCACTTAACATTTTTTAGATAGAATTTAGGTTTTTTATTATAAACAGCATAAATTTTGAATCTTTTTGAAAGAGAGTAAACTAAATTCTTGCCAACAAAGCCAGTAGCTCCACAAATTAAAACTTTTTTCATATGATTATCAATTTTTAAAAATTTTTATCCACAAAAGATATTCTTTAAAAAAATTCCGAATATAATCTTTATCTGACTTGTTTAAATCACTCATTTCAACTCTCAAATATTCAAGTGCTTTTTTGCAAATCTCTTCACATGTTAGCAGATAAGTTTTTCTTTTTTTTATTTTTAACCTTTTTAACATTTGAGTGAATTTATCTGTCAACATATCATTTTTTAATTCATCTTTTAAATCTTGCCACAAGTTATGTGGATTACGAATTTGTTTAACAACAGGTCTACCGAAGGAAACAGTATTCTTGTGTATTTCAATAATTTTACATATCATGTAACTAGCCCAAATATCAGCATTTCTACCTGTTGAATAAGGAGTAAAATAAGCAGGGACTAATTCTTTGATTAAACCAGAATTTTGATTATTAAAGGATGTCCATGTGCCTGGGTACAATCCAAAATAATTCATATTTTTATTTCTGAAACCAGTTACATAAATATCATTGTTTAATCTAGCAATTGCATCAATATCGGGGTCACCTAAAACAGTCCCATTAAAAAAAACAGGCTTAATAATTTTTTTAATTTTAATGTCGTTATTTTTCTGGAATCTTTTAGACCAAGGATATGCTCTTGGGTATATGTCAAGATTATTTCTTTCTTTTACATAATGGTATATATTTGACCAACCATTTGTTGATTTCAATAGAGTGATCTTATTTTTGTGCAAAATTTTCTTTGCTTCTCCTAAATAGTCTTTCTCTAAAATAAAATTGTCATCATCTATTTGTAAGCATAATTTACAATCTTCTTTATAGGATAAATAAACTCCAATAAATTTCATTATTCCAGAATGAAATTTGATTAATTTTTTTAATTTATTTTCATATCTAAAAATTTGTTTTATTTTGTATATATCGTAGTATCTGAATTCGTAAGGATATTTTTTGTTAAGTTCTTTTACAAATTTCTCAGCCTTTTTTGGAGTTTTGTAATCCCCAATAACATAAAAAATAATATTCTTATGTTTATTTTTTAAAAAATTAATAGCAAATTTTTCTAAAAAAAATGGAATATTGATTGTTGTTGTACAAAATCCAACTTTAATATTATTCTTTTTATCCATAAATTTATATTTGATTATCTTTCATATTTGAGTTTCCGCCGTCTATTATCATGTTTGTACCATTGATGTAATCACTCTCATTTTTTGATAGGAAGTATACTAAATTAGCTACATCTACGGGTAATCCAATGCCTTTAGGAAAATCTCTATCTATTATTTTTTTTAGTATTTGTGGTTTACGTGTTTTCAAATTAGTCCATTTGCTAGTTTCTGTGAAAATTGCTCCTGGAGACACACAATTAAATGTTATATTTTTCTTTGTATATTTTTTTTGAGTTGAAAGGCTTTTCATTAGAGAAACCTGGGCAATCTTATTCATAGTGTAAATAGGTTTTCCTGAGAATTTTTTTGTTATAGCAGATGAAATTGTGATAATTCTACCCCATTTATTCTTCATCATGGAATTTAATGATAATTGTGTTAATCTAAAAGTTGAATAAATATTTTTACTTAATATCATTTCAAAATTTTGTTTTGTAATTTTATCAAAATTCATACCTTCTTCTTTAGAGCCGCCGCCTACATTATTCACTAATACATCTATTTTTCTAAATTTTTTTATGAAATTTTTATAAATATTATCAATAGCTTTTTTATTTGACAAATCACAACTGTAACTCTCGCATCTTACACTTTTATTTAATTGTTTTATTTTTTTTTCAGCAAAATTTAACCTTTTTTTATTTTTTGATACTAAGAAAACATTATTTCCTTCTTTTGCAAATTTTTCAGCTATTGAATAACCTATACCTGTACTTGCTCCTGTTATTAAAACATTTTTTTTCATAGATTAAATTTTAAGATATATAAAATTTTTTATAAAAATTTTAATATAATTCAATTTATAATTTTTATTTATCCAGTAGATTCTTTTTAAAAACAATAAAATAACTCTTAATATGACTACAAATGTTTGATTGTTTCTATTTTTTATCTTATTTTTTAATATTTCAACATCTTTAAATACTTTAAAAAGAGAAGATATTGAAAGTATACTTTTCTTATTAAATTTATATTTTAAAGTTTTCTCTCTACCTTCTATGAATGTTGTGTCTTTTTCCTTCATCGAATTAAACTCATGGAATATTTTAAAGTTATTTATCATATATTTTCTGTTCAAAATGCCAGAAATAATTAATAATTCTGTATCCACCTCATAAAAATTTGAAAATTTATTAGTTGTATTAAACCATTCTTTTGAAATAATTTGACATATTGGCCAATCTTTATTTCCTTGGTTGTGATCAGGGTAAATTAAATATATTCTATCAGCAGGCAAATCGTTTATTGCATCACTGAGTATTTTATCCCAATTATAATCAACAATATCCATATCATCAGCAAAATGTATAAAAAAATCCGAATTAGACTTTTTTACCATTTCCTTTAATCTCCAAGGTTGGTCTTCATAACCTTCACGTCTCTCAAGTATGATTTTTTTTATTTTAACTTTATTTATTAAATTATAAGGAATTTCAAAATTAATAGAGCTAATATCATCTTTGTCTATGCCTAAAAGTATTTCAATACAATTTGGATTATAAGTTTTTTTTAAAATATTATACAGTGTTTTGGTGAGTTCATTCACTCGATTTCTTGATGGTATTAAAAAACAAAATTTGATATTCTTACTTTGCATAAAAAATTAATTAATATATAGAAATTGGTGCTAATGAAAGAAATTAATAATCCTCACCCATTAATGGAAAATAATATAGATTATGACGATATTAACAAAATTATAAAATTTTTAAAAAAAAAACCAAAATTGACGGCTGGAGAAAAAGTTTATCAGTTTGAAAAAAAATGGTCTAAGTGGCTTGGAGTAAGATATAGTGTTTTTGTTAATTCTGGTTCAAGCGCAAATTTTTTAACACTGGCAGCTTTAAAAATTTTTTTAAATAATAATAAAAATGAGATAATTGTTCCACCTCTGACTTGGAATTCTGACATTGTTTCAGTTTTAGTAAATTCTTTTAAGCCGGTATTTGTAGATATTAATTTAAATAATTTAGCAATGAATGTTGATCAAATAAAAAGAAAAATAAATAAAAATACAGCGGCAATATTTTTAAGTCATATTCAAGGTTTCAATGGTCTATCAAAGGAATTGCTAAAAATTGTAAAAAA
>MDSV01071966.1_pt1 | contig 12189 bp, 10 predicted proteins | sample 810851 | NCBI WGS metagenome assembly MDSV01 (sample SAMN05326640, study PRJNA326480) | marine metagenome | isolation source: seawater | place: Atlantic Ocean: North East | collected 2012
ATAAAGAAATAAAAAAACTTTTTAATTTTGAAAATAAAAATTATTATTCAATATTAAATGAATACTTACGATTTTATGTTATAAATATTATCCCTAAATCTATATCAAATTATTTCTATATAAAAAAAATTATTTCAAATAAAAAAATTCATAGTGTTTTAACAGGATCAACAAATTTAGGATTAAATATGAAATGTATGTTAAATGCATTCCAAAGCGAAAATATTCCTGTTATAACTTATACTGAAGGAGCGGGTTATGGATCTTACATAAGACCTATTGTTGAGTATACAGAATATTTATTTGGGGATGTTCTTTTTTGTTATGGTAATGGTAATATAGAATATTTTAAATCCTCAAAAAAAAAATCAAATAGAAAATTGATACCAGTTGGTTCCGTAAGACAATTCAAAATATTCCAAAAATTTAGCAATTCAAAAATTCCTAAAAAAATAAATTCTGTTATGTATATTTCTAATGTATTTAAAGATAATTGGGTTACTACTCCATATGGATGTAAAACTGGATTAGCATATTTTGAAAATCAAATAAAGATCCTAGACTATTTGAATAAAATTAAATCATCTGCAAATATTTTTATCAAACCTCACCCAAATGATAATAATTTTAAGGAAATTTTAAATTTAGAAATTTATAAAGATTTTAATGTCAAACTTGATACAATGGAAAATTCACTAAAAAATATTGATTTATTTATTATTGATTATCCATCAACTACTTTACTTGATGTATTAAATACAAACTCGTTTATTTTTTTATTTAAGGATAATAATAGCTTCGAATTTTCACGTTTACAAAAATCAAAAATTTTAAAAAGAGTATACTTTTTTGAAAATTTTAAAAATATGGAAACTTCTATTAACGATATTTTAAAAAATGTGAACCAATTCTCACCAAAAATTGATGATAGCTTTCTTATTAATTATTCATTTTCTAAAAAAGAAGACCCTTCAGATTTACTTATCAAAAATTTAAATAAATTATAAAAATAGTCGCTCATATAAATTTCATTAGTTTTCTTTCTTAGATGTTTGTAAATAAATATTGTTTAAATTTGATATATTTATAAAGTAGTAAAATATTAACCTTTAAATATTAGAAAATTGAAACCAACAATTATTATCCCAGCAAGATTTGGATCAAGTAGATATAGAGGAAAACCACTTGTAAAAATTTTAGGTAGAGAAATGGTATTAAGAGTTGCTGATATTTGTAAAAAGGTTTCAGGAGTAGAAAATTTATTTGTTGCAACTGATAGTAAAAAAATCTCAAATGTTATTAATAAGTCTGGTTATAAATTTATAATGACCTCCAGAAATTGTTTGACAGGTACCGACAGAGTTGCCGAGGCATCAAGAAAAATAAATTCAAAAATATTTATAAACGTACAAGGTGATGAACCGACCATTAATTATAGAGATATTAGAAAAATATATAAAACAAAATTAAAATATCCTAATCACGTAATATGTGGTTATGATCGAGTACATAAATTTGAGAATCCATCGAGTACAAATTTGCCAAAAGTGGTAGTTAATTCAAAAAATGAATTAACGTATATTTCCAGAGCTTTGATACCAGGCTCAAAAAAAAATAATACAAAAATTATTTATCATAAACAAGTTTGTATTTATGCATTTAATAAAAAACAATTAAAAAAGTTTTATGAACTTAAAAAAAAAAGTTTAACAGAGAGTATAGAAGATATAGAGATATTAAGATTCTTTGACTTAAATATTAAAATTAAAATGGTTAAATTGAATTCAAATTCGGTTGCCGTTGATGAAATAAATGATGTAAAAAAAGCTGAGAAAATTTTGGGAAAAAAATGAAAAAAAAATTTTTAGATACAAATATACAAAATAAATCTTTTTCAGTGGAGAATAGGATACAACTGTATAATTATTTTGGTAAAAAGTTACCTCTACCAACTGAGATTGAAATAAGTGAGTCAGGAACTTGCAACAGAAAATGTTCATTTTGTCCAAGAAGTGCTCCGAATTTCATTGATAAAAAAGAATTTATAACAAATGAATTACATGAAAAATTATGCATTGAATTAGCAGAACTAAATTACAAAGGTACAATAAGATACAGTGGTTTTGTTGAACCATTAATAGATAAAAATATTTTTAATTTAATTAAAATGTGCAAAGATTATCTTCCTCAATGTAATGTAGAAATGGTAACAAATGGAGATCCATTAAATTTAAAACGTTTAAATAAACTTTTTTTAAGTGGTCTAAATAAGCTTCTTATAAGCGTTTATGATGGAAAAGAAGATGCAGAAAAATTTGAAGGACTTTGTAAGTCTGCCAACTTAAAAGAAAATCAATATTTAATCAGACATAGATATTTGTCAGAAAGTGATGATTTTGGAATAACTTTAAGTAATAGATCAGGAATGATGGAAAATGCGGAGTACAAAATTGATGGGTTATCTGAACCGATGAAAAAAGCATGTTTCATACCTTCATATACTTTTTTCCTGGATTATCAGGGTGATGTTTTAATATGTCCACACGATTGGGGTAAAAAAATAATTTTAGGAAATTTTAATGATAAAAAATTAACAGAAATATGGTTTAGCAATAGAGCTATGCATTTAAGAAAAAGATTAAATAATGCTGATAGAAAATTTTTACCGTGTAATGTTTGTGATGTAGAAGGAACCTTTATGGGTAAAAAAAACTCAACTTTCTTTAGTTAATATGAAAAAAAAGATACTTATTTTAGGAGCAAGCTCAGATATTGGTATAATTACTACAATTAAGTTTTTAGATAATAATTGGAAGGTAGTAGCTCATTATAACCAAAATCAAAAAAAACTTTTTAAATTAAAAAAGAAATATAAGTCAAATTTAGAAATCTTAAAAATAAATTTAAATAATACTAATAATTTAAAAAAAAATTTAATAAAAAAAAAAAGACTACTTAACAAAATTGACTCTTTTGTTTCTCTTGTTGGATTATTAAAAAAAAGTAATTATCAAAAACCAAATTATAAATCATTCATAAATCATATTAATGTAAACTTTTATTCAAACCAAATATTTATAAATTTTTTAATAAAAAATATGATTAAAAATAAATGGGGGAGAATATTATTATCTTCAAGCATAGGTACAAAATTTGGTGGAGGCAAAGATACTTATTATTATTCTTTAACAAAACATATGAATGAATTTATACCCTCAATATTCAAAAAAAAATATGCAAATTATATTCTATATAATGTTTTAAGGATTGGTGTTACGAACACAAAAATACACAAGAACATTCCAAAAAAGGATCTTAATTTGAGAAAAAAACTAATACCCACCAACAGAATTGCAGAACCAGCTGAAGTTGCAGAAAAAATATTTTTTATGGCATCAGATAAAAATACGCTTATACACTCCCAGATAATAAACATATCTGGAGGTGAGTAGTGACTCAATTAGATTTATCTCAAAAAAAAATTATTATTAAAATTAAAAATTATCTAAAAAAACTAAAATCACATAATATAGAAATAAGTAAAAGTTCGTTTTGCTATTTTAATACCTATTCTGAATCTCCAGGATTCGCCCTAGCAAATTTATGGAATCGTAAAATAAGTAAAATAGAATTTTTTATCTACATCTTCAAAAATATATATTCAATTTTCTTTATTTCCAATTATAAAGTTTCCAGCATACCAAATTTTAAATTCGAAAATATAATTATAACCTGGGGCAAATTAAAAGATTTTAAAAAAAAAATCTTTAAAGATAATTTTTCAAATACTGCATCAAGTACAACACATAAAACTCTTTTTTTTGTAATCTATCTAGATAAAAAAATACCAAAAAATATTCCCGATAATGTTGTACTTTTTTTTAGAGAAAGAGAGAAAATTGATATTTATTTTTTTTTTAAAAGGTTCATTTCTGTTTTATTTACAAATAATTTTTCATTTACTAAATTTTTCCATTATTTTTCATCTCACACAATTTTTGCTGAAGAAATTCGATCTAAACTTATAAACTCATTTAATTTCTTAAATATAAAAAAAATTATAATGCCTTATGAAGCTCAACCTTTTCAAAACTATATTTTTAAAGAGGTAAAAAAAATTAATAAAAAAATTAAAACAATTGGTTTTATTCATTCAATGGTCCCAGCATTTCCAATAAACTTTTTAAAAAGAGATGGATCTCCTGATGAACTCTTGTTATCTGGTGAAGCTCAATTAAGTCTTTTTATTAAATATTTAAACTGGAAAAAGGAAAATCTTAAAATTATTTATTCACCTAGAATTTCAAAATATATTGATAAAAAGAATATCAACTCAATATTTTTTCCAATTAGTATCGAAAGCAAAAAAATAATACTGCATGTACTAGAAAATTATATTTTATCCAAGAAAGATAAATTTTTTAAAAATATTAATATAAAAAAACACCCCTCTTCTCTAGGAAATAAAGAACAAAATATCCTCAAAGAAGACATCACTAAATTAATAAATAATAATAAAAATAAGTTTAATAAAAAATCAAACAATACTTTAAATTTTTTTATAGGTCCTACCTCAGCATTTATTCAATATTTAGAAAATAATCAATCATGTATACATATTACAACTAATCCTGTATTTGATGTTTACACTTTTGGATTGTGGAAAAAATTGTTCCCAAAACAAATTAATAAATATATGTATAATTATAAACTATATGATCGAAATAAGATGATTTTAATGAAAAAAAGATCAAATAAGTCTTTATTAAAAAATATAATATGAAAGTAATAATTCTTTGTGGAGGCCTTGGATCAAGACTTGCAGAGGAAACAAGGAGCAAGCCTAAACCAATGGTTAAAATTGGAACTAAACCTATAATTTGGCACTTAATAAAATATTATCAGCACTTTGGATTTAATGATTTTATACTTGCCACTGGCTATAAGTCTTACGTTCTGAAAGAGTTTTTCAATAAATATAAAATAAAATCTGCAAAAATTAATTTAGTGTATACAGGAAAAGATTCTTTAACTGGAGGAAGATTACTGAGATTAAAAAAATTCATAGATGATGATAATTTTCATTTAACATATGGAGATGGCCTGAGTAATGTAAATCTTAAGAAATTAGTAAGTTTTCATAAAAAAAGTAATAGTATAGCTACTTTAACTTCAGTAAGACCACCAGTAAGATTTGGTGAAATAAAACTTTCTTCAACAGGGAAGGTAAAAGAATTCAACGAAAAACCTCAAGCATCAAGCAATTGGATTAATGGGGGGTTTTTTGTTATGAACAAAAAAATATTTAATTATATAAAAAATGATCAAACAATTTTGGAAAGATATACACTGGAAAAATTAGTACAAAATAAAAAACTATCGGCATTTAAACATTTTTCATTTTGGCAGTGCATGGATACTATGAGAGATAAAATTTATTTAAATAAACTTTGGAAAGAAAATAAGACACCCTGGAAAAAATGGTGAAAAAATTTTATAAAAATAAAAAAATTCTAGTAACAGGTGCCACTGGATTTAAAGGTGCTTGGCTTTGCTTTTGGTTACATTTGATGGGAGCAAAGGTATACGGTATAGGTTATAATCCTAATAAAAACAAAGACCTTTTTTATAATTTAAACCTTGATAAAAAAATTAAATATTCATTTCTTGATGTAAGAGATTTTAAAAAAACAAATAAAAAAATTAACTTAATTAAACCTGAAATTATATTTCATTTAGCAGCACAACCGCTAATCCTAGACAGTTATAAAAAACCATATGAAACATATATGATAAATTCACTAGGAACTTTAAATATAATGGAAATTTGTAAAAATTTAAAATCTGTAAAAGCTATTGTAAGTATAACTTCAGATAAATGTTATCAAAGTAATAATTCAAAAAAAGGATTTGTAGAGTCTGATAAGTTGGGAGGAGAAGATCCATATAGCGGATCCAAAGCTAGTGCTGAAATAATAGTCAATACTTATTATAAAAGTTTTTTCAAATCGAAAATAAAATGTGGAATTGCAACTGGAAGAGCAGGTAATGTTATAGGTGGTGGTGATTGGTCAGCTAATAGATTAATACCAGATGCAATCAGATCTATCTGTGATAATAAATCTATATTTTTAAGAAATCCTTATTTTAATAGACCCTGGCAACATGTTTTAGAGCCATTGTATGGCTATTTGGTATTAGCATTAAAATTATATAACAATCCCAATAAATTCTCAGGCCCATGGAACTTCGGTTCAGAAAAAAATACTGTAACTGATGTCCTAACCGTTGTTAGTCAGATTGTTAAATATTGGGGAGCTGGCAATGTAAGATTTTCTAAAAAAAAGAAATATTACGAGCAAGAAAATCTCCAATTAGATATTGAAAAAGCATCTACTATTCTAAAGTGGAGGCCAAATTGGTCTATTAAAAAAAGTATTAACAAAACTGTTGAGTGGTATAAGGAATTTTTAGTTAATAGGAAAAATGCAGAAGAAATAACAAAGAAACAAATTATTGACTATTTAAATGATATTAAAAAAAAAAATTGAAATAATACCTAATTCCAAAGGAAATATTATAAAATACATTAACAAGAAAAATAATTTTTTAAAAAAAGTAAAAGAAGTTTATTTTACAGAGATAAAAAAAGGGCATGTTAAAGGATGGATAAAACATACAAAAACTAAATGTTTTCTTCTTCCTGTTAAAGGAAAAATCAAACTTTATTATTCAAAAAATTTAAAAAAAAAAAAAACAATAATATTAGATTCTCTTAAACCGTTTGGTATTTTAGTTTATCCAGACACATGGTTTGCATTTGAGTCATTAGAAAGAGTTTCATTATTAATTAATAGTACTGAAATTTATCATAATCCCAAAGAGACAATCAAACATCAAATAGAATTTTGATGACTACATCAATTTTTTTTTTATCAAATGGTTATAAAGGAGGTGCAAATAAATATATTTATCAAAACTTAAATTTTATATCAAAAAAAAATCAATCAATATTGATAGATAAAATAATTGATAATCAATTAATTAATAAATCAAATAAAATAAAATATTATAAACTAAATTTACTTGAGAATGTAATTTCAAATCATAAAAAATTAAAAAAAATTTTAGTTAAGAATAAAAAGAAAAAAAATATTATTTTTTTAACAAATTTTGTAATTTATTTACTATATTTTTTTCTTTTCTATCAATTAAAAAAAAAAAATTTTAAAATTATTTTAACAATACATAGTGCGGTATTTATCAAAAATTTCAAAAATAATTTTCTTTCTTTCTTTTTTTCTTTAACATCATTAAATTTAGATAAAATAATTTTTGGCTCAGAAACATCAAAAAATTGGTGGACCCAAAAATATTTTTGGATGAAGTGGATAAACTATAAAATAATCTATAACGGTATTAAATTAAACAAATTTAATTTTAAAAAAAGAATTAATAAAAACAAATTTAACATAAGTTTTGTAGGTAGAATAGTTTATGAAAATAATCCTGAACTTTTTTTAAAAGTAGTTCAAGATAATTTAGAAAATAAACAATTTAAATTTCATTGTTACGGAAAAGGACCATTAAAATATAAAATGAATAATAAAAATATTATTTTTCATGGTTGGTGTAATCCTAAAATTATCTACAAAAAAACTGATTTAATAATAATAACTTCAAAAGTTCAAAATTTTCCATATGTTGCATTAGAGGCTAAAACTGCAGGAATACCAGTAATTAGTACTAGTAAAGGAGATATTAAAAAGATTATTTTTAACAACAGTGACGGTTTCTTAATAAAAAAATTTGATCTTAAAATAATTAAACAAAAAATTCTATATATAATGAAAAATTACAACCAATTTAGTAGAAATGCTAAAAAAAATTCAAAAAGATTTGATGAAAATATCTCTTTGAATAAAATTTGGAAATTGATATTAAAATGAAAACTTTAATAATTGGAAAAAGAAGCTTTATATCTAAAGAGTTAGGAAAAGTAATACCAAACTCAACCTTACTTTCAGCCGACGAATTTTTGCACATAAATTTAAAAAATCGTGAAAAAGTAAATATTATTATAAATACATTTTTCCCTGTTGCACAACTTAGTAACATACAAAATTATAAGGATTTTATTGATAAATCAATTTTAAGTTTATCAAAAATACTTGATAAAATAAAACCAAATACAATAAACAAAATATTATACACGAGTAGTTCTGTTGTATATGGATCAATAATAGACAATTCAGAGCAAAAAGATATTTTTAATCGAAATTTATATTCATATACAAAACTTTGTTGTGAAAATTTATTAAAGAACTTTTGTGATAAAAATAATTTAAATTTAATTATTGCAAGAGTTTTTAATTGCTATAGCTCAACAAATAATTTTTCAGTTATAAATAAAATTTCAGAAAGTTTGAAAAATTCACAAAAAATTATAATTAACAATGATGGGAATTCAATCAGAGATTTCATTCACGTAAATGATGTTGCTAAAATATATTTAATTCTTATAAAAAATTTTAATAAAGGTACATTTGATATTGGAACTGGTAATGGAATTAAAATTAAAGATCTATTAGAAAGTATCAATTATCCTGTAAGAAATATTAAATATAGGAAAAAATATAATGAAGAAATTGATTTATCTGTTGCAAATTTAGACAATTATAAAGAAAAACTAAAAAGATTTAATTTTATTAAAATAGAAAATTTTTTTAAAATTAAAACAAAATTAAAAAAATATTACTCAGATAATTTAAACAAACTACAGCCTAAAGAGAATAATACGCTCATATATGGTGCAGGTTATGCTGGAAAAAAAATAGCTAAGGATTTAATTTTAAATAAAAAACTAAATTTTTTATATTTTATTGATGATGATAGTAGAAAAGTTGGTCGATCAGTTTATGGTAAAAAAATTATTTCTTTTAATCAATTAATTTCTCTAGCAAAAAAAATGAAGATAGGCAAAATTCTTATTGCTATACCATCTTTAGACCAAAATGATATTTTAAAACTTTATAATAAAATATTTCCTTTAACAGAAAATATAAGTTCCCTTCCAAATAAAGAATATTATAAAAACAAAAAAGTAAATTTTGAGGATTTAATAGAGTTAAATGTAGAAGAAATATTAAATCGAAAAATTTTTCAAGTAAATTTTAATAAATTAAATAAATATAAAAATAAAATAATTTTAGTAACAGGAGGAGCTGGCTCTATAGGTAGTGAAATTTGTAAACAACTTATCTCATGCAAACCAAAAAAAATAATCATTATAGATCAATCTGAATACAATATTTATTTACTCAATAAAAAACTAACTTCTAATAAAATTAAAACTTATTTGATTGACATAAATAATACTAAAATTTTAAGAGATATAATTTTAAGGAGAAAAGTTGATTATATATTTCATGCAGCAGCATACAAGCATGTAGATTTACTAGAAAATAATCATATCTCTGCGATCAAAAATAATTTTATTGGAACATTGTCTGTATTAAGAGCCATTATGAATTTAAATATTAATCTATCAATAATTTCCACTGATAAAGCTGTTTTTCCAAAGAGTATATTGGGCATCACAAAGAGAGCTTCAGAAATAGTCGCTAGAAATTTTTCTAATTATCCAAATTACAAAAATGCAAAGATTAATATTGTAAGATTTGGAAATGTTTTTGGTAGTCAAGGTTCGGCAATAGAAACGTTTGTTAATCAAATATTAAACAAAAAAAAAATTACTATTACATCATATAATATGAAAAGATATTTTATGAGTATTAGAGAGGCATGCAATTTGGTTATTCAGTCTGCAGCTCTTGAATTAAAAAATAAAATTTTTATTTTAGACATGGGTAAACAAATAAAAATTATCGATCTGATTAAAAAAATATTAGCTTTTTATAAAAAAAATATTAATGACTTCAAGATTGTAGAGATTGGAGTAAAAAAAGGAGAGAAGAAGAGCGAAAGTTTATCTTATGTAAATAAAATAATTAAAACAAAAATAAAAAAGTTAATGATATCTAAAGAAAAAGAAAAAAAAATAAATAGACTTCAAAAAAAAATAGATCTTATTGAACAGACGATAGCCGATAATAATTCTAAAAAAGCTGTTTTTGAAATTAAGAAATTAACTAGAATTTAAATACTTAATGTACAACTTTGAAAACTACTTGCTCATGCCAATTATGTCGACGTTAATTGGGTTAATTTTATTTTTAGGTATTGTATCATTAGGTTATTTTCTAATAAATTTATTATTGGGTGACTTTGTTACAAAAGATAATAAATTTTATTTAAATTCTCCCTTAATTGGTTCTAATTTCTTATTGGTTATTCTTACGCCACTAGCATATTTTGAAAAATTAGATGAATATGTATTTAAGACAATTTCTTTTTTTCTTATTGGTCTCTTTGGACTTTTCTTGTTTAAAAAATCACAAACACTTTTAAAGAAATTTCGATTAGTTAAACATTATAAATATACTTTTGAAGAAAAGTTGATTTTTATAATTATTTTGTTGTATTTTTTAATATCTATAAGTCCTGTAACTCACGCAGATTCATTAGGTTATCACATGCTGGGTGCAGTAAATTTTCTTTCGGGCTTTAACTTATTAACTGAAATATTACCATCAGAAATAAAATTAATAGGTCCTGGAGAACTATTAATAGCTTTAGGTCTTTCATTAGGCTCAGAACAATTAGGCGGAATTATTCAATTTTCTTCTTTTTTTACAATTTTCTATTGTTTTAAATCAATAAAAAAAAATATTTCGTCCAATTTGATATTATTAGCAACAATCACTACGCCCACTATCATATTATTAGCAACCACACTTAAACCTCAATTATTACAGATTTCTAACGTTTTATTATGTTCTTATCTTTTATACAAAATATACATAAGTAATTTTAATGACAAATTAATAATAAAGTATGTTTCACTAATTATATTATTTACTTCAATAAATATTTTAGTAAAGTTTTCGTTTTCTTTAAGCTCATCTATTATAATTTTCACCTTAATTTATATTTTATTTATAAAAAAAAAAATAACTTTATTTTTTTTACCAGCAATAATAATTATTTTAATAATGTTTATTCCAAAATATATTTTTATGAATAAATATTATGATGTAGTTTTACTAAATTTTTTGACATCATCATTACCTACTAACTTAAGTTTATATGACTCAATAAATTCTTACTTAAAACAAATATCAAATGGTAGTAGGATAATGCCATCATGGATAATGTTTCCAAAAAATTTTGGTGCATTGTCTGATATTATTGGTCCCGTATTTTTCTCATTTTTATTATTCCAATTTAAAAAAAGCACAGTATTAAAATATACACTATTCTTTTTTCTAGTATTTTTACTTTTAATTTTAAATTTTGGACAAGCAACCTCAAGATTTATATATGAAGGTTTTGTTGTCCTTCAAATGTTTTTATTAATTACAACTATAAAGTATAAAAAAATTTTTAATTATTATAAGTATTATGTTTTTTTTCAGTCGATCATATGTATTTTTATTTTAATCTATTTTGTCACAAGTCTCACCCCAGGTTCTTTCACGAAAAACTTAAGATTAAATGTAATGAAAAACAATGCTAATGGATATGAATTAATGAAGTGGACTAACTCAAAATTAAAAATGGAAGAGCAGATCATTTCATCACATAGATCTTTGTCATTATTAAATAATAAATCATATTCGTTATTTTTTCTTAAGTTTTTGGATAAAGATTCTAAAGATTTTATTAATTATATAGATTATCTAGATAAAAATAATGTAGAAAAAATTCTTTTAATTCAAGATTTTGATCCAGGAATATTTAAAAGCTGTATAGGTGAAAAAGTAGACAGTATTAATAATATAAAAATATCACAAGGTAGAAATCCTTTAAAAAAAACTGACACTGGATCGGCTCACATTTATAAAATCAAATCAAAAGATTTAAAATCTTGTATCTATGAATAAAAACAAAATTAAATTTTCAATTATTATACCTACTTATAATTGCCCTTATATTACAAGATCAATTGAGTCAGTATTAAATCAATCTTATAAACATTGGGAACTTTTAATTATAGATAATAATTCAAGAAAATTTTTTAATAAAAAAATTAAAAGTTATAAGGATAAAAGAATAAGATATTTTAGA
>MDSV01225047.1_pt1 | contig 12188 bp, 5 predicted proteins | sample 810851 | NCBI WGS metagenome assembly MDSV01 (sample SAMN05326640, study PRJNA326480) | marine metagenome | isolation source: seawater | place: Atlantic Ocean: North East | collected 2012
CGCGATACACGTCAGTACGGATATCGGCCTCGTCGATCTCAATGTCGATGTCGTCTTCAATCTCTGCAATCACATCCACGGAAGAGAACGAAGTATGCCGGCGCGCATTGGAGTCAAACGGGCTGATACGAACAAGACGATGCACGCCACGCTCGGCTTTGGCGTAGCCGAAAGCATTGGTCCCCTCGATCCGTATAGTCGCTGAGCTGACACCCGTCTCTTCCCCGGGCTGAATATCAAGGACTTCCGTTTTAAAACCTGCCTGCTCTGCCCAGCGCGTATACATACGTAGCAACATATCTGCCCAATCACAACTCTCGGTGCCTCCCGCTCCGGAGTTAACAGTTAGGAAGGCGTTACAAGAGTCGTGCGGTCCGCTCAGGAATGAAGCCAGCTCTAGATCGTCTAGCTTCGGTTGTAACCGCACCAGCATATCAATGATTTCTTGTTGATAGGCCTCGCCCTCAGGGTCTTCGCCCATTTCGTCGACGAGTTCGAGCATAGCCTTCAAATCGTCCATCTCTTTTCTAAAGGCGCTGGATGGATTGACTATGTTTTTTAGACGATTCGCCTCGGTGATCACCGTTTGCGCAGCCGCTTGGTCGTCCCAAAAGCTACCCTTAGACATCTGCGTTTCGAGCACCTCGATACGTTCTTTCTTGGCATCTCCGTCAAAGATACCTCCATATATGGCCTGCGCGACGAGTCATCTCCTCCATTTGCGAACGGACTTCAGGTGTGATCAAATTCATACCCCAGAGTGCAACAAAGCCCGCCGAATATTAAAGATAAAAATGAACCTCTCACTTTTCGATTATCACCTACCCAACGAACTGATCGCGCAGGAACCTACCGCAGTGCGCGATGCCTCTCGCCTCATGGTAGTTGACCGTAAGACGCGCTCCGTCACTCACGCCCAATTTTCTGATATAGGACAATACCTCCCGAATCGCCCACGCTTTTTTCGCAACAACGCCGCCGTGCTGAAGGCACGCATATTCGGACAACGCCCTACTGGTGGCAAGGTCGAGTGCCTGCTACTCCAACCTGCTGAAGATGCATTGACTTGGTGGTGCTTGTTAAAACCAGGCAAGAAAACTTTCACATCTGGTAGTTTTGAAATGGCGGGGGAATACAGCGCTCATTTACTTGAAGTTGGCAAGAACGGTAACTACCGCGTCCGCTTTCACCCTGAGCGCGATGAGTCGATCACCGAGCTCTCGGAGCGGCTCGGCATATTGCCGCTTCCACCCTACATCGAGCGCACTGATGACGACCCACGGCGCGACAACGACAACAAACGTTACCAGACCGTCTATGCGGACTTTAATAAACGTATCGCTGTGGCCGCACCGACCGCGGGACTGCACTTCTCACCCGAACTGATCACCGAACTGCAAAATGGCGGGGCTCGCTTTCACGACCTCACCTTGCAAGTCGGCATCGGCACCTTCCACCCCATTCAAGTCGAGAATATTGAAGACCACAATATACACCACGAATGGTATGAAATCCCAGCTAGTGCCTTCGCCGAGCTAAAGAATCCCGAGGCCGGCGCGCGCATCGCCGTCGGTACGACCTCCGTCCGCTCAATCGAAGACGCCATGCGCCGCACGCAGCTTTCTCCTGAGATTTGCATCACTCCCTCAGGCTCCGTGCAAGCTGAGGCCGACATCTACATCTACCCCCCCAGTGAATTTGCAGCCATCGACGGCATGATTACTAACTTCCATCTGCCAAAATCGACACTACTCTGTCTCGTCTCCTCCTTTCTCACACCTGGCAGCGAAGAGGGCATCCAATGGCTAAAGGAACTTTACACCGAAGCTATTGATCAAAAATACCGCTTTTATAGTTACGGCGACGCCATGCTCATCCTCTAAACCCAGATTTTTCAAATGAAGGAACATTTGTGTTATCAGCGGACCTAGGTCATATCGCGATACCCCGAAGCCCGAAGAAGATCGGGTTCTTTTTACTAGCCTCAAGCATCCCATACCTTGGAGTGCACCCTGAAGAACGCTCGACGGCATTCCCCCCGATCTAATCAGGCTTTTGTATCTCTATCATGAAAAAGCACTTCCGCATAATCGATAACGGTTGCGAACAGCGGTAAGTCACGATCACCACGTCAGGATCGTCGGGTGAAGTTACTGTCGAAACGTGGACGGCTTCCGAATCGCTAAACGCGAGATTCGGACTTTCTTTCACGATGACTTTGAACTCAGCATCAATCGCCTCTTGGCGCTGCCTGAATTGAACATGCGAGTAGCCATCCGCCCTAAACTGGCGGATCACATCGCTGCTAAATACATCCGGATCTAGATCCAGTGTATACTCCGCCCAATCCGGGAATCGGTCTCCGTCTGGATTGGCTTCAGAAGCGAGGATACCGCCCGGACCATTCGTTCCAATCGGAACAACATCCCACGACAGGTCATAAGTGGCACCACGGAATCCCCCATCAACACGAAGGTAAACTGTGTCACCTCCCGCATCAACTCCGTAAAAAAACTGATCACCCGGCCCAAAACTGTCCCTCAGCCTTCCATCGGAGTCATAAAGGTAAACTGTGTATGGCACCTCCACCAAAGACGGATCGATGACGACCGATAGGTTATCGGAAGGCACGTCAATCTTGAACCAATCCTGATCCAAGGAAACGCCTAGGCCCAACTGGGCACTTAGAGGCACCAACTGCTGAGAAGAGAGATCATAGGCCTCGAAGAAGGTATCATTCTCCTCATAAGCGTCTTCAAGTGTATTGATTGACGGTGATGAGAACCACATAAGATTATACGCTGTACCCACCCCGGACCCAGAAACCGCAACCGAATACTCTGCTGTCAGATCATTATTACCAGAGTAAACCACCTGTTCAGTTCCATCGCTAGAGTCCGAACTATCAACCAGGAAGCCGTTACGATAAAGTTTGAGGCTCAGATTCTCGGAGGCCGAATGCGAATACTCGATGTCGACGGAAACGAGATCGGAACCGCCTGGAAGACTGAATGAATACCAATCGTTGTCATACTGTCGCCCCTCACCGCTAATAAACTCGAGCCAGACGTTCTCCTGACTACTCAAATCGTAGGCATGAGGAAGTGTATTGTTCGCCTCGTAAGCGTCATCCGCAGGAGGAGCGTCAGTACTAAGCCACAAGTCGTATTCAATTCCCACTCCTGCCCCATAGACAAGAACGTAGTAAGTTCCGCCCGATGGGCTAAGAAGTTGGTTGATTGTTTCATTATCATCACCAGACACAGATTCTGAGATGCGGATCCCGCTTGAGGCGTAGAGCGCAATGTCGATATTTCCTCCCGCGTAATGCGTGAATATCGCTTGAACAGTAAGGCGGTTTTGACCCGCGGGGACAAAAATCTCATACCAATCCGCGTCGATTTGCACGCCGTTGCCATCGATACTGGATAGAAAATTTTCATTCAAGCCGCTGATATCGTAAGCGCTTTGCCAGTTGTTATTGTCCTCATAGCTATCGTCCAGAGAAGGCGGCGGCAGAGCAGCCGATTCTTCTACCGTAAAACGGAGATTGTAGGCAGACTGCGTCGGCCCCCCCAACCCATAAACTCTCAAGGTGTAGACCCCCGCATTAAGAGTCCTACCCTGATCGTCAGGCAAAATCACGATCTGCTCAAAATCATTGACTCCCTGGGAGACCGCAATGCTTAAGCCATCACTGTCGAATAGCTCCATATCGAGATCGCCCTCGTCATCAATAAGGAACATTTCAATGTCCAAAGACCCGCTTCCCGCCGGCACATCGTAGAAGAAGAAATCATCGTCGTTGCTCACACCCGAACCCTCGATCTCCGAGATGAGAACACCGTTGAATCCGGTCAAGTCATAGGCATCAGCAATCGAGTCGTTCTCCTCGTAAGCATCCTCCGTTAACTCTTCGTAGAGCAGATCGTAAGAATTACCTATATCATCGCCGAAGACTCGGACGTAGAAGAGGCTTTCACCGTGAACCTCCATACTCACGAACTCGTCATCTGAGGAGCTCACGCCGGTGCCAATAATACTTCCCCCGGAGTCGAACACTTCCAAATCGATATTCCCGTCGTCATGAGTAAACGTAGCGCGAACGATCACCAGCGGGACACTTGGATCAGGGCGAATCACATACCAATCGTCATCCGACTGGACCCCGACACCAAGCAAATTACTAAGCGCGACGCCCGACCCCACGAGAGCGGTGGACGCGCCATCCTGTGTGTCATTCTCCTCGTAGGCATCATCCGTATTTGCCTGAAAACTTGATTCCCAGAGCAACTCATAACTGTTCCCAGTTGCAATACTATCGGCACTATGAACGACGACGTAAAAGGTTTCACCCGATGAATCTACTGGGAGGGTAATCGACTCTTCCCCGTTAGTTCCGAGCGAATCAGAAAGCTTCCGATAAGAATCACTATAGAGTGCGAGGTCTAAGTTTCCGCTGGATTCGTCGTAGTTTAAGGTTACCGAAACTACGTTGTCGCCAGGCTCTGTCGTGAAGAAGAACCAATCGTTGTCCAACTGATTACCCAACCCGTCCACCGCGGAAAGTCCCACACCGTTGGCGGTAGACAAGTCATAGGCCTCATAGATAGTATCGTTCTCCTCGTAGTTGTCCTCTGGAGTTGGCGGAACAACGGGCGTAAGGTCATAGGACCAAATCAAATCGTATAGAGTATTCGTGATGATTTTCTGTCCGGATTCACCGCTTGCATACACCGTAAGATAATAGATCCCGCCGGAGAGATCTCCCTCAAGGTAATCGAGCACCTCGACGTCCTCAGTCCCCTCGGCCGAAACCAATAGGAATCCTCCTTCGTCATAGAGGGCCAGATCTAGATTTCCGAGTGCATTAGTGAAAGTAGCTGTAGCGCTAATCGTATTAAACCCTGACGGCACCGTAATCTTGTACCAGTCCCGGTCTGCCTGCAATGCCTCACCAAAAATATTATTAAGGGCTACACCGTCGTAGGCACTTAAGTCAAAGGTCTCAAAAAAGCTATCGTTCTGCTCATAGCTATCATCGCCATCGGTAAGCGAACCAATGCCGGCAACCGCGAACTGATAGTCCTTTGCTTCATCAGTGAAATAACCAAAACTAATAGTTCCCTCAACTCGACCAAGAGCCTGAGGCATGAAGGTAACAGTAAAATCGACATTTGAAAGTGGCGGAATTACTCTTGGTGAGAATGGCTCGACAATAAAAAAGGGAGAACTCGAAATAATTGAGCCCACGGTCACCGGATCTGAACCTGTGTTGCGTATCTGATAGGTTTTTTTAAGGCCTTCTTCCGCTAAGGAGATGAACCCAACGAAGGTCCCATCAATCGTCGATGGTGTAGAGTCTTCGTTTCCAATGAGCTGATTAAATTCGGGGGCGTTGCCGAATACTGCCAAAGGACCAAGCGGTAGCGTGCCTGTTAGCTTGTATTCTCCCAAACTACCGTAGTCAGAAAACGCGGTATCCGGTGTCTCTCGTGCAGCTCCAGCCACGACGACGTAATACACACCGGGTGAAAGAGTCACATCCAAGTTAGCACCAAGAGAATTAGCTGGGCTGGACTCATTAATGAGCACGAGGTCTGAATCAAAAAGAGACAGGCTAACCGCAAGGTTTGAACCGAAGGTATCTGATCCACTCTCAACTCCTCTATTCGAAAATACATCAAGCACTGAAGCTGTAAGTCTCAACTGACCTCCCTCCGAGGGGAAGAAGAACCAATCTTCATCCGTATTGCGCTCGATAATACCATTTTGCTCAACCACTGCACCCAAAGGGGAAACGGCAGTTTCATCAATCGAGATGAGAGCCGCCGTTATAAAATTGTTCGGATGGTCATCGTCACGGAAGCCGAGCCCGTTATTGCCCGTCACAAAAACTTGAAGGTCGTCCTGCTGGCGACTTGCATTCGTATAGTCGCCACTCGACCACTGAGTCACATTGGGATTTTCGAAACCTGTTATTTGACCCGAAAAGCTAAAAGCAGCACCCATGATTGGGCCCCAGCTGGTCTCTCCGTCACCATGCCCACCATAGTATTCCTCCAAAGGGGCACCCGAATCCGTGTTTAACCCATCATGACCCAACCCAACTGTATGGCCCACTTCGTGAGAAATTGTATCTGCGCAGGAATATTCTGATTCATTAAAGGACCAACACACGGTTCCTTCACCAAACGAGTTTAGGTAAGCGACACCACCAGCTGTTGGAGCTGCATCTTTTGTGGAAGTAATAACAGTCTGTATTCGCTTTACCGGATCCGCGCTATCGAATACGTTAACATCAGTCGTGACATTGATGTCAAAGGGCATGAAATCCTCCGCGACACGACGAAAAACTGCTGTCACCCATGAGGCATCAGTTGCGAGTGGCAGCGGCACTGCATTAATTGTAATACCAGAATTCCAACGAGGGTCGGTCACCACCTCCCCGTCAAAATCACAATAGAGAACAAATTCAGAGTCAGGTTTGCTATTGAGGATAGGAACAGAACCGTCTTCGGGCGAGGGACTCGGAGGAGGAGTCCAGTCTATCGTGGATTGAGGGCTACCGATATGCACTGGATAAGTGGATCCTTTGGGGGCGCAAAGAAGATCGCTAACGGACAAACTGGATAGGGTGAAAAACTCGTCTTTCTCGCCTCCTACAATCTCGAATGCATCACTCCGATTGTAAAAAAACAGATGCGCGCGAAGCTTCCGTCGATGAGTGTAATTGACGATCAACTCGCCCGCATTCTCGGACAGCCTCACGAGGAATTTCTGGAAGACCCCATTTAGGACGATTACATCCAGAGTCCCCTCAAGATCAACGTGACCAACACGAATTTGTACTGGGTCACCCTTAGAAAGCCTGTGCAACTGATCAATCTGCCCCTTTGGAATCGCTGCGTTCCATTCGTGACTGCTCGCTGCATCAAGCTCTTTTATCAGAAGCGCCACCCCTTCCGGATTCTCTGGGACAAAACGATTTGAAGAACTTGAACCGTTCGCCTGGGCTAGATGCTGGTTTTCGCGGGTAGACTTGGGATCGGGCGCTACTTGATCAAACGCTTCTCCTTGAACTCCGGACACAACCCCACTGAGCTCAAACACATCATTATTACTCTGTCTCAAGCCGAGGTAAGCAAGCAATGCTATAATTAAAGCTGCCCCTACTAGCCTGAACCTGAGATTTTTCGTCATGGATTAACTACAAAGCGAGCTATGCCAAAGTCCGCTCTACACGAGCGGGCTTTTCATAGCAACAAGCAAGTCGTTATCTATTCGGCGTCCGCTTCGATCGAACGATTGACGCTGCCAGATGGAGTCATAATCGTTGGATTTTGGAAGAGTGAATTGGCATTGACGTTGCGATAACTCTGACGTGCGGACGAACCGCCAGGACTGACAAGATTCGCAGTAACGAAGATAAGCAAGTTGCGCTTTTGGCGAGTCTCGCCTTCTGAGCGGAAGAGACGACCAATACCAGGTATGTCGCCTACAAGTGGAACTGAGTCATTGATCGTCTTCACCTCATCGCGAGTGAGCCCACCCATGACTACAGTAGCGCCATCGAATATAGTGACTTCTGTCGACATTTCACGAGTTGAAAAGATCGGTTGATAGAAGCCAGCTGGGACCGTGACCACCGTGCCGTCAACTCCCAACGCAACGCTGGGACCGCCATATTCCACGAAGCCCTCAAATTCTGTCACACGTGGTTCTAGAATCAGGCTGATCGTATCGTCGTTTTCGACATTTGGAGTGACGGACATTTCAACACCTACATTGCGAGTAACGAAGTCCTGCGGTGTGCCCGCTGTAATCGAGATTGAGGACCCAGCACTGCCTCCACCGTTTCCGCCTCCACCTGAAGAAACCTGTGACTCAATATCGCCATAGCTTTCGGGGTAGCGTAGCTCCTGAGCAACTGTGATCGAGGCTCGCTTACCAGATAGAACAGTTACCTTGGGGGCACTCATAAGATCAGTGCCTGTCTTTCGCGAAAGTGCTCGAAGTGCGAAATCAATATCAGTACCATTAACGGTCCAACCCGTTGCAGTGAAAAGACTAGTTGCATTTGCCGCGAGATCAATTGCACTAGTTAGAGCAGGCGGATTATTTGGGAAGGTTTGTACACCTCCTTGAACTGCTTCGGTGCCAGTCACTGAATTAGCAGGTATATTAGGTGTACTAATTCGGATCGATGATTGATCGGTGCCAGCGGAAAAAGCTTCATTCAGTTGACGGCCTTGTGTCGAACCCTGACGCTCATTAACGAAGGTCGGGTTACCAAACTGGTCGAGAACCGGAGCGCCGACATCATCAAGAATTAGTTGCCTACCTGAACCTGTCATCCAATCAAAACCAACTTCCTGGAGATCATTTTGAGCGACTTCAAGGAACTTCGCTTCGATCTCAACTTGTTTCACCTCGTTATAATTACGAAGGATGATACGCATACGCTCTAAGTTACGACGTGTTTGCGTAACGATCAATTGCTCACCATCAAAAGCGAGGCTCGCCCCGGAAAGCTCAAAATTTACACCCGCACTTTGGAAAAAGGTTTGTAAGGCTTCAACTTCTTCGTTAGCGGATGGGCCAGAGGAACCACCGCTCGAAGGAGCTGCAAAAGGATCTACTGGACCAGAAGAACTACCACCTCCATCGCGGAAACCTGTGAGGCGAATCACTGTAGCCCGTGAGATCGGGAAGAACTCAGTGACTGTGTTCACATCACCCGAACCTCCGTCTGGACTGACCGTAACAGCATCGCCACCCACATCGTAAGCAAAATTGACCTGTTGGGTGACAAATTGTAAAACGCGATCCAAATTCAGATTTCGTAGGCTGATGTTGACCCGAGGATTGGCATCGTTCGGGTTAAATAAGGGTACGATATTTACACCAACGCGCTCAGGATCATACTCAACCGAAAGCTCAGATAGCGTCTCAATAACACGTGTGAGTTCCATCCCAGAAAAACTAACTTGTGGAATGGTGATGCTGTTTAGTTTACCTTGGAGGCCAGCATTGACTACGAGGTCCGGGGCACTGCCTTGAATGTCAAATACTTTAGGCCGTTCCCAGCTTTGGTCAACTTCAGTCAGCATTTGCTCGCGCGTCTTGTAGATATTTTGCTTATGTATGCCTCCAAGCACCTCGGCGATCTTGGTTTGGAAGAGCTTAGCTTCAGAGTTGTTTGCATCGCGGGCTTCGACTTCGTTAAAAGTGGCGGAAGCACCATCGTAATCGCCATTCAGGTATTGAGCACGGCCACGAGCGAGCAGGTCGCGGATAATCTTATACTGAGCCACGTACTCTGGGCTGATTCCGTTAATATCGAGATTATACGGATTGGAGATTTTGTCATCCAAGCCCCGGGTTAGTCTACGTGACAAGTTTGGGTTGCCTCCAGCAGCGTGATATTCCTCGATCTTGGCTTCGGCGGCCTTAAGATTACCGGCATCAGCGATGGCGCGAGCTTCTTCCAGCAATATTCCGGCCTTAGCTCGTTCCAGTTCTTTAAGTTTGTCCGCCGTTGCGATATTCAGCGGAAGGCTGGCGCTGGCGGCATTGAGTGAATTAGATGCATCGCTGTAAGCGCCAAGTCTAGCCAGCTGTTGCGCACTGGCAATCGCATCATTGGCGGCAGCGATTTTGGCTTCCTGACCGGCAACTCCTTCAGCCATGACTGCGTCCGCCCTGATTAGTTGGCGAGTATCAGTAGAAGTAACAGTACTAACCTGCTGGAGATTCTGCGATGTTCCCAAGCCCAACAACTGACCTATGGCACCGCTTAAAGTAGATGGCGATGATGACTTCGAAGTATTCGTAGTAGATGGCAAGTCTAATGCAGGCTCGGCAGTCGGACTGGTCGCCTGAGTGGGAACGACTGTAGATGCAAGCCGACTAACGCTGCGGTCTAGGTCTCTATTTATTGCGGCAAGAAGGCGCTGTACATTATCATCCTTGGGGGCGATCTTAATTAATTCTTCGGCCTTTTCCTTGGCTAGATCCAGATTGCCAGAGTCACGTGCACGGAGCGTATCTGCCATGAGACGAATCTTTTCCGGTGCGCTTTGCGCCTCAACCAAATGAGGCGTGACAAGAGCCAGAGTTCCTAGGGCACCCACTAAAACTAAAGCGGATAGGCGCATACATACTGCGTGGTGTTTTTTCATAATTTTAGATGACAACTAATTGTGTAATAAAGTTTAACCGTAGATTTTTGACCCAGCAATTAGAACATAGAGTCGAAAATGTTCTCTGCATCTTCGCGAGAGTTCGTTTCTAGTATCTTAATTTCAGGCATTGAGGAGGAAGGCGCTTTGCGAGCCTTTAAAATTCGTATTTCTGCTTCTGCAATATCGGAAGCTAATTTGTTAACTTTCACAGAAGAACCTTCAAGATTAATATCCAAAAGTGTGTAATGACCCGTCGGTCCTTCAAACTCAGACGGTGTTTCCACCAATTCGATGTTGAAATCAGCATCTTCATCGGAGCGGATGACGACCGTAAAACCAGAATCGTAGCGGCGCTCTCCGTGGGTGAGAACGATCTCTTCTCCTGAGCGCTGGTCAAGAATGGTAGCTCTAGCGATTTTTTGAATATTGTTATATTCGTCGCGAAGGCGTTGGATATCGAAGCTAAGAAGCTTGAATTCTGCGTCGGTCACTTCTTCGCCAGGGCGTAAGCGGACTTGCTTTTGTGTTTCCTCGTTAAACATGAGGAGGAGCGTCTTGGACGCGTCTGTAATGTCTTCTTGCATATAGCCTTCAATCTGGATGCGGTAAGGCTTGCGTTCGATCCCGGCTAAATAGATGCCATAGGGGGCTGGCGGCACAGGCGGCTCCCAAGCTTCTTCAGAAAACTGCCCATTTTCATCAATGAAAATCTTGGGCGGTGTAAACACATCATAACGCCAACCAGTCGATTGCTCGGAAGCCTCTGGCCAATTTACCTGCAAAGGAGACGATGAGGAAACTGCTTCAGGGAGGTAGGGGCTGTCAATCGGCTGAACATCAATGGGCACCTCGAGAGAGTGCGTGGCACCCGACTTTTGTGTGTACAGAAAAACCCCACCCGCTAAGACGAGTACGGCGATGAAAAGTAAGAGTTTATCGTAAATCTTATTCATTCAAAATTAGACGTTGTCTCCAGCAGATTGGGCCGGAAGGGCGATCTCGATAAATTCGAGGACGACAGTAAATGTGGAGATGTTTTCTGAAATGACAGGCTTCTGTGCTTCTTCGGGAACTTCTACTTCCGAATTGGAACTACCGTCAAAGACTCCAAAAAAAGCATCCAGGTTGTTGTTGGCAGGCACTTTTGCAGTCGTACTAATACCTGAGGGGCGCTCGACCTCAATGCTACGCACAACAATAGGAAGATCAAATTTAGCAAGATCGTTGAGTAGTCGTCGGAGCGAGTCGGTGTAGCCTGTAAAAGTCAACCCAAAGGCAAGGGTGTCGATTGCACCGGGCACTTTTGCAGTGATTGCAGGGTTGATAGAAAAGCCTTTTGCGCTACCCGTGCCTTCGGCTTTTAACTCTAGGACCTCACGCTCAACAGACAAAATACTTTCTGGTTCGGCGCCATAAAGCTTATCGAGCAAGTGGCTAAGTATTTGGCGTTGCTTGTCGAGGACTGGGATCAGGTCTTCGTCGTCGAGCATCCGCGCTTCATCGAGGTATTGCTCAAAGCCAAATGCAAAGTCGTCTGGGACGGTGATTTCAACTGACTCGCCGTCTATGTCCGTGAGCGCAGCGGCTTCGCGCTGATACCTGGAGATGAACTGCTGGATACTAGCCATGACGCTAATGCCATCGGTCGATGTCGATATGCGAGCGCCCTGCTCCAAGTCTTCGCGAATTTTCCTAAGCTCTGCTTCGAGATTTGACACATTTTCGGCAGAAGCTTCCACATTTTCTTGGGTGGGCGCAGGATCGGCAAAAAGCATATTGTTAAGCTGTGATTCAGCTGAAGCGATGTTTTGCTCTGCTTGATCAATTTTGCTAGACTCAGCGAGGGCTAGATAGACACCCGCAACAAATGCTAGAATGCAAACAAATACTATGATCGTGAAAGCGAGATTTTTCTTGATGAAACCCATAGTGTCTAGAGCGGTTTTGCGGTATCCACGACCAAGTTAATAGTGAAAGTTAATACGTTGAGCCCGTTACGTA
>MDSV01082228.1_pt1 | contig 12187 bp, 17 predicted proteins | sample 810851 | NCBI WGS metagenome assembly MDSV01 (sample SAMN05326640, study PRJNA326480) | marine metagenome | isolation source: seawater | place: Atlantic Ocean: North East | collected 2012
GGTTTTCGCAAGGGTCTTGTCAGTAATCTGGGTCCAGATGACGAGATATTTAATCTCGAGGAAGCGTGTATTTCTTTTAAAGCGCGTATAAACAGCGCTCGGTGGGACGAACCCTTCGAAACTTTCGAGATCTTTTCACATAGCCCCAAGAGTCTCACCCGCTGGGCCCCTATAGCAGACGAGTTTAAAAATCTTGATCAAGATATTGCTGAAAATTCGGTCACGTTTGCGTGGATCGAGATTCGTAAGGAATTTAATGACTTGGTGAACCTGCCAGACTCGTACCTTCAGGATTTGTAGACCACCATCTAACTTGGCCTCTTCTAGGACGAAAATGGTAAATTTGGTCTACAAGTAAAACGGGGGTCCTCTCCAGTCATCAGAACCTCTCAACTTGGATTACAAATCTACAAGTACGGCTCGCGAATTCAGGTCGCTATCGTCAAAAATCAATACTCTGGTTTCTTCCGTTGCAGGCATACCACCAATAGTTGTTGTAAGGTTTGACAAGCCGCATGGAGTAGCGCAGTAATCGGCCGTCGAGGCTTGTCTCCGGGCACCAGAACGGATGGCGTGTTTAGTCTGGTTGACTCATGTCAGAAATCGCAACCTGACCGCTACAATTTATCGCATTCCCGCTCGCTAACGCTTAGCGCCAATAGGAAAAGAACCAGTGTGTCGTTTGGGGTGTTCCTAGATTTTCTGTAGCTTCAAAAAAACAACCATTTCAGAGACGTTGCCTTTGATAACAGAGCTATCCATCCGCTCGATTAAGGCGTCAGCTCGTCAATTTTACCTATATAGGGAGTGAGAGATCGCTCAAATTTAAGTTCGACCATCACATACCTTGATGCGACGCCTGAACCAACGGTGCATCAACTAGAAAATCAGCAGTAGACAGGTAATCGGGGCAGTATGAATATTTGCGGTATCATAGAAATAGAAACTCCCTAAGTGGTAGGTACACGGTTAAAATCAAAATAGCTGTTAGTTTTTCCTAGATTATTCCTGCATTGCAATTCTGGTCTGTTACTCTGATGTGAATCGCGGTCGATTGATTTGACTGAACATATTAAAAACTAAGATCGATGGCTCACGAAAGTGAAATTTGCAATAAGAAAATTAAGTCACAACTACGGCAAAAAAGTTCAAGCAATTCGGAACTTTTCTACAGAACTAAGCTCACATAAAGTCACAGCGCTTCTGGGTCCCAACGGCGCTGGCAAGAGTACTCTGTTTAAAATCCTCGCAGGCCTCATCCGTCAAACATCTGGGATCATCGAAATTAATGGAACCAGTTGGGATCGCAACGACCCAGAACCACTCGGAAAAATCGGATTCGTTTTTCAAGACCCTACGATCGACGGTATGCGGAGCGGAACAGCAAACCTAACCTATGCTGGCCAACTTCAGGGACTGGATAACAATGCGCTCAAGTGTCGGATTCAGGAGCTCGTGGCAACATTTGACATGGGTGACTTCGTGACCAGACCCGTTGGGTCATTGAGCGGGGGGCAAAGACGTAGACTCGAAATAGCCAGGGCCCTTATTCACCGCCCTATTTGGCTTTTTTTAGATGAACCATCCACAGGACTAGACATCGACAACAGACTAAAGCTTTCGGAAACAATTCACTCGCTTGTGAATTCCGAAGGATGCGGCGTACTTTGGTGTACCCACATACCAGACGAGCTTAGGTCTGGCGATAATTTAATAATGATGAAAGAGGGCGAGAAAATTTTCGATGGTCACTTCGACTCTCTAGAACAGGTTATGAGTCAATATCAGTCGCTGGTAGGAAAAGCATGAAACGCAGTCAATTTACGCCAGCACTCGCTATCTTTCACAGGGAGTTCGACCGATTTGTTAAGCAAAAAACGAGGTGCGTCTCAGCGATCGTACGGCCATTAATCTGGCTTGTAGTATTCGCAGCCGGCTTTCGCAGTGTTCTGGGGATTGCGATACAACCGCCTTATGAAACCTACATTACTTACGACCTATACGTGACGCCCGGTCTAATTGGGATGATTGCCCTTTTCAATGGCATGCAAGCGTCCCTTAGCATGGTCTATGACCGTGAGACAGGAAGTATGAAATTACTGATGACCGCACCCATCAGTCGACGCAGGCTTCTTATTTATAAACTGTTAGCGACTGCCACGATATCAACCATTCAAGCATATATTTTCGTCGGTATCGCTATGCTTTTCGGCGTAAATTTGCCATGGTTTGGACTGATAACGGCGCTGCCAACGATATTCGTAGGTGCGTATTTCATTGGGCTATTTGGACTCATCCTAGCGAGTCAAATCAAAGAGCTCGAGAACTTTGCGGGGGTCATGAACTTCGTCATCTTTCCTGCTTTTTTCCTTTCCAGCGCGCTGTATCCCTTGTGGCAAATCGAGGAAACAAGTGAGATCGTCTTCACACTAGCCTCAATCAATCCCTTCACCTATGTGGTCGAGGCGGTACGCTTTGGTATTCATCAAACGGCAATCACCTGGCACACTGCTGGGCTTCTAGGCGGCAGCATTCTTTTTTCTACCGTAGTGCACCATATGTTCACTTTCGGTCAAACGAGATAACTCAAATTTTCGCTTGATTCAAAACCGCAGGTTGGCCAGCTAATTCGAGGTATGAGGGTCTCAATGCCTCAAAGTGACCTGGGCTGTGCGTTATAATAATAGTTGGAACACCTTCTTCACTAATCGTTATTTTAATATTGGAAATTAACCGCTCCGCATTTGCCGGGTCCAGTGACGCAGAAGGCTCATCGAGCATTAGCAACCCAGGTCGCGCAAGGATACCCCTTACAATTGCGATACGCCGCTGCATACCCGGTGACAACTGACCAGGCCTTAGCCGACTAACTTCTGACAAGTCGAACAATGACAGCCAACGTTCCTGCAATCCAATTCCTAACAAACAATCGATAAATTCTCGGTAACTGTTAGCCAAGGCAATAACGTCGGCTCTTAAAAGACCAAACGAGGTCTCAGGTTAGGATTTTGTCTTGAAATTACCCGTTATAGCGTTGTTTTTCCAACACCTGAATCGCCGCTGACTGCGCTAATAGCCGGAGACACATCAATACTTCCAGCCTCAACAATGAGTTGGTCATCCAGCCAGCAATCAGGCCAACTGACCATCTTTACGCCACCTTTGGACATGTTGCTCAAGAGGTCTGACCGCAACCCATTCAATCAACTGCATCACCATGATAAAGCTCAAAGCGTATGCAAGAATCATATCGACCTCAAAGAGTTGAAAATAGAGATGTATCTGGAATCCTATACCTGATGATCTTCCGAGCAACTCGACGACAAGAATTATCTTCCATGTTAAAGAGAGCCCCGTCCTTAGAGCCGTAAATAGGAAAGGTTCAAGTTGTGGGATCCAGACCAGTTTTAGCTTCTGCACTCGCGATAACTCGTAGACTTGCGCAAATTCTTCGTACCGCTATTCGAATTAGCGAACCCCTTCTCTCACATTCACAGCAACTAATGGGGCCTTATTAATAACCACTGCAAGAACAGCAGCTAGCTCGGTCATACCCAAACCCAAGTAACAGATGACAATCACGTCTCGATTTGCAAAAGCTCAAAAAAAAGCATTTAATTCTAATTTAGGAAAAAATGCATAATTATGCTCATAAATGCGTTCAGTGATGCACTGACATTAATCGTTTCAGCAGACTCTGATCTCATAGAGATTCTTCTACTCTCAGTAAAGGTCAGCTTCAGTGCGCTTGCTATCGCTGGCATATTAGCGATGCCTTTAGGAACAATTCTTGCCATCAGTCATTTTAGTGGCAGGAAGCTTTTAATCACTTTCCTCAACGCAATGATGGGGCTGCCACCGGTTGTGGTTGGCTTGTTTGTATATCTGATGCTTTCTCGGTCGGGGCCGCTGGGCATTCTTGAACTCTTATACACACCGACTGCTATGATTATTGCTCAAGTGATCTTGATCATACCCATCGTTGCCTCATTGACGTACCAGGTTATCGAAGAACTCAATCGAGAATATAGGGATTTATTTTTAAGCTTAAAAATTGGTCCTCAACAGGCGATCTTTGCGTACCTCTGGGACGCCCGATACTCACTGTTTACAACGCTACTTGCCGGTTTTGGTCGCGCAATTTCTGAAGTAGGAGCCGTAATGATCGTGGGAGGAAATATCAATCATCTGACGAGAATCATGACCACTGCTATCGCCCTTGAAACATCCAAAGGCGAATTGTCCTTAGCATTGTCTCTAGGGATAGTACTGCTCACCATTGCTCTTCTCGTCAATGCGATAGTGATGTCTATAAAGACTTTTGCAACAGAGAAAGGTTATGTCTAATACGCCACTGCTTGAGGTCACTAATTTGAGTTTGAAACTCAATAATGCAGATATTTTGAGCTCAATTACCATAGCCTCGACTGATCCTGGTGTGACAATGGTGATGGGCCCAAATGGCGCAGGCAAGAGTCTTTTTTTGAGATGTCTGCATGGTTTAACCACACCAACGGGTGGGTCGATAAAAATTTTTGGTAATACTATTCTTGGGACATCGGCAGATCAGGCTATGGTTTTTCAAAAACCAGTTCTACTGAGACGGAGCGTTATTGAGAATTTGAAATTTGCTGGGCCAACAAAGACTCAACGGAAATCAATCGATAATGCGCTTTCACTTGCACGTCTACAAGGCAAACAACACTTTCCTGCAAAGCTATTGTCGGGGGGCGAACAACAGCGGCTTGCGCTCTCAAGAGCCTTGCTGCGAGAACCTAAATTGCTGGTTTTAGACGAACCAACAGCAAGTCTAGATCCAGCGTCTGTACAAATTATTGAGCAAGTGATTCAAGATTTCACAAGACAAGGGGGAAAGGTCATATTCGTCTCCCATGATATTGGACAGGCCAAGCGGCTTGGATCAGAAATTGTTTTCCTACACAAGGGTAAGGTCTTGGAACACAGTGTCGCGAGCGACTTTCTCAATAACCCAGTAAGTGACGAGGCAAGAGCCTATCTCAACGGTCACATCATCATTTAACGGTCTAAATACAGAGATAAGAGCAATGGTCATCTTAAGAATCGCAAAAAAAATAGCTTTCGGCTTGGGGACTTTAATGAGTTTCAACTTTTGTTATGCCGAATCGATAATCCTCCAATCAACCACGTCAACAAAAAACTCTGGCTTTTACGATTACATCCTCCCAATGATTAAGAAAGATACAGGAATCACAGTAAACGTCGTGGCTGTAGGTACTGGACAAGCAATCAAGAACGCCCAACGGTGCGACGGTGACGTTCTTCTGGTTCACGCGAAGGCTGCTGAGGAAAGGTTCGTCAGCGACGGATACGGAGTCAAACGCTTTGACCTCATGTTTAACGATTTCGTAATTGTTGGTCCTCCCGGCGATCCGGCAAACATCACTGGATCTACAGATGTTTCGGGGGCACTGAAATCAATCGCATCCCAGCAAACACCGTTCGCGTCCCGTGGAGATAATTCAGGAACACATAAGGCTGAAAATAAGCTATGGAAAATATCTGGAATAGACCCCAGCAAAGGTTCAGGAATGTGGTATCTCGAGACCGGGTCAGGCATGGGGTCTACTCTTAACATCGCTGTAGGTAAAGGCGCTTACGTTCTAAGCGATAGAGCTACGTGGATTAAATTTGGCAACAAACAAAATTTTAAAGTACATGTTCAGGGGGACAAACGGCTTTTCAATCAATATGGGATTACCCTCATCAATCCAACAAAGTGCCAAAACGTAAAGTCCAAAGCGGGACAAAAATTTATAAGGTGGCTGCTGTCCGATAAAGGACAGTCAGCGATTCAATCCTACACAGTCGGTGGCAATCAGCTATTCTTTCCTAACGCACAATAACTGGGCACGTAAAGAAGGATAGAAATGGCTAGCTCAGTCATTATGGCCGCCGGCAGCATGCTTCAACTGCTTCCTAGGCTGCTGATCGCATGCCCCAAAGTGGATGAATCCAAGTTCAAGACAGTATTTGGACCCTCAAGCTCGCTGCGCGGTAAAATCGAAAACGGCCAGCATTGTGATTTATTTATTAGTGCCAATTCGACTCATACTGACGCCTTAGTTAAAGCTGAAATATTTGGTCGCGCAGCAGTCCTTGGGCTGAATCCAACGGTTCTGGTCTACCGTAGTGAGATCGATGTCGCGGATAATGGAATTCTTCAGCTCTTGACGGACCCATGTTGGCAACTTGGGATGTCAACCATTGGACTTGATCCGAACACTGATGAGTTCGAAATTTTATCAAAAATCTCAGAGGCCACAGAGTCGGATCCTCAGGTACTTGCCTCCCGCACTAGGTTGATTACAGGAGGTCGAGAGGATCCAAATGCACCCAAAGGCAGAAATCAATATGGCTGGATCATGGAAACACAGGAGGTAGACCTGCTGCTAACGTTCCAATCAAATGCAATCGATGCTGTTGCCGATAATCCCACCCTCCGGTTTACACAATTACCCTTATCGATCAGAGTGATCGGTCAATTTGGCATCGGGGTTTCGGTCGATTATCGCAGAGAGATTAAAGAACTATATGACTGGCTTCTCAGTACGGAAGGAAAAAATGTACTAGAGCAGAACGGGCTTGAGCGTTCTTAAAGACATCCATTTATCCTCACCTCGCCGAGCCCGCTGATATCATAACCACCATACCGACCCACTTCGGCTGAGAATCTGTCATTTTTGGTAAACTCAAATAGCTTTTGCAGACCCTCCTCAAAGTAGGCGTGTCGATCAATCACCAGATCAAAATACTCTTCGCAAATGGGGATAAATTTCAAGTTATAGCGGTCGGCGAAACAACGTAAACCAAAACAACTATCCGCCTCCCCTTCCAAAACCGATAACGCGGCCTCAGTTTCTGTCTGGACTGTCCTAACATAATTCGCTGAATCAGTTGCGATCCCCGCCTCATAAAGTCGTTTCTCTAGCAATACCTGTGCGCCCGCACCTGGCTGGCGCGCCACCAAACGCTTACCAATAAGGTCTTCAATATTTGAGATATCAGAACTCTCCTTTGTAACGAGACCACGCTCTCGTTTGGCCCAGTGAACGAGGATCGATGGGGACTGTTTCAGATAGGTTTCAACAAGTGCTGTATTCCAATCATTCAGATCCGGGTTCTGGGTATGGATACCGCATGCGATCCCTTCGCGATTTTTGAATCGCATAAATCCGTCTAAGGAGCCATTGAGAAAGGTGGGTAACCCGCACCCAGATGCAGTGACCGTCCATTCAAATAGTGGATCATGTGATCCTAAAATTACCAATGGCCTCGGAGCAGTCTCTGCCAAAGACGCTCCCTTATGCTGGATCCATTGATTAATTTCGGTCTTCGGGAACAGGAGCTTTCCGGTCGCTTTCACGCAGGGGATCATATTCCGGGCAGCAAGATCGTATACCTTCCGCTCTTTTAGTCGAAGCAAGTCAGCAACTTCTTTAGTTGTCAGAAACTCAGACAATGAACTCTGCTCATAGGATTAAGGTAGCGATAGCATACACGACAGGCGCGCAGGCCATTAGCGATTTTGGGATTGATTGACTCGAGCCAACAAAAGCGACGAACTGATAGCGAAATTAACTCCAGCGTCGATGTCCGCTTCTTTGGTAAAAATGGCAGCAATCATCCCCAAGAGTTGTCCTTCAGAGTCCACCAAAGCACCTCCCGACGATCCAGGATTCACAGCCGCATCGATCTGAATAAAATCCTCGATCTCGTTAAAGCCAAGATTACTTCGATTTAGCGCGGAGATTACACCGCAACTCATACTTGTACCCAATCCGAACGGGTTGGCGATCGCGCAAACATGTTCCCCCGGGGAGGCCGCGGTCTCAGTCAAGGGCAAGGACGGAAGTTGTGAGTCGATGCTCAAAACGGCAATATCGGTCACGCCATCAATCCACCGGACCTGTGCATCAAAGATCTGTTCATCAAAGGTCCGAATTCTGACTTTCTTTGCCTTATTCACGACATGGGCGGCGGTCAAAATTTCTTTTGATGTCTGACCGCCTGCGACACTAAAAACAATCCCGCTTCCCTCTGGCGCGGTTCCCTTTGGCGCACCAAAGCCAGGCCGGTCGAAACCTGGCCAGGTTGGCATAACCGAAACAACCGACCGGTGAGTCCGGTCCCAAGTCTTAGATCCATGATCCGCGGCTGCGCTAGCCGCAATGAACCCCATAACCATGATAAAGATAGCTTTCACTGAGGAGCCGTGGCCCGTTTGAGATAGCTTATCAGGTCCGCACGATCCTGCTCGCCTTTGATTCTTTGCACCGGCATCTTGGAGCCGGGGGTCACTATATCAGGCCCGTCTTTAAACAATAGATCGATGGTTTTCTCATCCCAAACCAGATCCATACCGACCAGTTCTTTCGAGTAAGGATAGTCCTCGACCGAACCAACCTTGCGTCCAAACACGCCATAGAGGGTTGGGCCCGCGCGCCGCTTACTGGACACGGTCAAGCTGTGACAGACACTGCACTTCCTCGCAAATTGTTTCTCACCATTATCCACTGGTTGATCCGGATGGAATCTACGCTCCCTCTTTGCAAGTGGGTGGGGAACAACAAAATCACTCAAGGTAATCCTCGTTACCCAATCGTCCAGGCCAGCAAAATATAGATCCTCTGAGTTATTAGCGAGTTGCATCGCCCAGATTGGGCCCCTTACTGCAGTAAAATCGTGATGAATCTCGCCTGCCATCGCGTCGGCAACAACGATCCGACCTTCAGAGGTCGCAAAGATCATTTGCTCAGTGGACTCGTCTATTGTCACAGCAAGTACTGGAGGTCCTCCGTTCCATAGCTCAATCTCTGGTCCGTTGTCATTAATCGGAATACTACGCATTACTCCGTTGGAACCACCGTATGCGATAACACCCAGTTTCGGGCTGAGTTGCATCACATTAATACCAAAACCGTTCCTGACAATACTCCTGACGAACTCGCCAGTCTCGAGCCTCCAGACGCGGATATGTCCATCAGCGCCTCCGGAGAAGAGCAACTTTCCGTCTCTGGAAAATTGAGCCGCGTTGACTGGGCCTTTATGGCTTATGAGAAATTGCTTTATCGATAATGTTTCGATATCCCACAGGCCAATCCGACGATCCCAACTGGACGAGGCTAAATATTTTCCGTCACCACTGAATGCTAAGTGAACGATCTTTGCGGTATGCCCGGTCAGAGGTGTACCAGTTGGTGTATGTTGGGGGTCGCGGAGTTGCGCTGTCTCCCATAATAAGACTTGATTGTCGTCGCCCGCAGTAGCGAGCCATCGGCCGTCAGGCGAAAAGGCTGCTGCATTGACTGCGGCGTCGTGTCCGATGAGCTGCTTTAGTTCCTGCATAGTGCCGGCGTCCCAGATAACGGCCGTGTAGTCAAAGCTTGTACTTACCACGAGTCCTAGGTCTGCGGAATAGGCTAAGCCTTTGATTGGTCCGCCATGGGCAGTGTAGCGGTCAAACCCAAACGAGTTTGCAGACAACATAAATAGTACAAACAATACAAATATGATGCGCATACTGATCTCCAAGCTCAGTCAGTGTCATCCTTTACGTTTTACCAGCCGTCCTTATAAAAAATTCGTACGGTGGTTTGTCAGATTTAAGCGAGACAATTTTGTGTCCTGCCAACCCACAGTACGCTGGGACGTCTTTAAGGGTTGTTTGATCGCTTGTAACCAGTCTTACCAACGAGCCAGGCTGCAAAGGCTCTATCCGCTTTTTTAATTTCAGTACAGGGAGAGGACACCGGAGACCGACAACGTCGATCTCCAGATCCATGTCATCGACCACTCAGTAGTCGTCTAGACGAACAGAAGAACTCGATTGAACCTCTGCAGAAGAGAAACCCATCCCCGACATAGCGTAATACGCCCCAAAAGATGCAACTATTGTGAACGCGAACGCCACAAATATCGTCTTCATGATACTCCTCCGCTGGAGGCCTTAGCCTCTTCCTCTTCAACCCAGAGGTCGTGATGCTGACGCGCCCACTCCAAGTCAACGTGTCCAGATCCCATTGCATCGAACGCACCCTCCATGCCAACGCTGCCGATATAGATGTGGGCGATGATCGCGATAATCATTGTTGTCGCTACGATCGCGTGCCACAGATGGGCAAGCTGCATCTCCTCATGCGGTAGCAACTCCGTCTGGAGGCCCATCGCAGGAAAAACGGCATTTATCGTGGCAAACGTCTCGGCGAACATAGGGAACTCAAACGGAAACAGTAGAGACATACCTGACATTGAAACAGAAGCCCCAAGCAGGATGGTCATCCAGAAAATGATTTTCTGTCCGGCGTTGAATTTTCTCGCAGACGGATGCGCGTTACCGATTATGCCTCCGCCCTTCGCAAGCCACACAAGGTCCAGCTTATTTGGAATATTATGGGCTACCCACGTCACGAAGATCCAGACCAAAGACGCCATGAAAACCCACGCAATGTTGTTGTGGACCCAGATTGAAAACGTCGCGATCGACGAATTCGCTTCGTGGCCGAAGATTGGGATCAGCACAGTCCTACCAAATAGCAGAAGTAAACCTGTTATCGCTAACATTATAAATGATCCGGCGAGGCACCAGTGGCCGAACCGCTCTAGTGGCTTAAACCTTTCGATGGTATTACCCGAGGGACCACCCTCGATGGTCATCTTTCCACGGGTGAAGTAAAACACGACCAGCAACACCAAAATCACCCCCATACCCCATGCAGCAAAGGACTGGATGGCACCCTGTCGAGTCAAGAGCCAGGACATACCTCCATCCTGAACTAAGATCTCAGCAGCCGCACTTGTGTTCGAGACCGATACGTCTGTCTCCGCGTAACGAATCCCTCGATACAGATCAGACTGCGAAAGACCCCCAAGGGTTCCCAGGTTCCCACTGATTGGAGCAGCAGAGCCCGGATCTCCAAGGTTTTCTCGACGGAAACTTTCGTCAATCTCGAGCCCCTTCTGTCGGGCCAGGATATCCTCTAATGTTTGCGCCCCGCCTGTTGATGCACGTTGACCCTCGTCTTGTGCGAAAACCGGAGCCACAGAAAACGTTACGAGTGCGATAAGAAACGCACCAATCAATTTTACATTCATGACGACCTCAGGAATCTTCGAAAATCTATAAAACGAACGGGCGGGGATAACCCCCGCCCGTCGATCTGGCTGTTAGCCGCCTTTTTTCTCGTAGGCAGTTCCCCAGCCCCATGCACCTGAGCCGAAGCCACGAGTTACAACGCGTTCGCGATAGATCGCTGCCACGTCGTCCCCGTCACCGGCTAGTAGTGCCTTGGTTGCGCACTGCTCGGCACACGCAGGCAATTTTCCTTCCGCAATACGGTTACTACCGTATTTCTGGAATTCGGCCTGCGAGTTGTCCTCTTCAGGACCACCTGCGCAGAATGTGCACTTATCCATCTTGCCTCGTGATCCAAAGTTACCCGCCTGCGGGAACTGCGGCGCACCGAACGGACATGCATAGAAGCAGTACCCGCAACCGATACACAGATCTTTTGAGTGCAATACGACCCCGTCATCTGTCTGATAGAAACAGTCAACCGGGCAGACCGCCATACAAGGCGCATCTGAACAGTGCATACAAGCCACAGAGATCGACCGCTCACCGGGGCTACCATCATTGATGGTTACCACACGACGACGGTTGATGCCCCAAGGCACCTCGTTTTCGTTCTTACATGCGGTTACACAAGCGTTACATTCGATGCAGCGCTCGGCGTCACACAGGAACTTGGCTCTCGCCTTTCCACCTAATGACATAATTTATCCTCCTTACGCTGGCATGATCCGACACAAAGTACACTTGGTTTCCTGCATTTGGGTAACCGAGTCATAACCATATGTCGTCACTGTGTTTGCAGACTCGCCGAGCACGTATGGGTCAGCCCCATCCGGATACTTGGCACGTAAGTCTTCGCCCTGGAACAAACCGCCGAAGTGGAATGGCATAAATGCGACCCCCACCCCAACACGCTCTGTCACCATCGCTTGGACCCTTACCTTGCCGCCTTCAGGTCCCTCGACCCAAACCATATCTCCGTCACGAACACCTAAATTATTGGCATCTCGCGGATGGACTTCGACAAACATGTCTTGCTGCAATTCTGCAAGCCAGGGGTTCGAACGAGTCTCA
>MDSV01118037.1_pt1 | contig 12187 bp, 11 predicted proteins | sample 810851 | NCBI WGS metagenome assembly MDSV01 (sample SAMN05326640, study PRJNA326480) | marine metagenome | isolation source: seawater | place: Atlantic Ocean: North East | collected 2012
AGAGAGGTTGGTGCGGGCGAGCGCCTCGCCAACCCGGTCAGATCCGGAAGGAAGCAGCCGTAACGAGACCCGTTCGGGTCGTTTTCCAGCCTCTCACCGATGTTTTACTTGTAAGTTTTGAGATGATAGCTCAGACAATGAGTTTTATGGTCTTAGTGAATAGGAAAATGCTCGTATATGGGTGATGAAAGTTTAGAACAAAATTCTGAGTACCAAGTTCTTGCACGTAAATATAGACCGTCAACATTTTCTGATCTTATTGGCCAAGATGTGATGGTAAAGATATTAGAGAATTCCTTTTTGTCGGAAAGAATATCACACGCTTTCATGCTGACTGGTGTCAGAGGTGTTGGGAAGACTACTACGGCGCGAATCATCGCAAAAGGATTGAATTGCGTTGGTCCAGATGGATCCGGAACGCCGACAACATCACCATGTAGAGAATGTCAGAATTGTTTGTCAATAGCTAAAGGCAACCATGTGGATGTCATGGAGTTTGATGCGGCTAGTAGAACAGGTGTTTCAGATATTCGAGAGATAATAGATAGCATAAACTATCGTGCGGCATCAGCTAAATATAAGATTTATGTGATTGATGAAGTACATATGTTATCAACCTCAGCATTCAACGCTTTGCTAAAAACGCTTGAAGAACCTCCACCGCATGTCAAATTTATTTTTGCCACAACCGAAATAAATAAAGTTCCAGCAACGGTTCTATCCCGTTGCCAAAGGTTTGACCTAAAAAGAATAGATCCTGAAAATATGATCGAATATCTGAAACATATTTGTTCCAAAGAAGGATTTACTTTAAATCGAGATTGCTTAGGACAAATTGCAAGAGCTTCAGAAGGCTCCATGCGCGATGCGCTATCGCTCCTTGAACAAGTATTTGTGGATGTTGATGGTGATGCTACTATTGATAAGGTTAGGTTAATCTTAGGTCTATCTGATCGTGGACGATTGATTGATTTGTTTGAGTGCCTTTTGAACGGTTCAATCGAGGACGCATTAAATCAATATAATAAGCTATATAATGAGGGTGCAGACCCTATCAATGTTTTGCGCGATCTTTGTGAAATCACTCATTGGATAACTCTTTTTAAAGTGTCGCCAAAACTAGTTCATGATGTCACTATTTCACCCGATGAAAGGACAAGAGGCAAGGCGCTTAGTCAAATGCTTGGTGTTAGAGAACTTGCTAGACTGTGGCAACTTTTGATCAAAATTTTGAAAGAGTGCTCAGTTGATTTAAACCCAAAAATAGCCGTCGAAATGGGTCTTGTTCGAGTTGCATATTCTTCTAATATTCCCACTCCGGATGAATTGATAAAAAAAATTGATGGTAAAAAAGACAAACAAATTAATCCGAATTTCAATCAAGAGCGAGCAACCTCAATAAAACCTGAACTTTCTGAAACTTCGACTGACTTACCGTTAAACTCTTATGTCACTCAAAAAGTCATTGGTGAAACTTCATCTCTCAAAATGCAAGCAATAGAGGATAACAGAAAAACAATTCAAAAACCACTTAGTGATTTTACAGGTTTACTTGAATTAATTCGAGTGAGTAGGGACATGGAACTTCTAATTGAAGTAGAGAATAATATGCGTCTGGTAAATTATCAATTTGGGCGAATAGAGTTTGAACCAACCGAAAAGGCCTCGATTAAATTGGCTTCTCGGTTAACCGCTTTTCTTAAAACTCACACGAACCAAAGATGGATTGTTTCAGTTGTTTCTAGTGGTGGTGGTAAGACTGTAAACGAGGACAATTTAGCTAAAAAAAGAATATTGGAAAGAGAGGCTGCAGATAATGATGTTGTAAGTGCTGTTTTTGCAAAATTTCCGGATTCAAAATTTTATAATTTTGAAAGCGCAATAGATCATGATAAGCGATTAAGTACTAAGTCCAGAATTTCTTCTAAATCTGGTACTTGGGAACCATTTGAAAAGGAATAATTTATGTTTAAAGGGCTAGGACAACTCGGTGATATGGCGAAGATAATGAAGCAAGCGCAAGAGATGCAGACAAAAATGACAGATGTTCAAAAGCAATTGGATAGTATTGAAGTAGTTGGCGAGTCTGGAGCGGGTTTAGTCAAGGTAAAATCCAACGCTAAAGGGAAAATTATGTCAGTAGCAATCGATGAAAATATTCTTGTACCAAGTGAGAAGGAAGTAATAGAGGATTTAATTGTGGCGGCAATAGCCGATGCTCAAAGAAAAGCTGTGGAAAGAGAAAAACAAGAAATGTCAAATATTGGTGAAACTATGGGGCTTCCTCCTGGCATGAAGCTACCTTTTTAGAATATTTGGATTTCTCTTTGGATGTCGTTTGATCTTAAAAATAACAATTCACAAAATGAAATTGATAGTTTGATTTCTTTATTGGCTAAACTTCCAGGTTTTGGCCGACGGTCGGCTCGTCGTGCTGTTTTGCACATGGTTAATAGGCGAGAAACGGTAATGGCGCCAATTTCTCAAATGTTAAGTAAAGTATATGAAAATGTTCATGAGTGTAAAAGGTGTGGTAATATTACGACTACAAATAATTGTAAAATCTGTTCTGATACTAAAAGAGACAAATCGAAATTATGTGTGGTGTCTGATGTATCTGATTTGTGGGCTATGGAACGAGCTAACATTTTTAATGGTCGATTTTATGTTCTTGGTGGACTTTTGTCTGCATTGGATGGTGTAGGACCAGAAACTTTAAAAATTCCCTTTTTAGTTGAAAGAATAAAAACTGAGGAAATTAAAGAGGTAATACTGGCTTTAAGTGCTACTATTAATGGTCAGACTACAGCTCATTATATTGCGGATCAGATTAATAAAATTGACGTTGAAATAACATCTCTAGCTCACGGTGTTCCAATTGGCGGCGACCTAGACTATCTTGATGAAGGCACGATTGAGGTAGCACTAAAGGGAAGAAAATCATTTTGAGTATTTTTGTGTTTTAACTTAGAAAATAGGTATGCGCATATGACATAATAGGTATGCGTTCAAGTCACTATCGCAAATTTTATTTTTGTTCTAAAAAATAATAGTCGCGAATCCCTGATAAAACCCATTTGTAAAGATATGCGAAAGGACTAACGTAATGTTTGATTACGTAAATACGACTGCTTTAAAAAACGATCAGGGTTCTAGAGCCCAACGCTTGTTCGCAGCTGTTGTACTTGCTGCTTTAGATGATGCCATTGCTGATGACAAGAAATATGGTAATGGAGCAGAACAGATAATGCGATGGGCTAGGTCCAAAGATGGTAGAGAAGTATTAATGTGTGCTGGTATCGATCCAAACGAGAGATGTATTAATGGCATGGTGGAGTTTGTAAACCGTGGGATAAGAACTTCAGTGGCGCTGTCAAGAGAAGAAAGTGAACGGCAGGCTGCGGCGGCTTGATAGTTTATTTTGACTAGAGTTTATCCTTGCTTTAAGAATTATTAATTAATGATATTGTGAGATCCAGCGTAATCATGCAGGATCTCAAGCCATTCAGTCTACGCAATTTAATTCGGCAGGCTCACCATGAATGATAGTTTTGACAAGACAGAAGCAAATTACCAAAATTTAAACCCGATATCGTTTCTTTATAAGGCTGCGCGGGTATTTCCTGAAGTTAAGTCCATCATATATAATGACATTGAGTTTAAGTGGGAGGAAACTTTAGACCGGTGTAAATATTTTGCTTCTGCATTACAAAAAATAGGTCTAAAAAAAGGAAATGTTGTTGGGTTTATGGCAGCAAATACGCCAGAACTATACGAAGCGCACTTCAGCGTGCCTATGGCCGGTATGGTCTTAAACGCACTAAATTACAGGCTTGATGCCAAAACAATAGCTTACATAATTGAGCATGCAGAGATAAAACTTTTAGTGGTTGATCGAGAGTTTTCTTCTAAAATCGCGGATGCAATAAAAAACATAAAGAGTAAGCCTATTTTGATAGATATTGATGACCCTAATATAGATGGTGGTGAATTGTTGGGCGAATTTGATTATGAAACATTTCTTGCTAGTGGTTCAGAGGACTTTAACTTTGTAGAACCAGCAGATGAATGGGATACTATATCGATTAATTATACATCCGGAACGACGGGCAACCCAAAAGGTGTTGTCTATCATTACCGAGGCGCGTATTTGAATTCCTTAGGTAATGCAATTGAATGGGACATGGGAATTCACCCGGTTTATCTTTGGACTTTACCAATGTTTCATTGTAACGGATGGTGTTTTCCGTGGACAATAGCTGCTAAAGTTGGAACAAATATTTGTATTCGAAAGGTTACGTCGGAAGTTATTTATAATGCTCTAAGTAGTTATGGTGTTACTTATCTTTGTGGCGCACCAATAGTTTTGAGCATGATGGTAAATGCATCTAAAGCCGAAAAAAAAGAATTTAAGCAAAAATGTAAAGTAATGACAGCGGCTGCTCCACCGCCGGCCACAATCCTTCAATCAATGCAAGAAGCTGGATTTGATGTTACCCATGTTTATGGTTTGACAGAAGTTTACGGGCCTTGCGTGGTTTCAAATTGGAAGAATGAATGGTCCCATTTAGAGATGGGTGAGCAAGCCAAATTAAAAGCGAGACAAGGAAATACCTACCTGGTTCAGGATGGATTGAGAGTGGTTCTAACTGGTACAATGACTGATGTTCCAAAAGATGGGCAAACTTTAGGTGAGGTTATCCTGAGGGGTAACATTACTATGAAAGGATATTTGAAGAATTCTGACGCTACCAAAGAAGCGCTTAAAAATGGATGGTTTCACACTGGCGATCTTGGCGTTATTCACTCCGACGGTTATATGCAATTAAAAGACAGAGCCAAGGATATAATTATCTCGGGAGGCGAGAATATTTCCTCTGTTGAAATTGAAGATTGTATATATTTGCTTGAAGAGGTTGCGTCGTGCGGAGTAGTCGCCAAACCAGACGAAAAATGGGGAGAAGTGCCATGCGCTTTTATAGAATTTAAGTCAGGAATGCATTTAGAAAAGGAACATTTTGTTGACCATTGTAAGAAGAACTTAGCAAGATTTAAGGTCCCGAAAGAATTTATTTTTCAGGAAATTCCAAAAACTTCCACTGGGAAAATTCAAAAAGCTGAGCTTCGCGAATTGGTTAAGCTACTTAGCTCAAATTAAAAATATCCAACTCCTGTTACTTGTACAGGGTTGCCTCAGATTAGAATTAAGATGAATTGTGATGAAAGAAAATACTGATAAAAAAATTCTACGTAGTAATAATGAGGCTTTTAATTTTAATAGTCTAAGACTTGCTGTATGTGATCTGAATGGAATTTTGAGAGGGAAAAGGTTTCCGTCAGAAAGTTTTGAAAAATTATTTAAAAGTGGATGTCGTATGCCCCTCTCCACGTCTTGTATTGATATTTGGGGCACAGATTTGATTAACAGTCCTTATCTGTTTGAAACCGGTGATGCAGATGGTGTCGTCAAGCCGATTGGATTAGATTTAATCCCAATAAACTGGCTTGGTCATCCCACATCCTTATTGCTTTCTTGGATGTATGACGAAAATAATCAACCATCATTAATTGACCCGAGGCACATATTAAGCAGTGTTATAAATAAATATACGGATATTGGATTAACTCCGGTAATTGCTTTTGAGCTGGAGTTTTATCTTTTAGACTCAGTTTCGAATAAACCGATTGTAGCTAAGAATCCAATTAATAAAACTCGCTTGTTAAATACTTCAGTTCTTTCGATAGATGAATTAGACATATTTGAAAATTTTTTCTTTGACGTTTGCTCTGCATGCAAAGCTCATAATATACCCTCTGATACAGTCATATCTGAAAATGGAATTGGGCAATTTGAAATTAATTTAAAACACACATTTGATAGTATGGCAGCAGCTGATCACGTTATATTTTTCAAGAGGATTGTGAAGGGAGTCGCTAAAAAACATTCTCTAAAAGCCTCATTTATGCCCAAGCCGTTTTTAGAATCGGCAGGTAGTGGCATGCACATCCATATGAGTATTGTTAATGATCTAAAAGAAAATATTTTTGATTCCCGGACCGAAGCTGGACTCAGATCACTTAAAAATGCGGTAGGTGGGTTAATCAACTCACTTAAAGAGTCCATGCTTATTTTTGCACCACATCTTAATTCTTATCGGAGATTAAAACCCGGTAGCCATGCTCCTACTTCAATTTGCTGGGGTTATGAGAATCGCACTGCATCCATTCGTATCCCTGGAGGTGCATCAGAGAATACTAGAATAGAGCATAGGGTAGCGGGAGCCGACGCAAATCCTTATCTTGTTGCAGCGTCAGTGTTAGCCGCCGCGTTAAATGGAATTCAAAAAGAAATTAGAGCTCCGAAACCAATTAAGGACGATAGTTATAAGCATAATTTAGAAAAACTACCAAATAATTGGCCAACTGCGATTAAAATGTTTAAAAGTGGGCCTTTAAATCGAAGGTTCTATTCGGACACATTTGTTGAGGTTTTTTCAAATTTAAAATTACAAGAATTTAGAACTTTCGCAGATAGAATGGAAAATTTTGAGGTTAGTACATATTTAGAGAATATTTAATTGAATGAAGAAATAGATTATAATTGGGTGATTATTTTTTTAGCTGCTTTCTTACCAGAAAAATATGCACCGTGCGCCGTCCCATAGTGATTAATCTCGGTAGCCTCGCCAGCGATCTGAATTTTATTCTCAATAGTATTAGAAAGTATTGTTCTAGAGTAACTTTGGCCTGGTATTGCATATGAGTAGGCACCCTTTGTTAGCGGTTCTGACGTCCAAGCAGTTGTAATGGAATTTTCTATCTGTCTCGTGCAACTTTTTCCAAAAACAGACTCAATGCTAGAGATAGCGTAATCGAGCATAACATTTGAACCTCTGTATTCCAACCATCTTCCAAATCTGCCTCCGACAAAGACAATCACACTTTGGGGAATAGAAGCAGTAACTTGAAAACTGCCAATTTGATTATCTTGAATGTTGTCACTGCTTGGCCAGCTTATATACCAGCCTTGATCTTTTTGACTAAACAACCTCTTTTTAAATGATATACCTATTTTGTTTAATGTTCCCATCGGTAAATTATTAATTGCCGTGAGTGTCTCCGGAGGTAAATTAGGTATGATTTTTATATCCCCCCCAGATAAAACCCCTGTTGAAACGGTTAAAATTATTTTCTTTGTAATAAAGGCACCTCTTGAGGTTTTTATTTTTATTGGTTGTTTTTCCCAATTTATTTCTCTAACTTTTGTATTTAAGTTTACTTCTACGTTTTTTCCCCATTTTTCAATTAAATTTCCAAAGCCTTTTGGTACGGGATAGTCAGGACCATCATAAATTGATGCTTTATAATCTTTTGATGAGATGAGGTCCGGGTCTGCAGCGTTTTCGTTAGTTGCAAGATGACAGGATATTGGAAAATATGGGTCTTTAAAATTCATTGAGTCCAGGAGAGTTTTATCAATTTTGGATTTTTCAATTGTTTTTATAATATTATTGTGGGCTTGATCTAGGGGATTCGGGAAGCCTAAATATTCTCTTTTACCATCTACAAAATAATGGGTTTTGTCTGAGTCAAAAAGCATTCCGTTATTCTTTTCAATAGGGAAATTTATCTTATCTGCTATCGATACAAAAGGATTTACATTGCCGTTATGAAGATAGGAGCAACCAAGGTCAAACCAATTATTTTTTGAAAGTTTTTCACTATAAGCGCGCCCACCTATCCGATGCGATGCTTCTATTATTCGAAAAGAAATATTGCATTTTTGCAGAGTTTTTGCTGCCGCTAAACCAGCAATGCCAGCTCCTATAATGACGACCTCAGAATATCGTTCATTGAAACCCATTTTTACTTACCTTTATTTCCATACTTTGAGGATATTTCCCGAAAGTGCGGTATTTTAATTTTTTTGTATCTTGTTACCATAAAAATTGATATTGATGAAAACGTCAATTAGCTAGTTTTTTGTAGAAACATTTATTTGGTTTTTGTGGAAGACAAATAACCTAGTGTTTGAGAAAGTCATATAAAATGAAACAAACTATTGATAATGAGCATGGTATTCCTTCTGATTGGGATCGTTCAGGACTGCCTGGGTGGGCTTATTTTTCAGAGGACCTTTTTGAACTTGAGCAAGAGGTTTTGTTTAGGCAACACTGGCAGTTGGTTGGGCATGTAAATTCTATCAAAGAAAAAGGAAGTTACGTAACTCTAGATATTGCAAATGAAAGAGCTGTTGTTATTAGAGGGTCAGATGGAAAGGTCAGAGCGTTTCACAACCTTTGCCGTCATCGAGGTTCCAGAGTAGTAGCAGGTGAAACAGGACAGTGTAATAAATCTATCGTATGTCCTTACCATGGATGGACGTATGCGTTGGATGGCGCTAATCGTGGTATTGCTCGTAAGGAAACTTTTCCAAATATGGATCGTGATAGACTAGGTCTCTTACCACTTAACATGGAAATATGGAATGGCTTTATTTTCGTAAAATTTAAGGAAAGTCCTCAACCAAGCGTTAATGAAATAATGGCTAGGTTTGATCATGAAATAGTGGATTATTGTTTGGAAGAAATGATACCAGTTCCCGAAAGCCAGTGGTCAGAAATTATTGATGTAAATTGGAAGTCAGTGAGGGATGTTGATAATGAAGGTTACCATGTAAAACAAGCCCACCCTGGCTTAGAAGATTTATATGGTCAAAATTATAACGACGAACCTTTTCAGAACGGTACATCTCGCTCGGTTGGGGTATTTAATACGAAACCAAGTAAAAGATGGAGCGTTCAAAACTATCTCAAATTAATTCCTAAAGTGGATAAACTTTCGAAAAAAAATAAAAACAGGTGGCTTTACGCGGGTATGTTTCCAAATCTTGTCTTTGGCTTTTATCCAGAGAGCGTGATTTATTATATGGAAATTCCAATATCTGCAACTCAAACGGTTCAACGTGGTGGTACGTTGCGGTATCCAGATGAAACGAGAGGTTTAAAACTTGCTCGTTATCTTAGTGGAAGAATAGATCGAGATACGGCAAAAGAAGATCAAATGCTTGCAGTATGGTCCTGCGAGGCTACAAAATCTTCCGCCTACTCTGGAATAATTCTTTCAGATTTAGAATATGGTGTGAAAACATATCATGATCATTTAAGAAAAATAATGCCAGTACTGGCATTACAGGACCCGCCCGTTGAGGGTCAAACAACATCGGTAAATAGCAAAATGATTAATTCGAGTTAATGCGGAAGAGTAAATCAATCAAATGACTTCTGATGCTTCAAATAATTTAAAGGGCTGGCGTTTACTAGGCACGCCATTTACGTTTGCGTTATTACTACTGCTAGCGCCTCTATTACTTATGTTAACCCTAAGTTTTTGGACGCAAGACTATTTGACGTTAGATAGGACGTTGACAATAAATAATTATGTTGAAGCATGGACCCATCCTGTTTATCAAATGCTTTTTAAAAGATCGCTCTTTATCTCTTTCTCAGTTACTGTTTTAACTATTCTTATAGCCTTTCCAGTTGCATATTATATTTCTTTCTATGGGGGTTCAAAAAAGACGCTTTGGATATTCCTTGTTACTATTCCTTTTTGGACAAGTTATTTACTTAGAATGTTTCTATGGAAGGTGATTCTGGGGTACAATGGTGTCTTAAATTCTTTTTTATTATGGTTGGATGTTATATCTGAGCCGTTAACAGTAATACTATATAACGTAAATGCAGTTATATTAGCCCTAACACATGGATGGGCACCTTTCGCAATTCTTCCTATATTTGTTTCGCTCGAAAAAATAGATCGATCACTACTCGAAGCATCAAGAGATTTAGGAGATACTGCCACGCGACAGTTTTTTCGTATTGTTTTACCGTTATCAACACCTGGTGTAGTTGCCGCTGGTTTAATCGTATTTATTCCCACAATTGGAGAATACATTACGCCAAAGCTGGTGGGTGGCACAGATGGGCTTATGATAGCGAATATGATACAAGTCCAATTTTCAAAAGCTAATAATGCACCACTTGGGGCAGCTTTGTCTGTGTCATCATTGGTAATTGTCACCTCTATTTCTTTAATTTTTGTTCTTTATAATCGAAATCTCTTGAGGAAATACTAATATGTCAAAAAATGGACAATATCTCCGTTTGTTTGTTGTACTCGCTCTTATTTTCTTTTACTCCCCCGCACTTTTGCTACCAATATTTGCTTTTAATCAAAGTCAAGTAATTGCTTTTCCTATTGAGGGCTTTTCGCTAAGGTGGTTTGAAGCTTTGCTTTCAGAGCAAACTCTGCATGCAGCTCTAAAAAATTCGTTATTTGTGGCAATTACAGCATCAATTCTTGGAACCTTGCTGGGTATTCTTACAGCGAGAGCAAATTCTCGATACGAATTCTTTGCGAAGAAACCCTCGCTTTCGTTCATTTTGGTTCCATTAGTGATTCCTGAACTTATTATTGGGGTCGCACTTTTGATTGTTCTTATGCAGTTGGGGCTCTCATTAAATCTATGGACGGTTATTTTAGGTCATACATTATTGATCATGCCATTTTCTACGTTAGTGATGTTATCGGCCTTTAACAACCTTGATCAAACTGTCGAAGAGGCGTCAATGGATTTGGGTGAAACACCTTTTGGTACTTTTCGGCGGATTATTTTACCAATGGTTGCTCCTGGGTTAATGGCAAGTTTTATAATAGGCTTTACGATATCGCTCGATGAATTCATGATAGCATTCTTTTTGACAGGAACTGAGCCAACCTTGCCCGTTTATATATGGGCTCAGTTTAGGTTCCCTGTGAAGTTACCAAGTGTAATGGCTCTTGGAACAATTTTATTAGTATTTTCGCTACTACTCTTGTCACTCAGTGAGTTTTTTAGGCGCAGGATATCAAGAAGTGAAACTTTGGAGATTCTATAATGGCTCAAAACCAAAACCATCCAATAGTTCAGTTAACTGATGTTGAAAAGTCCTTTGGAGCTGTGAAAGCTGTAGATGGTGTTTCTCTCAAAATCGGTAGGGGTGAGTTCTTTTCTCTTCTTGGACCATCTGGTTGTGGAAAGACCACGCTGCTGCGCCTTATCGCAGGTTTTGAAAAACCTGAAGTTGGACAAATAATTATTGATGATAGAGAAATGGCGTCTGTGGAACCAAATCTTCGACCAACGAACATGGTTTTTCAGAGTTATGCAATATTTCCTCATTTAAATGTAGAAGAAAATGTTGGATATGGTTTGAAAAGACGCCAAATTGCAAAAGCTAAAATGATTGCAATGGTTGATCAAATGTTAGATCTTGTGGGTTTAAATGGCTTAAACAAAAGATCAGCTAGTGCATTATCGGGTGGCCAACGACAAAGGGTTGCGTTGGCAAGAGCACTTATTCTAAAGCCAAAAGTACTATTACTGGATGAACCTCTTTCTGCTTTAGATAAAAAATTGAGAGAACAAATGCAACTCGAATTGCGAGCGTTGCAACGAGCGATTGGAATTACCTTTATTCTAGTTACACATGACCAAGAGGAAGCTCTCACAATGAGTGATAATATTGCCGTTATGTTCGATGGTAAGGTTGAGCAAACTGCGTCACCCCGGGAACTATATTTGAAACCAATGTCAAAACGCGTAGCATCTTTTATTGGCAATATGAATTTTTTAAAAGGAAAAATTAAATTGGTTTCTAAGGTTAAAGTTATTATAGAAACTGATGCGTTGGGAGAAATTTCATTAAATAAGAATCAATTTTCGAAGGAGCCAAGTATTGGCTCCATTGAATTAGGAATTAGACCAGAAATGCTAGCAATAAATAAAGCTAAGAATAAAACAACGATAAATAGTAAAGATGCAATAATACAGGAAATATCGTTTTTTGGCGATTACACTCAATATAAGATAAAATTGTTGGGGACCGAAGCAAAACTACTCGTTTCAGAAATGCATTCTAGAGACGGTACAGAGTGGAATTTCCAAGATCAGGTTTCCGTTAGTTGGACCTTGGAATCATTTGTTGCTTTACAATAGGTTGAAGGCGGAGGCCCGCCTTCAATTTGATATTAGTATCATTAGAATCCTGCTTTAATAAGCTCAAATTCTTTGATCATCATCTCTCTCATTCTAGGGGAGGCGGGAGCTTGCCATAAAGTATTTTTCTGGTAGCTTTCTAAAGTG
>MDSV01083766.1_pt1 | contig 12186 bp, 10 predicted proteins | sample 810851 | NCBI WGS metagenome assembly MDSV01 (sample SAMN05326640, study PRJNA326480) | marine metagenome | isolation source: seawater | place: Atlantic Ocean: North East | collected 2012
ATACTCTAGTTAAGCATGTCGTGGAAGGCTATAACGCAATGCCAGCACGTGGACTTTGCGCCGACTGTTCTGATCAGGAACTTGCAGACGCTGTTGCGTACATGGTGGACGCACTTTAGCGGTTTAGGTGGGCCGGTCCCACGTGGGATCTGTTAATGTCCTGTCGAAATCTACCTTGGCTAGTTTCTTCAGTAGTTGTCTCAGGACCAGAGGCGGTAAGTAACTTAAGGCTAACGGATCCTCGCGAGTTACTCGCGGCTCACCCGAAGCAGTCACCGCACGACGCCGTTCGTTCTCGGAGCCATTAGAGAACAGTACAAGGTCAACGCCTGCATCAAGTGTCTCTGTGACTCTTTCTTCAATAGATCCCTCGATTGCGCCCATTGTGAGACAGTCGGAAACAATGACTCGATCACCGAAGGTTTCGCGGATTCTTTTAATTCCTTGTTCGGATTGCGTGATTGGTTTTTTGTCCCACTCTGGTATGACGACATGCGCTGTCATTGCCCAACGCGTTCCTCTTACCATCCTGAAAGGTACCCAGTCGGACTCTTTTAATGCCGAAACCGGAGTCGAAATTACTGGAAGTGAGTCATGGCTGTCTTTATCAACGCGACCCATACCGGGTATATGTTTCACGACGGCTGTGATGCCAAAGCGTTGTAATCCATCAATAAATGCTGTCGCAAGTGGGATTATCTCTGCTGGGGTGATACCGAATGATCGATCGCCGATTATTGGGTCTGCTCCATCAATTAATAGATCCAACACAGGGGCAGCCGCATGCGTAATCCCAACTTCAGCCAGCTGAGAGCCAATGACCTGTCCAAGACTATTTGCTGCCTCGAGGCCCTTGAACTGGTGCCGTCTCCAGAGCCTCCCAATCTGCAATGCTGAGGGCAATCGAGGCCAGTGCGGATCCTTGAGTCGCTGTACTCGTCCGCCCTCTTGGTCGATCATGATTGCAATATCATCACCCAAGAAGTTTCGGATTGAGTCGCATAGTTGTCTCAGTTGAGACGGACGCTCCACGTTTCTTGAAAATAGGATGACCCCATAGGGCCTGAGTTCCGGGAGCCATATCTTTTCTGAATCGGTTAGCGTGCCGCTATGGATGCCAATGATGATTGGCCGAAAGAGATTCACGCAGATTCACCTTTTAATAGGGTATGTAAGGCCGCGAGGGAGTCCTGCCCTTTTTTCCGCATAACTTCAGGATCCTGCTCGGTCTTACCTTGCCAGTGAAAGTGCTCCTCTGGTAGTTCATCCAGGAAGCGACTCGGTGTTGTCTCGAAAAGCTCTCCGAATTGCTTCCGTTTCCTTGCATAGGTAATGGTCAGGTTTTGTTTTGCCCGGGTAATACCTACGTACATCAGGCGCCGCTCTTCCTCAATGGATTCGGTTTCAATAGAGTTTTTATGCGGGAGCAGTTCTTCCTCGGCGCCTATCAAAAAGACGTCAGGAAATTCGAGACCCTTGGCAGCATGCAGTGTCGAAAGTTGAACCCGATCGCTATGGTCCTCTTCTTCTTTTTGCTCAAGAATGTCAAGCAGAACAAGTTTTCTGATCGCCATCTCGATCACAGAACCATCTGAATTCGTTTCATCCTCGTTAAGCATCTCGTCGGGGTTACCTTTGAGATCTTTTCTCAAGGCTTCCAATAACTGTGTAACGTTTCCCCAACGGTGATCTGCCATGGATTCGGAGGCGCTTTGGTCCGACAGCCAGCTACGGTAGTTGATATCCTCGAGTAGTTCATCGATTGCTTGTATGCCCCTACCAAGCGTTAGATTGTATTTTGCGCCCTCTATTAAGTCATAAAATTGCGAAAGACGGCCTGTGGCTTCTGGATCGAGAAGTGCAGTTAATCCCATCTCGGGGATACAGGAATACAAGGATTGTTGTCGTTCCTGAGCATAATCACCTAGAACCTCAAGAGTGGTCGGACCGATACGACGACGTGGCACATTAATTATCCGGAGAAGCGCGTTGTCATCATCAGGATTAATTAATAGTCTCAAGTAAGACATCAGGTCTCTGATCTCAGACCTTGCGAAGAAACTCGTTCCCCCGCTTAATTTATAGGGAATTTTGAAATGCTGTAGCTTGAACTCAAGGATACGTGCTTGGTGATTACTCCTGTATAAGACAGCAAAATCTGAAAATTGCTTTTTATAATTCAGTTTGCGTTCCAATATCATGGACGCAATATGTTCTGCCTCATCTTCATCTGTACTAGTTGGCAGGATTTGGATTAGTTCTCCGAAGCCTTTGTCGCTCCATAGTACTTTCTCAAAGATGTGGGGATTGTTTGAAATCAGGGTATTTGCTGTTTCCAGAATTATCCGGGTTGAACGATAGTTCTGTTCGAGTTTGATGACCTTGAGTGTTGTGAAATCATTACTTAATTCATTCAGATTCTCGGGCTGGGCACCACGCCATGCATAAATTGATTGGTCATCATCTCCAACGACTGTCAGTGCACCGGAAAGTTGAGTGAGTAATTTAACTAATTCATATTGGATTCCATTGGTGTCTTGATACTCATCAACCAACAAATACCGTATCTTTGTTTGCCACTTGGCTAATATCGCTGGATTAGAGCGAAATAGCTTCACTGGTTTTAGGATCAGATCGTCAAAGTCGACAGCGTTGCACGCTTTTAAATAACGCTCGTACTTGATGTAGGTGTTTGCAGCGAGAACAAGTTTAGGATCTTTGGCGTGACTCTGCGTCTGGTCAGGTGAAATACCGTGATTTTTCCAGATCGATATCGTTTGCTGAATGCCGGATACGATGTCGCGATCTTCGACAGATTCACGTCTCAGTAAGTCGGAGAGAATAGTCTTGCTGTCTTCTGTGTCTAGGATTGAAAAGCCTGACTTAAGTCCTGCTTGGTAAGACTCCCCTCTTAATAAATTTAGACCAAATGAGTGAAAGGTTGAGATTGTGAGGCCACGAATTTGGTCTTTGGGCGCGATATGATTAATTCGTTCACGCATCTCCCGCGAGGCTTTATTTGTAAAAGTGACGGCTGTGATGTGTCGAGCCGGAATTCCTGCTTTTTGAATGAGCCACGCAATTTTATGCGTGATAACACTAGTTTTACCACTTCCAGCTCCAGCAAGTACGAGAAGTGGTGAGCCCACGTGAGTAATGGCCTCACGCTGTCTGGGATTAAATCGATTGAGATCCACGCAATGATCCTTGAAAACGAAGGATGGAGTTTAGCAGGTTGTTATTATTATTAAGTGAACCAACCCGCAAGCCACCAATTTTTCGAATACTGATCTTGATAGATCCAGCTAACGCGTTTTTTTTGAAATAATCCGATCCAGTATCGTCGACAAGCTGGCTTAAAGTCCCACCAACCAGATTCTATTCGCTCTGGTCCTTGTAATAGGGTATGCCCCGCTTTCTCAGGGGACTTTCCCAGTGCTTCAGGTGGGTTTATTAACCAAATAGGTCGAGGAGGAATATTGGGTAACGGATATACGTCTTGTTCGTCATGTAGTTGGTTTGCATATTCGGGCCTTGGGTCCTGCAGCCGGCATGGTGCCTTGAGACACTCAGGGCCGAGGCGCGCGGTTAAACGATCTAATAACTGTGCTCGATCAGTATCTTGGGTCTTAATAAATAAGTCAGATTTTTGCGGACTTGTTTGATGTATTTGTTGAATGATTAAGCGAATTCCTGTCATTGGTGACTGTGGTTGTAACTGTTCGATATGTAACCAAGTTGGATCAGCGAGAGCTGATGCAGTATTGACAGGGTTGTTCAGCGTGATGTCGAGAGAGGCCTCTTGACGATTCTCTAATATGATTTCCCATCGTAGACGGCTTGTCGCGCATACGCGCTGTGTTAGCCAGAGTGATGCATCTTGGGTAAGACAATTGATTGGAAATTTGAGCATCTCAATTGACTCGAGCCCTCTAAGGAACTCGATGGATTGATTGAATACAGGTGGCGGTGTAAACCATATCAGTGATGTTTGGTGTCGGCCAGCGATTGCATCGAAATATAAATAGATATCTCGATGTATGCGCGCTTGTCTGGCTCGTGATGGCGCGCCGAAATAATCACCGATTGTTCGAAAGCCCATATTTTTAAGTCGTTTAATATACTCAATAGGAATCTCAGCAGCATCAATAGCGAGCCGGTAGAGAGTTTTTTCAAAAGCCTGCTCTTTGGGTCTGACTCCCACCTTAACAAACAGAGCCGCCATTTCAGGGGTGTAGCCAAAAGCAAGTTGAATCTTGAAATTCTGGGACATGGATGTTTGTTTTAAAATTTGTGTAAGAGCTTGTAGGTCACCAAACAGTGATTTGCTTTTTGAGACCTCAATACATAAGCCTTTATTCCAAATCGCGACTTGATGTGAATATTGATAAGCCCAGAGTGCTAAGCGGTGTAATAAACGACGCTCGGCATCCGGTTGATAAGTCTGTGTTAGAAGACTAGGGCAGAGCGTGAGCGCCATATTGATGGTCATCCCTGGGATAACGCCCGCGGCAATTGCGAGTTCAGAGGACTGGATGATTTTCCCTTGATGGTGGACTGCGATGCTCTGATCTTGATGTGTAATACTTTGTGCGTCCAACAATAAGTTTGGAAATTTAAGGTATGCATAGATCATCAATGCAGACTCGAGTGTGACTTAAGAGCACTTGTTTTACGTTGTGCCGGCGATGGTGTTGTTAACCAATGTAATTCCAGTGGTATCACTACAGGTGATTTTGCATTTGTTCCGGGTTGCTTAAATATCCTTATTTCAAAACCAGTTGGTAATGAATCAATAGCGATGCGAACAGGTGCAGGGGATGCTTGTCGTTGATTCCTTAGGTTTCTGACTAGGAAAAGCTGTGTTTGTCCTCGCTGGCAAGCTAGTTGTAAACGTCTTAGCTGAGTGGATGTGAGTGTTTCTGATTCCCAGGCGATGATGCTGCGAGTGGATACAGCGTTCGCCAATTGTTCCAAACTCCAGGCGAATTGATTTGTGGGGATATTCAAAACATCTACCTGCTTTGGATTAATCCCTTCTTGCATAAGCCGCTCAGTGCAGGGTGCTAAGGGTGGATTTACTAACGCTATCCATCGTGCGTCTTGTTGCGTTTTCCATGTTGAAAAGGCGCATCGCATGGGTGCAGAGAATACATCGCTTGTTAGTATTTCGATAAGCATGTGTGCAGGCCAACCTCGACCGGATAGTTTGCCATTCAGTTCGGGAAAACCAGTATCGGTCACTTCGATCGTAGTTTCTGTGTTGCCTTGCCACAGCTTTCCAGCATCAAATAAAGGACGTAAAATATTTATACTCATTACTGTATAAAAATACAGTTTTTTGAAGAAGTCAATCGGCTAATCTCGCGGCATGCAACCAATGTTAAAAGTTTTTGTTTTTTGTTTCTTTGCAATATTCCCTGCTTTGATCCAGGCGAACCAGGTCACAGCGAGATTATTAACCTCAGCTGAAACCGTTGTCCCTGGTGATACCTTATGGTTCGGCCTATCACTTGAGATAGCAGATGGTTGGAATACCTATTGGAAAAATGCTGGATCAACGGGATTGCCCCCAACGCTTGAGCTGAACGATGGTCAACAGGACTACCTGCCCGATCTTCAGTTTCCATTGGCTAAAACAAAGCCATTCGGTGAGGATGTCAGCCTCTTAACATACGGTTACATCAAAGAAGTTGTACACCCGTTTCAGATCATGGTGCCCGCAAATATTTCTGGGCAATGGACACTGACGGGCAAAGCAAATTGGCTCGCTTGTCGTGATATTTGTATTCCGGAGAGCCAGAATATTAGTCTCTCGTTACCTGTTGTGACTTCGCAGACTGAGATGCGTCGTTCATCATCAATACAGCAAATCAACGCAGCGCGCGCCTCCGTACCAACAGATTTTCCTACATCCGTAAACTTTGCGGGACCTAACTCTGTATGGATCTCAGAATTCAGAGAGCTAAAGATTAAAGATGTAATGCCTGAAGGCTCTGGCGAGGTGCTAGGTCTTATCCAGAGTACTCAGCATTTAGATGATGGCGTTCTGATTACATTCGATCGGGTGTTGAAGCCAGCTAGTTATGCAGAGGGTCACTGGGTAATTGGTCTTGAAAAGAATGGTATTCGGTTACCGTTAGATACCGATCTAGTTGTGCCTCATGTGAATCAGCAAAATTTATCTCTGGGATTAGTTTTGGTCATGGCGCTTGCAGGTGGTCTGATTCTTAACTTGATGCCTTGTGTCTTCCCTGTGCTATCCATCAAGGCGTTATCAATCACAGGCAAAGCCAGCAAAGAACAGCGAGAAGTTCGGAGAGGTGCGTGGCTTTATACAGTCGGTGTTCTGACAACAATGTTGCTCTTAGCCTCTCTTATGGTGGGGTTGCAGGCAGGTGGTGCACAGATTGGTTGGGGATTCCAATTACAAACACCGTGGTTTGTCGCTCTATTAGTATATGTCTTCATCATTCTGGGGCTCTGGCTCTATGGTTGGTTTGAATTCGGAATGGCCCTATCTGGTGTCGGTCAAAGCCTAACCGAGGGCCATCCGGGACGGGCTGAGTTCTTTACCGGCGTTTTGGCTGTGGTTGTGGCGACGCCCTGCACTGCCCCTTTTATGGGCGTTGCGATGGGATACACACTGACACAACCTTGGTGGATTACCTTGATGGTATTTTCTGTGCTTGGGCTTGGGCTCGCTGTTCCAATGCTGGTGTTCGCCATCTCGCCGCAGCTTGCTAGTTACCTACCGCGTCCGGGGAGTTGGATGATCCGATTGAAGCAGTTTTTTGCTTTTCCGATCTTTGCGACAGCGATCTGGCTCCTTTGGGTACTGGTTAGACAAACGTCATCAGATGTTTTGATTTTGGTCCTTGGTGGCTTGTTGCTGCTTTTCTTAGGGATTTGGTTATCTGAGAGCGAAGGTCGTTTTTCTCGAGGATTGGGTATCCTTGCGATACTAACCTCGTTCTTTTCGATCCCAAGCGTATCTCACCTGACACCCAGCTCTACTGGACAAGCTGTCGTAGATGTTAGAGCTAAATCTTACTCAGCCAGTGCTCTGCGAGAGTATGTCGATGACGGCCATTCTGTGTTTATTAATATGACGGCGGACTGGTGTATTACCTGCAAGGTCACCGAAAAACGTCTATTGGTCACAGAATCCGTTGATCAATTATTCGAGACCCACAACGTGGTTCGGATGACTGGTGACTGGACTCGGTATGATCCATTTATCACTGAATATCTCAACGCCTTCGATCGAGTTGGGGTACCCCTGTATGTTGTAAATCATCCCGGGATGAAACCGATTGTCCTGTCGCAATTCCCTAGTTTTGAGGAGCTGGCGCAGGCGATTACTGCAAAATTTTCTCCCTAATCTCGTCGACGATTTCAGTTGCGCCCCAATCCTTCATACCCTGAATGATCTCAACGGCTTTCCCGGACCCATTAATGAGGACTGTGGTTGGAACACCTCGAAGCCCATATGACCTCAGCCCTGACATTTTTGTATCCTTGAGCAATACAGTATTGTCGCCAAAAAGCTCTGGTTTTTTATTTCTAAAGGCTTCAATTGTTTCGGTATTTTCGCCAAAGTTAATAAGGTAAACCGTAGCGTCTTTACCAAGTTTTCGGCCCAACATTTCCAGATCAGGCAGCTCTTTGATACATGGAGCGCACCAGGTGGCCCAGAAATTTAGAACAGCAGGGCCTCGGACCTCAAACGACTGATCCTTCAAATCAGTAAAGCTATTTGCATAGGCCTCGAGTGTGCTGAGCCATATCAAAATTGGGAGTAGGATTGTCCTACGATTGAACATTATTTATTCTCCTCTGGCCGTGACAGGAAATTGTCTCTGAGTGTGCTCAATAATAGGTGAAGAATTACAGAGGGGCGACACAATGATCTTCAAGATCAAAGCCTCACTTTAAAATCTTGGTAAATCTGAGCTAGCAGTCGCCGAAATAGTTTTGGCAGATCCTGAGCAGTCTGTCCATTTTAGTATTGGGCGGTTAGCTACTGTAGCTGGCGTCTCGGAACCCACGGTAAATCGCTTTTGCCGCTCTCTAGGGTGTCGAGGGCTTCCGGATTTCAAACTATGTCTTGCCCAAACGTTGGCCAATCCAGCAAATTTTGAAGCCCGTAGCCTGCAGGATAATGATTCTAACCTACAGCTAGCCGATAAAATATTCGAGACCGCTCTGGCTCCTGTTGTTCGCGCGCGTACTCGCTTGACTGATCAAGATTGGACAGACGTGGTCAGCGAAATTTTAAATTGTAAGCGACTACTGATTTACGGGCTTGGACCGACGTCTGGTTTGGCTCGTGGAGCTCAAGATCTCCTTATTGGTGCACCGATGGCAGTAGCCGTCCATACCGATACTGTCATTCAGGAGCTCACTGCGAACACGGCGTTATCAGGTGATTTATTTTTGTTTCTGTGTACAAATGGCGAAACTGCCCCGAGGATTCAATCGGCAACACTTGCTGATGCGTGTGGAGCAAATCTCATCACAACAGCACCCACCGGATCAGCTCTGGCGCGCGTCTGTCACCGTACATTAGAGTTAGTTCTTGATGCCTCGACTACGACCATCGCTCGCTTCACCAACCGACTTGTTTGTCAGGTTACTCTCGAAGTTCTGGGAGAGACTATTCGGAAGGCTCTTCATACGGATCGAAAATTTAAAAACCTTACATCGAATCGTTCAGAACGGGCTGTTGGTTAAAAACTGGTCTATCCTGCACATAACGGGAGACCAGCGTGGCCAAAATAAAATCCATCTATCAATGTCAGGAATGTGGCGCAACCTCGTCACAGTGGGCAGGGCAATGCCCGGGTTGCCAGGCTTGGAATACATTGATCGAGTCTGTTCAGGCGCCCGAGCCATCGCGAGGAAAACCTCACGGATATGCGGGCTCTGTTCCAGAACGATCCAAGTTATCAGCAATCAAACCGGAGAGGCTGGAGCGACTCGGCTCAGGATATACAGAATTTGATCGTGTCTTGGGCGGCGGTTTCGTACCCGGGTCGGTAATCTTGGTCGGTGGCGCCCCCGGCGCTGGAAAAAGCACCTTACTTTTGCAGGTTACAACGCAGCTCTCATCTCAGAAGCCTTGTCTGTACGTTACCGGTGAGGAATCACTTGAACAAATTGCACTCCGGGCACAACGCTTGGGTTTGGCTGCAGATCAACTTGAGTGTGTGTCTGAAACACGAGTAGAGGCAATTGCCGCTATGGTTGATCAACTAAAACCAGCATTGCTGGTAGTCGACTCCGTTCAAGTCATGCAAGTAGAGTCATTAGCCGGAGCGCCAGGAAGCGTTGGCCAAGTTCGTGAGTCCGCTGCTGAGTTGACCCGTCTTGCAAAAGCGAGGGGTATGATTGTTCTACTTGTAGGCCACGTCACGAAGGAGGGCGCATTGGCGGGTCCGAAGGTGCTCGAACACATTGTGGATACCTCTCTTCTCTTGGAGGGGGACAATGCGGGTCGTTTTAGAACATTGCGCGCACACAAGAACCGATTTGGATCTGTGGGAGAGCTTGGTGTTTTTGCTATGACAGAAACTGGTCTCCGGGAGGTAAAAAATCCATCTGCTATTTTTTTGAGTCGTCCAGACAGCATAGCGTCAGGTTCGGCAGTAATCTGCACCTGGGAGGGCACACGGCCTTTATTGGTCGAGGTTCAGGCATTGGTCGATGCCAGTCTAGGTGGTTCCCCTAAGCGCATAGTTGTGGGTCTTGATGGTCAACGCCTCGCGATGTTACTTGCAATTCTGCACCGTCATGGCCATCTTCAATTAGGGGACCAAGATGTCTTCCTTAATGCTGTTGGTGGCGTCAAGATCACTGAAACCGGAGCAGATCTTGGAGTACTCCTTGCGTGTATCTCTAGTTTCCGAGGAAGAGTGATCCCCAAAGACTGGGTGGTCTTTGGGGAGGTCGGCTTGTCCGGTGAGGTTCGTCCCGTAGCCTCCGGGCAAGAACGAATCCGAGAAGCCGCAAAACATGGCTTCAAGAAGGCAATCGTGCCGTCAGCGAATGCGCCTAAGAAGGCAGTAAATGGAATCGAGGTGTATCGAGTGGAACGTATCAGTGAGGTACTGGAGTTATTTGATGAGTCGTGATTTGGAGGGCCTACGTCGGGACTATCAAGTCGGACAATTAAATGAACATGATGCAGGATCGGACCCGATTGCTCTGTTTGCCCTGTGGCTTGGTGATGCAAAAAATACTACGCAGCTGGAGCCAAATGCGATGACGTTGGCGACGGTAGATAGTATGGGTAAACCTCACGCCCGAATTGTCTTGTTGAAGGGACAGGACGGCCGTGACTTTAAGTTTTACACCAATTACTGGAGTCATAAGGGCGAGGAACTTACGGCGTCTCCCTCAGCCGCGCTAGTGTTTTGGTGGGATCAGCTTGAACGTCAGGTCCGTGTTGAGGGCGATGTTGAGAAACTTTCAGATGAAGAAAATGATGCCTATTTCCAAGAAAGACCGAGGAGTTCGCGGTTGGGTGCGTGGGCCAGCCAACAATCTGAACTTATTGATTCACATGACGTGCTTACAAAAAAAATGAGTCAGCTTGAGGATCGATACCCGACTGACGTCCCGAGACCAAGTCATTGGGGTGGGTACATGGTTCGCGCGACTCGAATCGAGTTTTGGCAAGGTCGATCGTCGCGATTACATGATCGCTTAGACTATCGATTCGACGGTAGGACTTGGGCTCGCGTGCGTCGTTCCCCATAATATATTGCATTGCAAAAAGGCGTCCTATGATGCGGTTGCGTAAATTATTTTTAGTTTCTCTCTGTTTTGCTAGTACAGCGGTCGCGTCAGATAATGTGTACGTGACTGTCGCGCCTTTAGTTGAGTTACAGGAAAATATTGCTTCTGATTTTCCTGCGAATGTGGTGCCCATCGAGAGGAGCTTACTAGCGGCCGGTATTTCCGCAGAAATCACCGCCATTAGTCTGCGTCCTGGTGATGAAGTAGTAAAGGGATCAACCATAATTCGGCTTGACTGCAGAGATACCAAACTACATCGAGATCTCGCTGCTCAGGACCTTAAACAGGCTGAGGTGCAATTAAAATTCAGCGAGCGGCAATCAGCTCGTATCGCTAAGCTGGCAGAGACCAATATTGCTAGTGAAGAACTTAAAGATACCCGGGCTACAGAATTACAACAGGCGGTCATAGGTTTAGCGTCAAAACGTCTTTCGTTGAAGGAAGCTAACTTGCAGGTCTCCAAATGCGAAGTAAAAGCACCCTTTGATGCCATTATTGTTGAACAACTCGCATCTGTAGGAACACGAGTATCTGTTGGCAACCCTATTCTCGAAATTGTATCGAAAGCCTTCGATATCAGAGCGCGAATTCCGTTCGACTACGTGGCGGATATCCAGCAGAACGTTTCATTTATTGTTCAGAATCGGGAAATCTCTGTGAAAATACTCGCCGAGAGCGGTGCAGTAGATACGGGAACTGGCACGCGATTACTCCGGTTTAAGTCAGTTGAAACTATCGATCCTGGTGTACCCGGTGTGCTTCGAATACGCTCGAAAAAGATGGTACTTCCGGCAGATTTCCTAGTGGAGCGAGACCGTACCTATGGAATCATGGTCGCTAACGGGGGGCTAGCCAAATTTATCACCCGAACAAACGCGACACTTGGTCAACCAGTAGATGTGACAGATCTTGATCCGGGGACACTTTTGATCGATGAAGGTCGCTTCAAGGCTCGTGAAGGGGATCAGTTGGTGATTCGTCAATGATCGGAATTGCACGATTATTGATCGGCAACAAAGTACTCACGAACCTTACTTTCATTTTGGTCTTGGCTATGGGTGTTCTCGCCTATTGGTCACTGCCTCGCCAGCAAGATCCAACGATTAACTTCAATTGGATAGTTATTACAGTAGCGTGGCCTGGCTCAGCTGCGCTCGACGTAGAGAGTCGGATTACCGACCCAATTGAAGAGGCCATCCAGAGAGTTGACAACCTCGATTTTGTGTCCAGTTATTCAAGAGAAGGGTTGGCTTCGATTCTGGTCCGCTTTGAAGACATTCCAGAGAATGTATTCGAACGCCGGCTGGGTGATCTGCGCCGTGAAGTTAACGTAGCGGAGGGTAGTTTTCCCGAGGAAGCAGGGGATCCAATATTTATTGAGAT
>MDSV01214871.1_pt1 | contig 12186 bp, 14 predicted proteins | sample 810851 | NCBI WGS metagenome assembly MDSV01 (sample SAMN05326640, study PRJNA326480) | marine metagenome | isolation source: seawater | place: Atlantic Ocean: North East | collected 2012
CGTAACAAGTGGTATCAGTGCATGCGCCTTGGTGATATATTATCTCAATCTCACTAGCAAACACACTATCAGCTTTTATAAGCTCTAGAAAAACCTCTGGACTCCATGTTACTAAGCCATTGTAATCTACAACAACTACTTTTTTTCCCAATGCCCGTAAACTATGGACTAAATTTTTTCCAATAAAGCCATTCCCGCCTGTTACAACAATCATATCAGTCACCCTCTATCCTCTATTAATGTTATAAACAAGCTTAAAGCTGTTTTTTTTCTTTTTCTCATTTGCGTTATTAACTCTATGCCTGATAAAGAGTATATATCTTCTGACGCAAAACCAAGTAATTTTGGTTTTGTTAAGAGTTTACAATTTAACATTTTTGCTTCTGCAGAGATTCTAGAAAAAGTTTCCAAAACTTGAGGCAAAAACACCAAACCTTTATAATGGGACAACTCTTCTAATAATTTTTTTTCTTCACATGGTCCTATTACAGCATGTTCTATATTTTGTTTTTTACAATACTGAAGAGCTAAGGCGGTATTTTTAATTGGATTAGAAGACCCAATGATTGCTAGCTTGTCATTTTTTGGATTGTTACATAAAGATTCAATAAAATTTAATTTTTTGTCTGACCATAGGCTGCAGCCAATATTATACACATTATTAATATTGAGATTTTTTTCTATTATTTCTTTACATATGCGACTTAAAACTACCACACCAAGAGCGTTACGATAAAAATCATGATTAACAATATCGCCTGTCGGTGCTAAAAAATCTTTATAAACGCTAGGATCTCTTGATTTGATATACTTGTGATCATGTTCGTAAATAATATATTTTTCATCTTGAAGTAATTTTTTATTTTCTTCGCTTAGTGAGATAAAATTACCTACAATAAAAAAATTATTTTTTTTAAAATCATGAGCGCTCAAATCAGAGCATTTTTGTGTAGTTAAAGTATAACCTGAATCAAGAATATGATTAATAAGAACAGCATCATTACACTCGCCACCCCCTAGAAGGTCCGAACGAAAAAAATCTGCTAAGAAGATAATTTTTATATCATTTCGATTTCGGATAGTTGATGTTGCCATTCTAAATCTTCTTTAGTAGGTAAATAATCTTCCAAACAAGCTTTAAAAGCATCATATTGTTTTTCTTGAGAAAAGTTTTCAAGAATCCATTTTTGAAGTTTTTTCGCTTGGGAAACAAATCGATTATAATCTTTGTGTACTTCACGTAGTTTCATTTTGTATGAACCTTGTTCTGGGTAAGCCCAAAGAGAATCCGCTTGAATAACACCGTCCCAAACAGCTTGTTGCTGTACAGGCTGTAAGCCATAATCAACGCGCGCGAAATGAGGACGATTTTTGGTTTTTCCTTTTTTATTCTTTGTTGGTTTATAAAGAAAATCTAAATGACCACTCCAGTCAGTTGCTAATACTGGAAGCGCAGAATAAGCTGCTTCGAAAAGTGGGAGACCAAAACCCTCTCCATGAGTCAAAGAAATTAGACAATGTACATCTTTATGTCGATAAAGAGAATGCATTTCTTGATCGGTTAAATCACCATGAAGAAGATATATTTTACATTGCCTCTGGGAATAATTATCTAATAACTTACGTAATTCTTTTCCTACAGCTTTTCGATCTAATAAAGAACCTCCCTTTACCGACGTCTTAACGATGAGACCTACATCCGGATTATCAATAAATTCTTCAACAAACCACGTGATAGTGTTGGCTAAGTTTTTTCGTGGACCCATTTGAGCCACCGTAAGAAAGTTAAACTTTGTGGAAGTTTTTAAATCTAGAGAAACTTCTTCAAACGTTTTTACTGGATAATGTACTACATCGATTTCTTTATCGCACCTGAGAAAGCCTTTTTGGCCTGTTGTTCGGTCTGTGCCTTCGTACACCGTTCTAAGAAAAGTTTCTTTAGAATGCTCTGAAATGGTAATGATTTTATCCATTTCGTTTGCTTTTCCCAACCACTGGGGTGCTACTTTTGTAGTCTCAATGCCGGCTGTGACTCCAATATTAACTGTTGCAATTCTTTCCCATTCATTAGGAATGGTTACTTGAATGCTCATGTCATAGGCGCCTTGTTGCTGAGTATAATACGCAGTTTTTTTAATTATCTGATCGAGCCAAACACGCTCTTCGTCATTTTCCCAAATCCAATTTGATTTTCCCCAATTAAGCGGAATTAAATAAATATCGGCGCCAGATATTTCACGAAGAGCCCTTAGGACAAATCGACAATGTTCTCCATATCCTGTACGTGTTAGGGCTGGTCCTCTTACTAAAATTTTCATACTTCAATCTCCTTCATCACCCAGCTTTGAGTTTGTTTTCTTGTTTCCCACGAGCCTTCTTCTTCATGAAGTTTAACTAATGCGTCGACCCAAGTCTTGTTAAATGTATCAAAATTATAATTTTTAAGTACATGATTTCGACCAGCTAATCCTAGCGCTTCTCTTTCTTCCTTAGACATATTATACATTGTTACCAAGGCTTCTACAACCTCTTCACCGTTAAGCCTATCTTCAAAAATCCATGGAATATTTTGAGAGCCTATAATCGCTTTAGAACTAGGATTTAAGCCAATCCCGAAAAGTTCTTCTTCTGATTCAACCTGTTCTTGAAGTCCACCCGTCTTGTTAACGATAATTGGAGTACCACAAGATAGGGATTCTAGTGTGGCCAGCCCAAATCCTTCAGCATCTGCAAGGTTAATAGTACAATCTGTCATATTATACAACATAGCTAGCTTTTCTTTGTCAACTTTTACTTGGCTAAAAAGTACCTCTCCATTTGTTAAATCTAATTCCTCAATTATAGCTTGAAGATCTTGACCGTGGGGGTCTTTAACTTCAGTATGCATAATCAGACAGGCTTTATCACGGCCAACTCTATTTAAAAATTCGTTAAACCAAAAAATCACAGAGCCACTTTGTTTACGCCTAGCATTTCTATTGTTCCAAAAGAATATAAATTTATCTGGATTATACCATTCTCCAAAAACTAGTTTTTTAAATGCCTCTACTTCAACCCTATCTTCCACTGGTTTAAAAGCAGCACTATCTACGGCATGCGGAATATATTGAGATTTAACTGTAGGCGCAACTGTTTTTACAATGTCATCGGTAACTTTAGAAATTGTAGCAATAAAGTCATTAGATTCGTAGAATGTACGATTATAGGTAGGATAGGGATAATTATCCCAAACATGATAATAAACCATTGGCAACAAAGGACGAATTTCATTTTCAATCTCCCATAACCACCCCCAGAAACGAGGATCTGTCATAAACCAAAGAATATCTGGTTTTTCTTGTCTGATAATTGATCGAAGTAACTCCGGAGTACCATAACCATCAACAGGAAACATAATCCAATCCTCTTTCCATTGTTCCGTCTGTATTGGATCATATTTAGGGTGTTTAATAGCACCTCCAAGAGAAATGATTTTAAATTTTCCTGACTTAAGTAAAGCCTCGCACATGTATTTTGTTTGTGTACCTACGCCACTTGGTGATAAAGGCATATCACTAATGGTTAGGACTTTAATTTTTTTGTCCATAATAACCTCTTATCTACAATGTTCTGTTTTGTAAAACTCACAAATGCCATATCTTCCATAACAAGAAAGTTTGTTTTTGATATAGTTTTTCTTGTTGATATTATAAAGCGCCTTATTTAATAATTTAAGAGCATTATTAATTTTTTTTACACCATTCGTAACTTTGAATATTTCTACATTGTTTTTCTTAGCTGTTCTTTTGAGAAGTGCAAAATGAGTTAACACTTCTCCATATTCTTTATTATGTTTTTCGCACCAAAAGTGTTTATAAAGAGTAAGTTGATATGTAATCATTTTTTCAGTTTTTTTGCGAGTATCCCATCCCCATCCACAAGTTTTCCAGTCAATAATGTGATATTTTTTATCACCAGGGGTAAAAATAATTAAATCTATAAACCCTTTAAACTTCTGCTCTTGGTTTTCTATAGGAACAAATAATTTCTCTTCTACTCCAACTAATTCAAACTGTCCAAAATATTTTTTTAATCCCGGTATGATGTATTGAATTATATGATCACCTTGACTTCTCATTGATGAAATTAACTCAGCATTGAATTCAAAATCTGGAACTTTTTCTTTTAACTCGGTAAGATTTTTTAAAAACTCTTCTTGAAAATGCACATTTGGATTATAAGTTTCCAGTGTGTTGTTGGTTTTTTTTTCAACTAGATTCTCACATATGGTATGAAGGGCAGTGCCAAAAGCTGTGTGTTCGTTGCCTTGAAATAGCTTAAGTTTTTCTAAATAAACAATTTTATGTTTCCATGGGCAATTTACCCACTCTTTTAATTCTGAAAAAGAAATGTGAGACATTATTCCTCTTTTTATTCGCTAATTATTTGCTTCTACTTCGTTTTTTTCTTTTTGATGTAGTCGCTTTTGTTTGCGTGTTTTTTACTATATTTATAGTAGTATCATTTATTTCTTTTTTATTTTCAAGTGTTTTCGTGGCAGCAGGCAAATCTACCTCGGCGCCGCTTAGTAAAAATACCCATTCTCCTTTTAGAGCTTTTTCATTAGTAGAGTTATGTAAATGTTTGGTAGAAGGAATTGAAACTGTCTGGCCAATATTATGCGAAAAATTTTCTTCAATCCACTTTAAAACATCATTAGTGGTGATAGATAGAATTTTTCCATCGCGCTTACGAGGTGCAAGTTCTCCCATGACATGTATATGGTTGTTTTTTTCTGTAAGTGTCAATTTCATTATTAATATATCTCCTGTTGCTTGATTAAAGTATTAATTTTATTAAACAAAATGGGACTTATGTCTTTTAGTTTTTGTTTATCTCCTAGTAAATAGTTTTCAAATCCATTTGCCCAGTATTCACGTAAAGAAGTGATAGCATAAGGAGAATAAAACAAGGATGACGAAATAGCGCGTAATTTATCATATCCAATGTCGTTATATAAATAATTATCAAACTCAGGAGAATAGTTTATATTGTTCCATTCAGCGTTGGGCATTTTATAATCATTAATTAAGTGATATAGTGTTCGTCGTTTAGCTAAGAATTCGCGTTCTAAATATTCATCTTTATAAATGTGTTCTTGGTAGGCTTTTTCCAACGAATGAGATATCTCATGTATAATATCATCTAATAAATCCTCTTCGTTATCCTGATAAGGTGATATATATATGGCTCCATCTTTATACATCGCATTAAAAGTACGATCTCCGCGTGTAAAATCCTCGATATACGCAATATATATCACTTCAACATTATACAATAATGTCTCCGGAATTAAGCTTTCTATTTTGTCGACAATATACTTTAAATTTATATTATTTGTAAACTGATGTATAACCCTAATGGGGGTTTTATGAATAGAGTATTGTCTGTTAACGTTTTCCTTCAGTGAGGATTTTTTAATATACTCTTTCATTATTTTTCTTTAGTGTTGAGAAAATCAACATTTGAAACTACATTTGCTTCAAAATGTTCTATATCACTTATTGCTTGTTGATATCCTCGAATAAAATTTTCTTCCGCAATTGGTAATAAAAACTCAGGAAATTCTTCTGAGACTACTTGAATAATCATTTCCACATTTACTTCATCATTTTCAGGCTTAAGTTTTTCGCCTACATAATTTACCAACCATTTTTTAAATTCATTTTCTGCAATAACCGGCTTGAGCAAATCCGGGTTTTCATTTTTTAAAGTCATAACAATCCCCTTTATTTTTTTAAGTTAACACAATTGTTAATATTTTTTAAAGAATCTTCGAAGCAAGAGTAGCTACTTTAGAACGTTCACCCTTAACTAAAATAATATGGCCTGACAAAGCATGTTCTTTGAATTTTTCCACTGCGTGAGTAAGACCGTTAGAAGTCTCATCTAAATAAACATTGTCAATTTGTTCAATGTCGCCAGTTAAAACAATTTTTGTATTTTCACCAACTCTCGTTAAGATTGTTTTTAATTCATGCGCTGTTAGATTTTGCGCTTCATCAATGATTATATACGCATTGGATATAGAACGCCCTCTTATATAGGTTAAAGCTTCTACCTCTATGGTGCCATTATCCATGTACATTTCTAAAGTTGTTTTATCATTTCCCATTAAAAATTGTAAATTATCCTGAATGGGTGCTACCCATGGCGCCATTTTCTCTTCCATTGTGCCGGGTAAAAAACCAATATCGCGGCCCATAGGTTGAATTGGTCGTGAAATAACCAGCCTTCTATAATCTTCGCTTTCTACTACTTGCTGCAGCCCAGCGGCTATAGCTAAAAGTGTTTTTCCGCAGCCTGCCTTGCCGACGAGGGTAACTATATCAATTTTTTTATCTTTCAATAGCTCTAGAGCGAATATTTGTTCTTTGTTTCGAGGTTTAACACCCCAAATTCCTTTTTTGTGTTTTCCATTAATGCGCGTTAACGGAGAATTATAACCTTTAAACAATGCGAGTCCTGTTTTCTTTTCGTTTTGATTGGATACCAGCATTACAAACTGATTTGGGTGAAGTTTAAGTTCTTCCTCGTCCACATATACCTCTTCCCCGCTATAAAATCGATCTAATACTGGTTCATCAATAAGATATTCACTGAATCCAGTATAAATGTGGCGTGTATCAGATACTATTTGATTAGAGTGAAAATCTTCAGTTATTAGTCCTAGTGAGTCACATTTTACTCGCATATTGATATCACGAGTTACTACGATTACTTTTCTACGAGGATTTTCTTCTTTTTGGTTTAATGCGACCCCGATTATTTCATTATCGGGGACTGTGAGGTCTAAATCTTCCGGAATAGAGTCTTTATTACAAAGTTTTACATAAATTAAACCTTTGCCTTTTGCTAAACGAATTCCTTTATACAAACTGCCTTTTTCACGCAGTCCATCAAGTTTACGAATAGTCTCTCTAGCATTAACACCGACACTATCTTGTCTTTTTTTGTGATTGTCAATTTCTTCAAGCACTTTTAAAGGCAATACTATATCATTATTTCCAAAGGATGTAATGCTACCAGCATCAGTAAGACAAACACTAGTATCAATAACATATATTTTTTTAGCCATAATTTTCCAATTATCAAAAACAGTTAAGTTGCTTTAAATAAATAGTTTCAGAAATTATTTAGTGGAAAGAGGACAATTGTTTTTTATTTTGTTATTTACTATAGGGAGAAAATTTAACCCAGGAGGAAAAAATAATGTTTAGAGCAATCGGTATGATTCTCTTAATGGTCTCATTTATATCTTGTAGTGTTATGAAGCCAAATTTATCGGCTAATGATATCTTACCAAGAAAAGGGTACGTTTTTATTAAAAAAACGGTTAAGTTGAAAAAATGTAAAGAAAACAAGTGTGAAATGGGCACCATGGCTTCTGTTGGTTCTGGTTTTGTAGTAAAAATCACTTATAAAGGAGCATTTGTTGCAACTGCTGCTCATGTTTGTTCTACGGATAAAAAAGAGTTACTTGACAACGTTACAGCAACAGATCTGTTAAAAGTTGAAACACTTGATGGAAGATGGTATGACGCTTTAACCCTTGAATATGATAGAGAGCTTGATGCATGTTTGTTATTCGTAGAAGACTTAACAGATGGTGTAGAAGAAGTGCCTATATCAAATTCAGCACCAAAAGAAGGTGATAAAGTATATAATATTGCTTCACCATATGGTATTCATTATTATCAAGTAGTGCCAATATTTGAAGGAAGGTATTTTGGAGAAATAGAAAAAAAGGCTTTTTATTCTTTTAACGCAGCGCCGGGATCAAGCGGTTCAATGATATTAAATGAAAAAGGTGAATTAATTGGATTATTACATTCGGTGTATTATAAGATGTATACTGTAGTGGTATCTGTAAGGTATGGAAATTTAATTCAATTCTTACGTAGAGGAATAATCAAACACTCCACAGCACATACGACTGAGGAAGAAAAATATAATTTATATAATGACAGATTTCCCAAGCTTTAATATTTAACAGCTTTGATAGTTTCTGGAGCTATAAAATTTAATTTTTTATTCTTATTGTGAAGATCTTGTAGGGTTAAATATTGATTGGAATTCCATGAAAGATAATTAATGTCCTCTAAAAGCCATACTTTATTGTCGTAAAGTACTTTAGCTCCTAAATATACTTTTCTTCCTGTCCTATCAATAGTAAATCTACTTGTCACTTTTCTTTTGGCCTTTTTTAGTAGTTTTTTTCTTTTTTACTGGTTCTTTCCATGCTTTAACTTTAAACCAGTCTCTTTTACTTTTTTCTCTTACTCTTTTAATTTTATAAAGTTCAAATTTATCGCCTAAATTTTCTATTTCATGTTGAGCTTCTTCATATATTTCAAAGTAGCCACAATCAGTCCAAATTTTATTAATTTTCTCTTCGCTCATATCAACCTCAAAATTATTAATGTTAAGTGGAGGCGCTGGGAGTCGAACCCAGGTCCAAAAAATATCAAAAACAACGTCATTCACAAGATTAGTCAGTTATTAGTACTCTGACAAACACAAATCCTGCTCGCGCGTACCACTTGTTTTGTAGCCTGAAAAACAAGAAAACCGTCTAACTTCTTTAATGAAGTGTTAGAAACTCCAGATTACGCAGCTACGGCGTATTCAAATTCAACGTTATCGTTGGCATTTATAATTAATTTTAAGTATTTTTACTGTGTTACTTACACAGTCTTGCACGTTTATTTTATTCTTTCTTTGTCGAAACCGTTTCGCCCCCATATTGTTAGTATTATATACCACTATATTAGATATTTAATCATTTTTTTCAAAATAAGATTCAATTTTATATTTTTTAATATACCTATTAAAATCCATATAATCTAATCCTAAAAATCTAGCTGCTTCTCTTTTAGTTTTAGCAATACTTAAACCAGTTTTTAATAAAGCATCTACTACTGTTTGTCGAGTAACTTTCCATAATGGCATGCCGTAGAATTTACCACAAGTATACCTAGTAGCTAGTTCTAACTTAACAGCTATTAGATCTTCTAAAGAGATATTATTGATATTGTTTAAGGTAGTTTTTGAGATCTTATTTTCAGATAGTAATTTATTAACAACACTATAATTTTCGTATTTAGAAGTATTCTTTTTTGTTTTATTCTTCCAAGTCATTAATTATCTTTCTTAATTTAATTAATACCATAAATTTTTATAATTGTAAAGAAAATTATTTTGTATTAAGTATTAGACATATTTCTTAGCAATTATGTTTTAAGTCTATCACATTTTGACTAAAAATTTAAGAAATATTTTTAAAGACCTAGTTCACCCATGTCGATATCTTCATCTTTGGCGGGGTTATAATCAGGTGACTCAGGTTCAGTCGGACTTGGCTGCAGCTCTTCTTCAAAACGATCAAAATATAATTTAAGATTGGTTAACAAATAATCTCTAAACTCATTTCTATCACTTTCATCAGCATAGATATCTTCATACGCATCTAAGATTTGTTTTTCTACTTTATTAAAGGTTGTAGCAGCAAAATTTCTTCCAGTAATATCCATATCGGTAATATCTTGGAAATTGTCTGGAGTTTCAGTTTCAACTTCTTCTACTTCTTCATCCCCAGGTCGAGCAGGTATAAATTTATCTTCTTCTACGTCAATATCGTCGCTTTCAATGTCGATAGGCACATCAATCTCTTCAGCTAAATCTTCTGCTGCTTCATCACTAGCTTTTAAATTAACCGTGGAGGGTTTTAAAGAATTATCTACCGCATTTAGAATATGCGCTCTAAATGAATCTCTTTGTTCTTTAGAAGTAGTAAGTTCTTTGTAGGCATCTTCAACGGTAGGAATAATGTTTTTAAGCAAAGCCCTAAGAGCATTTATTCCAGTCGATCTTTGAGGCTGTTCATCTGCTACGTCAGCCGATAAAGCTTCTTTGACCATAGAACGTATAATTTTACGAAATCTATTCTCTTCTAATATTTTTTTATCTTTTTTCTCATTTAGAAATTCTTTTAGAAGACCTCGAAGTACTTTACGTAAACGTTGTTCTTCTTTTATTTCATTTAAAAATTCATCGCGATTGATCATTAGTTATACCCCAAGTTTCTGTAATAAATAGTTTAACGCCTCGTTAACTTCTTTCTCTTTTAGTTTTCTTTTTCTTCTTTGTGTTTTGGCAATCGGAGCGCTAGATCCTGCGACTGCTCCAGTAGCCATGGCCGAAATTTCTTCAAGCTCTTCATCATTTTCTTCCAAATCGCCTTTTTCTTCCATGGAATGAGCTATAGCTATAGCTTGATCTGTTGGATATCCTTCATCTTTAAGAATAGGAATCTTTTGAGATACTCTTTTTTTGCCGGCTTTGCTTATTTCTTTAATTGTCTCTTCAACTAGCCCACGAAAAATACCCATAAAGTGATGGGTATCCTCCTGTAATTTTTCTTTTACCATATCCACAATCATATCAACTTTATCTTTTGAAGCGGCTGGAATAAATCTTTCAACATCTTCATTGTTTCTTATGGCATTCCGAAAATCAGTGGCGCTCACAACCTCTCCCACCGGATCAAACGCATAATCCAATGGATTAAGCACTTCGGCTTGTTCTACATATTTTTGTACATCACCAGCAAATCTTTGCGCTGCGTCTCCCCCCTTTGAGGAGGCACCTAATATAATTTTTGTTCCTTCCAGTTCGGGGTTGTTGCCATATTCCATAGCTGCTTGAACCGGTGACGGATAATCTGATATTTTGACGTCAACGTTTGTTAAACCGGCGTCTCTAATATACATTTGCAAGAGTTGTTCTGAGATCTCAGCGGTAATTCCGTCTTTTTCTTTGGGACTGATTAAAACCACCACTCGATCCGCATATTCCAAGTAGTGTCTAATCATGTCTAAATGCCCCCGATGTGCAGGTTTAAACTTGCCGGGTAAAATAGCTACTATTTCTTTGCCATAATTGACTTCGTTTTGATCTCCAAGCGCTTCTTTTACCATTTGGGGTATCTTTCCCCGCCCATATCGAAATAAACCCAAAAGTTGGTTCATTGGGGCAAAATTTCCGGTAAATTTATACATCTGCCCTTCGTGTTGGAACACAAAGCCTTCTACAACCGTATCAATGTTATCATGATGCTTTAATTTTGTGAGTTGTTTTACTAAAATGTCATGCGCTATTTCTTTATCTGGTCCTTTATAATCTTTTATAGCTACAATTGCCTCTTCTGTTTCTTTTTTCAATCTTCTAACTTCTGCGTGATTATCTAAAATATAAGCGCTTTTCAAACCACGCAACAATTCAACTGCTAAATCATGAATAGCTGCTTCGATGGGATAAATCAATTCTTTAATTATTATTTTAGAGCGTTTATTATATTCTGAAACTTTTTGTTTTATCTCTTGAGGCATCCCTTTAGTAATCTGGGGCGTAGTAGGGGATCCTTTTATACCCAACATGCGATTGGTTAACATTTCTCTACGACTTTCATCAAGTTCAGGTAATTCTTTTTCTATTTGTGAAAATATTTTATTCTTTAGAAAATCTTCAATTGTCATATCACCGCTATATCCGGTTGACTGTATTTGATCAAGAGTGCGGCTGATTATTTCTTCATCTGTAATTCGATTTAAGTCTAAAAACGCTGTTCGTCGAAGGCTAAAAGACTCGTCGGCTGCAGCCTGTTCGAACCTGTCAACAACTTGGTCTAAAAATTCACCCTGTTGTAAGTTATCAACCATTTCTAAACTATTACTAGCAGGATTATATTTTTTATGACCCATGTGGTGAATATTTAAAATATTTTCATCGTAATTAACAACATTTTTTGCAACAGGCCCTTGAATCTCGGTATTATAGAAAATTTCGCCTCTAGGACCGAAGATTTGTACCTTTTCCTCCTCGGAAAGTGTACTCACGGCTTTTTCATACGCTTTAAAAGCAGAAACATAAGCATTTTTAGCTTTTTCACCACCCTGAAACTTGCGATTGACTAAATCTTCCATGGTCATGCCACCTTTAGCCATATCTCCTTTATTTCGCGCTGCCCGTGCTCTACCATCAACAAAACCAAGAAAAATGTTATATCCATCGGTCTTTTCGGTACCAATAAGCTCACCATTGGCTGCTTTTTGGAGAATTTCCGCCATTTTGTTGTAAGTTAGGTTA
>MDSV01144447.1_pt1 | contig 12184 bp, 10 predicted proteins | sample 810851 | NCBI WGS metagenome assembly MDSV01 (sample SAMN05326640, study PRJNA326480) | marine metagenome | isolation source: seawater | place: Atlantic Ocean: North East | collected 2012
GAAAGATTGACTGGTGAAGAAGGCTACTTTGATACAAGAATTTTATATGTTTCTGAAAATGGTCCAAAAAATAATAGAATAAAGAAATTAGCTATTATGGATCAAGATAGTTTCAATCACAGATACTTAACGAGTGGAAAAGAATTAGTTTTAACCCCAAGATTCAATCCTGTTAAACAAGAGATAACATATCTTTCTTATTTTAAAAATCTTCCGAGAGTGTATCTTCTTGATATTCAAACTGGTATTCAGGAAGTAGTTGGTGATTTTCCCGGAATGACTTTTGCTCCTCGCTTTTCTCCTGATGGCGATAAAATAATTATGAGTTTAGCAAGGGATGGTAATTCTGACATATATGTCATGGATATAAAATCAAGGGTTGTTGAGAGACTTACTGACAGCCCAGCAATAGATACGTCACCTAGCTATTCTCCTGATGGAAAAAAAATAACATTTAATTCTGATAGAGGTGGGTCTCAACAAATTTATGTAATGGATAATAAAGGCAGAAATCAAAAGAGAATTTCTCGTGAAACAGGAAATTATGCAACCCCTGTCTGGTCGCCAAGAGGAGATCTGATTGCATTCACAAAAAATTTTCAAGGTCGATATTATATTGGGGTAATGAGAACTGATGGAACCGGCGAGAGGTTATTAACAGAAAATTGGTATCAAGAGGCTCCTTCTTGGTCATCAAATGGGCGAGTTTTGATTTTTTATCGAGAAACAAAGGCGGATGATACTGGAAAAGGCCATTCATCCTCACTTTGGTCCATAGATCTAACGGGCTTTAATGAGCGAAAAATAGAAACCCCTGAGGATGCTTCTGACCCTTCGTGGTCGCGACTTATTCAATAAAAACAAAAAAAAACCTATATTTTTGTTGTATTTTTTCTAGACTTGAACATATTATGCAAATACACTAAGCCAGCTGGGCTATAAAAAAAAACTGGGAGTTTTTATGCAACTAACTATTCAATATTACAGAAATTTTATCACAATTATTGTAGCGACATTTATTCTGGCCGCTTGTGCAACGACGCAACCTGAGTCAACTTCATCTTCTGGTTCGTCTGTCTCATCATCATCGGGATCGACTGTATCTTTGGTTCAAGACGGGGTTTATGTTGGGGATGAAACAATAGAAATGCTTGCTGTTGATGTTCCTGATAGAGTATTTTTTGCTTATGACAGTTATGCCCTTACTAATGCTGCTCAATCTACATTAAGTAAGCAAGCAAAATGGTTAAAAGCAAATCCATCAGTTACTATATCAGTCGAAGGCCATGCCGATGAGAGAGGAACTAGAGAATACAACCTTGCTCTTGGCGATAGAAGAGCAAATGCAGCAAAAGATTATTTGATGAGCCAAGGTATAAGTTCTAATAGAGTGACTACTATAAGCTATGGAAAAGAAAGACCGGTAAAGAGTGGTTCGAATGACACAGCTTGGGCACAAAATAGAAGATCTGTTACTGTCAGAACCAACTAAGCTAAAATTTTTAATTTTAAAAAATAATTTAGGCCTTTTTTTAGACAAAAAGGCCTGATTTATATATTGTACAAACAATATGAATGTTTTTAAAAATATTTTTTTAGCTTTAGTATTCTTTTTTATTTTCTCTTTAAATACCTATGCAGAAAATATTGATGATATCATTAGAAAGTTGAATGCCATTGAAAGTCGCCTAACTGTTTTAGAGAAAGCAACATTTAATCAAACAACTTCTGGCTTGAGCTCTTCTACTGGGAGTAATTATGATTCAATAATTACTAAGCAATCTATTCAAATTACTGAAATCCAAAATGAAATACAAAAGCTTACTTCACAATTAGAAGAAATTTTATTTTCTATGCAAACAACAATTAATACTTTTAATACTTTTAAAGAGGATACAGAATTTCGTTTTGATGATTTTCAATTGAAACAAAATAATGTAATCAGCGATTTAGGCAAAAATACTATTAGTGAAAGTAATTTGAATACAACCGAAACTAACGATCTTGAACCTAAGATTCTAGGAACTATTCAAACTGATGAAGAAGGTGTAAAAAATTTAGCTATCCAACAACCGAATTTAAATGATCTGGATGAAATTGAAGAGCAGGAAATTGTTAGCACTATTGCTCAAGACAATTTGGTGAAGCTAGAAGAAAATAATAATATTATTTCAATTTTACCAGAAGGCGATGAAAGTGGGCAATACGAATTTGCCATGAATCTACTAAAGCAAGGCGACTATCAAACTGCTGAACAAGCATTTGTTGAATTCATATCTATTGGAAAAAATGAGAATTTACTCAGCAATTCTAAATTTTGGTTAGGGGAAACATACTATGTTAGAGAAAACTACAAGGACGCTGCAAAGTCTTACCTTGCTCTATATCAAAGTTATCCAAATTCAAATAAAGCTCCTAATGCTCTTTTAAAGCTAGGAATTTCATTAATCAAAATGGATCAGAAGGAACAAGGGTGTAATACTTTTATTCAGCTGGAGCAAAACTATTCTACAGCAGATCAGGCTTTGCTAGATAGAAATTTACTAGAGATAGAAAATAATGGCTGTGAAACTAGTTGAGCCCAAAAATTTTAAACAAACTCCTGAAATATTAGATTTTGATTTTGAAAATAACTTATTAGATCTTGGAGTAAAAAAAGAATTCTGCGTAGCCGCTTCAGGTGGCCCCGATAGTTTATGTCTAGTTATACTAGCAAATAGATACGCAGTAAAAAATAATTTTAAAATGTCAGTTTTAACTGTTGATCACCGACTAAGAAAAGAGAGTTCTGAAGAAGCTATTTGGCTTAATAAAGTTTTAAAAAAAATGAAAATTAAGCATTACATTTTAAGATGGAATGGAAAAAAACCTAAAAGTAATATCATGGAGGAAGCTAGATTAAAAAGATATGATCTGATGACCAATAAATGTCTCAAAATCAAAGTTAAGTATCTATTAACTGCCCACCATCTTGATGACCAAATTGAGAATTTTTTTATGAGGCTTGTTAGGGGAAGTGGTCTTAAGGGCCTTTCATCAATGTCTAAGTTAGTAAGAATGAATAAAATAAAAATAATTAGACCTTTATTAGAATATCAAAAAAAATCACTAATTAAAGTGCTATCTTATAATAATCAAAAGTATATTGAAGATCCATCAAATAAAGATTCTAAGTATGACAGAATTAGATACAGAAAATTAATTAGTGGTTTAATTAATGAAGGTTTAAACAAGAATAGATTAAACAAATTAATTTTGAATTTGAGTCAAGCTGATGATGCAATAAATTATTCAACAAAAAAATCAATCGATAAAACTATTACTCAAAATAATTATGGTCATATTATTATTGATAAAAGAATTCTTCTTAAATTACCAAAAGAACTTCAGTATAGAGTTTTATTGTTTGTTCTAAATAATAACGAAAGTAAAAAAAAGAAAATTAAAAGTGACTCTATTTTAATATTGATGGATTTATTTAATTCTTCTAACTTTAAAAGACATACGCTAAATAAAAATTTATTTATAAATAAAAAACTCAATATCTTAGTTATAAAAGAAGCGGGTCGTATGCAGTCAAAAGATAATATTAAAAAAAAGAACTTTATTTGGAAAGATATTTATAAAATTAATATTAAAACAAATCTAATAAGTGACTTAAAGATAGGTTTTGCAGATAACTCTTATGATAAAAAAAATCATTCTAAGGAAGATCAAATACTTATAAACTCTATGCCAGCAATATGGAGAAAGAATAAGATCATTTCCATTCCTTTTTTAGATAAGCGAAAGAAACCAATTGCAACTTGTGTACCTATAAAAATAAGTCAATATTATGGATATAAGATATTAAGTAATTGAATAATAATATTTTTTTTTATTTGTCACTTAATCCTTGTATGATCATAATTAGTGATTATTTAATATATAATTGAAAAATATATGATTTACCTATGAATCTCAAAAACATTGCCTTATGGATTTTTATTGCTTTTATAGCTTTCGGTCTTTTTAACCTATTTGGAGGTCCGGGATCCAATAACTCTAAAAGTATAGAACTTACTTACTCTCAGTTTTTAGATGAAGTTGATGCCGGATCAATCACTGATGTAGTAATTAAAGGCAAGGATATAACAGGTAAGTACTCAGATGGTCGTTCGTTTAATACTTACGAACCTAATGATCCAACTTTAGTGGATCGACTTAATGAGAGAGGTGTAAATATATCTGCGGTTCCTCTTGATGATGGTTATCCATCTCTTTTAGGAATCTTGATTTCATGGTTTCCAATGCTTTTACTGATTGGTGTTTGGATCTTTTTCATGAGACAAATGCAAGGTGGCAAAGGTGGAGCAATGGGTTTTGGCAGATCTAAGGCAAAATTGTTAACTGAAAATAAAAATAAAGTAACATTTAATGATGTTGCAGGTATAGATGAAGCTAAAGAAGAATTAGTTGAGATAGTAGATTTTTTGAAAGATCCTCGTAAATTTCAAAAGCTTGGTGGTAGAATTCCAAAGGGGGCTCTATTAATTGGTCCTCCAGGCACAGGAAAAACTTTATTAGCAAGAGCAATTGCTGGCGAAGCTGGTGTTCCGTTCTTTACAATATCAGGATCAGATTTTGTTGAGATGTTTGTTGGAGTAGGTGCATCACGTGTAAGAGATATGTTTGAACAAGGCAGAAAACATGCGCCATGTATTATTTTTATTGATGAAATTGATGCAGTTGGAAGAAGCAGAGGAGCTGGCTTAGGAGGGGGAAATGATGAGAGGGAACAAACTTTGAATCAAATTTTAGTTGAGATGGATGGCTTTGACACTCAAGAAGGTATTATACTAGTTGCAGCTACAAATAGACCTGATGTTTTAGATCCAGCTTTGTTAAGGCCAGGAAGGTTTGATAGACAAGTAGTTGTTCCAAATCCAGACTTAATTGGACGTGAAGCGATTTTGAAAGTACATATGAAAAAAATTTCAGCAGCACCTGACGTTGATATAAGAACAATTGCAAGAGGCACGCCAGGTTTTTCTGGGGCAGACCTTGCGAACATTGTCAATGAATCTGCTTTATTGGCAGCTAGAAAGAACAAAAAAATTGTTACTATGATTGATTTTGAAGAAGCTAAGGACAAAGTGATGATGGGAGCTGAGAGACGATCATTAGTAATGTCACAGGAAGAGAAAGAGCTTACAGCCTATCATGAAGGTGGACATGCAATAGTAGCTATTAACCAGCCTGCTTCAGATCCAATTCACAAAGCTACTATTATACCAAGAGGAAGGGCTCTGGGTATGGTTATGAGACTGCCTGAAAGAGACCAGTTATCACTCCCAAGAGAAAAAATGTTTGCAGATATTACAGTTGCTATGGGAGGACGTGTTGCAGAAGAGATCATTTTTGGAGACTCAAAGGTTACTTCAGGAGCATCTTCCGATATTGAAATGGCTACAAAAATGGCCAGAAATATGGTTACAAAATATGGAATGAGTTCAAAATTAGGGCCAATTCAATATGGTGAAAATGAAGAAGAGGTTTTCTTGGGAAGATCTGTTCAAAAGCACCAAAATGTATCAGAAGAAACAGCCAAACTGATTGATAGTGAAATAAGATTAATAGTTGATAGTTGTTATGATAAGGCAAGATCTATCCTAGAAGATAAAATTGACGACTTACATAAATTAGCAAATGGGCTTATAGAGTATGAAACCTTAAGTGGTGATGAAATAATATCGTTGATCAAAGATGGATCAGTGAATCGACCTGACCCTGAAGAAGAAATTAAAAATGCTGGTCCTTCTGTACCGAAAAGTGGTAAATCAGGATTTAAGCCAAAGATTGTGCCAGATTTAAAGCCAAAACCTCAATCTTAGACGATTAGAAAATAATCTTGTCGTTTGGATATGAAACTTTATGTTCAACCATTATTTTCAGATAATCATTTAACTGGATCAACTATCAAAAAATTAGGCTCTTCTGAACTTTACTTTTCTTCTATCAGAGTTTTTTATAAAGAGAAAAAATCTGTTAAAAATAGTATTATAAATTTAAATGATATTTTTAAGATTCCAAAAAAAGATAGAGAACAGATTTTAAAACAAATTAAAAATATTGAAATATCTAGAAAAAAAATTGCAGGTTTAAACTTTAATAAGCCTTTAGTAATGGGAATTCTTAATGTAACTCCAGATAGCTTTTCTGATGGTGGCAGGTTCACAACTAAAAAGAAAGCAAATGATCATTTTATGAAAATGATAAAAGCTGGAGTGGATTTAATTGATATAGGAGGGGAGTCAACACGACCAGGTGCAAGGAAAGTCAAAGTTGAAGAAGAGCTCAATAGAATAATACCAGTTCTTAAAAACATCTCCAACCTAAAGAATAGAGTTCCAATTTCTCTTGATACAAGAAAACCTGAAGTAATGAAAAAAGGTTTAGCATTGGGAGTTAATATTATTAATGATGTATCAGGACTGAGATATAGTAAAGATACTATACCACTATTGAAAAAAACAAAATCTCCGATAATTATAATGCACTCAATAAGCACCCCAAAGTTTATGCAAGTGAAAATAAATTATAAAGATGTTTTGATAGATATTTATGATTTTTTAGAAAAACAAATTACTAAGTGTGAAAAAAATAATATTGATCGTTCACGCATCATCATTGACCCAGGAATTGGCTTTGGTAAAAATTTGAAACAAAATTTGAAACTTGTTAAAGATATATCTTTGTTTCATTCTCTGGGTGTAAGCATTCTCCTTGGAGCCTCAAGAAAAACTTTTATTAGCAAGATTTCAAAAAATGCATTAGAAAATGAGAGGCTTGGTGGGTCTATTTCGTCAGTTTTATATGCTTTGGAACAAGGAGTTCAAATATTCAGAGTGCATGATGTCTTAGAAACAAAGCAGGCAATTGATGTGTATAATCAAATTAAAAGTACGTGATGAAAAAATTTTTTGGAACTGATGGAATTAGGGATAGAGCAAATAGTTCAAAACTTAATGGAAATACTCTTATGCTTCTAGGGATGGCTCTTGGTAACTATTTTCGAGATGGTGAGCATAGGCATCGAGTAGTTATAGGAAAAGATACTAGATTATCAGGTTATATGATCGAACAAGCTGTTACAGCTGGCTTACTATCAATGGGGATGGATGTATTTTTATTAGGTCCAATACCAACACCTGGAGTTTCTCTTGTAACTAAATCAATGAGGGCTGATATTGGAATCATGATTACAGCGTCTCACAATAAATTTCATGATAACGGATTAAAAATTTTTGATAAATTTGGAAATAAATTATCGGATCAAGTTGAAATAGAAATTGAAAATTTGATGAATAAAAATATTGAGAAAAAACTTGCCGAGCCTGAACAAATTGGAAGAGCCAAAAGGCTTGAAGATGCTAATGCGAGATATATTGAGTTTGTAAAAAATACATTTCCTAAAAGTAAGTCATTAGAAGGAATGAAAGTTGTTATTGATTGTGCCAATGGTGCATCATATATATCAGCACCAACTATTCTTTATGAATTAGGAGCTGAGGTAATAAAAATTGGAGTTAACCCAGATGGACTCAATATTAACAAAGAGTGTGGATCAACCGATACTTCAATGCTTGTTCACACTGTACTAAAAGAGAAAGCAGATATTGGATTTGCTCTAGATGGTGATGGTGATCGTTTAATAGTTTGCGATGAGAATGGAAAAATAATTGATGGTGACCAAATACTAGGTCTTTTAGCAATATCAATGAAAGTAGAAAACAATCTTCAAGAAGATACAATTGTTGCAACTGCTATGTCAAACCTTGGTCTTGAAAACAAATTGAAAGAGCACTCCATTAAACTTCTACGTACTTCAGTTGGAGATAGGTATATAAAAGAAGAGATTCTTAATAAGAACTTAAGCTTAGGGGGTGAGCAATCAGGTCATATTATAATGAGAGATCACGGTTCGTCTGGAGACGGAATGGTTACTGCATTAAAGATATTATCTATATTGAAAGATAGACAAATGACATCAAGTGAGGCATTAAATGTCTTTCAGCCAGTTCCACAAAAACTTCTAAATTTTAATATCAGCGATCGAAAGATACTTGAAAAGAAAGAAACAAAAATTTTAATAGAGACTTATAAACAAGAATTATCATCTGATGGGAGAATCTTTGAGAGAATGTCTGGAACAGAACCGGTTTTGAGGGTAATGATAGAATGTAATAACCCTGAAAAATTGGATCATATTGGAGACCAGATATCATCTTATTTTTCAAAATTTAATTAGAAAGATATTTTATCATGACTGGAGTTGTAGTCATTGGTTCTCAATGGGGCGATGAAGGAAAAGGAAAGATTGTTGATTGGTTATCAAGTCAAGCAGATGTTGTTATCCGATTCCAGGGAGGTCATAATGCAGGCCACACTTTGGTTATAGATGGTGAGACATATAAATTAAATATTCTACCTTCTGGAATCCTTAGAAGTGAAAAAAAATCAATTATTGGTAATGGAGTAGTTCTCGATCTTAGTTCATTAATTAATGAAATAGATAAACTTACAGAGAGGGGTGTAAAAATATCTCCTGATAATCTCTATATATCAGATCGAGCAACGATAATACTACCTCTACATCAGTACCTTGATGAGTTAAGAGAAAATAATAATTTAATTAAAATTGGCACTACTAAAAGAGGCATTGGCCCAGCTTATGAAGATAAAGTTGCTAGGAGAGCGCTACGTCTATGTGATTTATTTGATAAGTCAAAATTATCACAAAAAATTGAAATACTCTTGAATCATCATAATGCTCTATTGAGAGGCTTTAATGAAAAAGAATACGATACCAATGAAGTTGTCGAGGATATATTCAAATTAGGTCAGAAAGTTAAACCATTTGCTAAAACTATAAATGAAATATCAAATGAAATTGATAGAGAAAATCAAAATATTTTATTTGAAGGTGCTCAAGGCTTCTTGCTTGATATAGACCATGGAACATATCCTTATGTTACTTCTTCTAATGTTCATGCTAGTTATGCTTCTATTGGCAGCGGTCTAAGCCCTAAACTTATTAATCATGTCTTAGGGATTACTAAAGCTTATACAACAAGGGTGGGCAATGGACCTTTTCCAACTGAGCAGGATAATGAAATTGGTAATAAGTTAGGTGAGATAGGGCATGAGTTTGGTACTGTTACAGCTCGTAAGAGAAGGTGCGGCTGGTTTGATGCAGTTTTAGTAAGGCAGGCATTAGTTCAGTCTGGTGTAACTGGAATTGCCCTTACTAAAATTGATGTTTTGGACAGTTTTGATGAAATAAAAATATGTGTTGGGTACAAACTTGGAGGTCAAAAATTAGATTACTTCCCAAGCTCTGAGGATGATCAATTAAATGTAGAGCCGATATATGAGTCTTTTGAAGGTTGGAAATCTAAAACAACTGGTATTAATAGTTTTGAAGATCTACCAATTTTGGCAAGAAACTATGTGAATCGCATAGTTGAGTTAACAGGAACTAAAATTGATCTTATTTCTACGAGTCCAAAAAGAGAGGATACAATTTTAATAAATAAATTATTTAATTAGGCGGGGATCAGTTTTGTTTCTTTTGCCAAACTCATCATTTCTAATTGAAGTTTTTCAAAAGCTCTTTCTTCAATCTGCCTAATTCTTTCTCTGCTTATTTTATATTCTTTGCTTAATTCTTCAAGAGTTTTGGGTTCATCAGACAGTTTTCTTCCTTGTATTATATTTTTTTCTCGTTCATTAAGAACATTAATTGCTCTAGAAAGAAGTGCTTTTCTTTTATTTATTTCCTCTTTTTCAGCAATCTTTATTTCATGATCCGCATCTTCATCGACGAGCCATTCCTGCCATTCTTCGTCACTATCTGAGCTAACCATAGCATTTAATGAATAATCATTTCCAGAAATTCTTCCTTCCATTTCTGTAACTTCTTTTTCAGATACGTTTAGTCGTTCAGAAATTTCTTTAACTTGGTGAGGTTTAAGATTTCCATCGCTATAATCATCTAGTTGGTTTTTAATCTTTTTTAAATTGAAAAAAAGTTTCTTCTGTGCAGCTGTTGTTCCAATTTTTACAAGACTCCAAGATTTTAAAACATATTCTTGGATAGCTGCTCTAATCCACCACATAGCATATGTTGCAAGTCTAAAACCTTTATCAGGATCATATTTTTTGACTGCCTGCATTAATCCTATATTGCCTTCAGAAATCAACTCTGTAATTGGCAGTCCATAGCCTCTATAGCCCATTGCAATTCTTGCAACTAATCTAAGGTGGCTAGTAACTAATGTATGAGCAGCTTTAGTATCGCCTTCATTTCTCCATTTATTAGCAAGAGAAACTTCTTGCTTTTCTGTAAGCATAGGAAATTTCTTAATTTGCTGAAGATAATGACTTAAGCTTCCTTCGTTCGAAAGTACTGGTAATGCGTTTTTTTCAGACATAATTAATATATGGGGTTATGAAGCATAATTTTCAATGCCCTTTTTTTTAAAGTAATCAATCAATTTTCTCAAGTTTTTAGGCATATCACATTGATAATTATGAATTTTTTCTGTTTTTGGATGTATAAATCCAAGTGATTTAGCATGAAGACATTGTCCTTCCAAACTATTGATTATTTTAATTATATCTTTGTGAAGGTACTTTATTTTACTTGAAGGCGTTCTACCATAAACTCTATCTCCAATAATTGGATTACCGTTTTCACTTAAATGAACTCTTATCTGATGAGTTCTTCCTGTTTCTAATTTACATGATATTAAGCTAGCGACATTATTCCCTTTAAGGTCAAAAAGACTATCAATTGTCTTGTAGTGAGTAATCGCTTTTTTCCCCTTAACAATAGAAGACATCATTTTTTTTCTATTTCGGTTACTTCTTGATATTAAACTTTCTATTTTACCGACACCTGGAGTCACTTTTCCCCATACGAGTGCAAGATATTCTCTATTAATAGTATGGTCTGAGAATTGTTTTGAAAGATGCATGTGAGTATAATTATCTTTCGCAATAACTATTAGTCCGCTCGTATTCTTATCAATACGATGAACTATTCCAGGGCGCTCATTATTTTCAATATTTGACAGTTCCCCTTTTGAATGATGAATAATTGCTTGCACCAAGGTCCCAGTTTTATTTCCCGCTCCTGGATGTACTACCAAGCCAGACGGCTTATTAATTATAATTAAATTCTTATCTTCATATAAAATATCGAGTTTAATATTCTCACCAATGAGCTTTGTATTATTTAGCTCTATATGATTGATTGTGATTAAATCATGTAAAGCAATTTTGTAGTCAGGATCACTCGATTTTCCATTTACTAAAATATTTTTATTTAAAATTAATTGTTTTATTTTAGACCTACTTTGGTCTTTTAATCTCAAGCTAATAAATTTGTCTAATCTTTCACCAATCAAGTCATTTACATTTACTTCAATATGATGCATTTTACTCATATGCAGGATAATCCAAAATATTTAAGATCTTTAAAAATTGCAGTTATCACCATGGGTATTTTAATTATCTTGGGTATTATAATTATTATTTCTACAATTATTTATAGAATATCTTCACCCGATTATAACCTAAGCTTAGATAATAGAGAATTAAATATAAAATTAAATATACCAAACTCTGCAGAAATAAAGTCAGTAAATTCTGGTAAAAAGACGCTAACAATTTTTTACGTATTGAACGAAGTAAAGTATATAAAAATATTAGACATAGAGAATGGAAAATTGATAAAAAATATTAAACTGGAATTTTAAAATATTTATTTTTTATATTTTAAATATTATTATATGCTAAAAAAATTAAATCCAAATTTTGCAATTTTATTATCAACTATCTTATGGGGAACGTGGTGGTTTCCTTTGCGACTGATAAATGAATATGCTAATAATAATGCTATTCCTCTATTCTTAAGTTTTTTTATAGCTGGTTTACTTCTATTAGTTTTTTCATTGCAAAATATTCATCTCTTTACTAAAAAAAATATAATCTTAACTATAGTCGCTGCTGCATTTGGCGCCGCTGCAATGTGTTTTTATAATGAGGGTCTTTTAAGAGGAAACGTTGCAAGAATTTTAATATTTTTTTATCTGACAGCTGTTTGGTCTACAATTATTGAAATTATATTTTTAAGAAC
>MDSV01172145.1_pt1 | contig 12184 bp, 10 predicted proteins | sample 810851 | NCBI WGS metagenome assembly MDSV01 (sample SAMN05326640, study PRJNA326480) | marine metagenome | isolation source: seawater | place: Atlantic Ocean: North East | collected 2012
AACCATCGCTTCAATATCGCATACTTTCAAAACTGGATTGGTTAATGTCTCAATATAGAGAATTTTTGTGTTTGGTTGTATCGCTGCTTCATATGAAGAAGGGTCGGTCATATCGGCCATAGAAACTTCGATGCCAAATCGAGGTAATTCTTCTGTTAACAACCCATATGTTCCTCCGTATACATCTGTTGAAGCAACTATGTGGTCTCCAGACGATAAGAAAGTCATCAGAGTGGTCGAAATGGCAGCCATTCCAGATGCGAATACTTCGGCATCTTCTCCACCCTCTAATGCACACATTTTCTCGCAAACTGCTTCAGCGTTAACAGAAGTAATTCGTGCGTAAAGAAGTGTATGGTGAGCGCCTGCTGCCCATCCAGCATACCTCTCATCTGTCAATTTATACGTCGATGATTGGAATATGGGGGTGTTGACCGCATCGCCGACGTGTTTTGTTCCTGAATGTACCGCTTTGCTTCCAAAACCTTTGAAATCCTTCTGTGAATTATCTGACATCGAGTTATTCCCCTAAAACGCTCTAGTGATAGGAGGGTTTTGAACGATGCGCTTAATTTGTTATTCTTGTTCTTGGGATTCTTCGTTGGTTCCAAGGGCTTCTACGATGATATTTCCAATGAATAATGCCCCCCCGCCAATAGCGATCCAGAAACTCCAGTCAACCATTCCTAAGCCAAGGCCAATCGCTGTCGCCCACACCGGCTCAAGAGCATAAATTATCGCTGCTTGAACTGGGTGAAGGTATCTCTGAAATAAATTAAGCATCAATAAGCAAAAGAAAGTCCCGCCTAATCCAAGTAATAGTACGGGCAATAATACTCCTTTAGATGCCACCAAAGTCCATTGCTTTGTGTCTGTTCCATCACCTAAAACAAAAATCATCAATATCGAGCAGAGAGTTACAACGATGAATGAAGTTGTGGATACACCTATTGGGTCTCTCTGTAATGTGATACGCTGAGTGAAAATAATGTGGAGAGCAAATAAAGCAGCACAGATTACTGTTAGTAATTCCCCTATCCCCCAAGAAACATGAGGAGGGCCTTCGATGAAACCTGCTCCAAAAGTTGCTAATAACACTCCAGAAATTAGAATTCTAGTTGGTTTCTTTTTGGCTAAAAAAGTCGTTATAATTGCAGTGAATACAACGTAAAGAGATGTTAGAAATGCTGATACTGAAGGGTCTATATCGTCTAATCCAACCATCTGAGAAAAATATGCTAAAAACATCAGCACTCCAAGTAAAATTCCGTCTTTCCACATTGTCTTATCTTTTAGAGCAAGTCTCGCTCTAGAAAAGAAGGCAAGCATAACAATACTAGCTATCGCGAATCTTGCGGCTACTAATGTGGCAACAACTCCATTTTTTCCAAATCGTGTTTTTTCTACATCCAATTCATCTAATGCTTGTTTCATCCAAATGAATGTTGCACCCCATACTAGAGTAACCGCAAGAAGAGCATAAATCGCCTTGCGTCTTTGTTCAGAAGAAACATTTCGGGCCAAAAAATCAGCGCCACTGGATGCTGAATTACTCTCGCCCATAATACGGGGAATCAAATTCACCGCATGAGCCTAATGGTTGTAATTTGATAATATGAATTAATCATTGACGCGAAGCCTCAAGAAGCGAGGCCTTTCTGCCTAGTACATGGCTACTGATGCGCGCTCTTGGGAGTTGCCAATCGATACTGGAGATATACCAGAAAATAGTACTGAGTTTGATGCTATTGTAGTTGGTGGTGGACCGGGTGGTGCGTCTGCAGCTGGCTATTTAGCTAAGGGTGGAAAAAAGGTTTTATTGATCGAAAAAGGTATTTGGCCTAGAGATAAAGTGTGCGGTGATGCGGTTGGGGGAAAATCCCTAGGGCATGTTAGAGATTTAGGAGTCAAAGATAAATTGGAAAAAACACCTCATTTCCGAGTAACCGGAATAAAATTCTCATCTCCAAAAGGTCACACTGTCCGTGTCGCCCTACCTGAAGATGATGTCGAGAAAATGGAGGCTGGGTACTCGTTGCCAAGAATTCAATTCGATCATCTGCTTTTTGATGAATGTCAAAAATTAGTTCGCGATGCCGGCGGGTCGGTAATTCAAGGAGGAGATGTGAAAACCGTTCTATTTGATGATGGAAATGGGGGGCAAGACCCTGGGAAGGGAAGCAAAGATAGTAGACATGCTGCTGGGATTGTTGTTCAAATTGGCGGTAAAAAAGGAGATGAATTATCATTTTACTCCAAGGAAATTGTCGGAGCGGGCGGATATAGATGTCCTGTTGCTAGGGCCCTAGTCGAGGATACCTACGGAGAAAATATGATCGATAGGACTCATTACTGTGGAGGATACAGAGAGTATTGGAGTAATGTCAAAGGCTGTACTGATAATTCTGGAGACATAGAAATTCACTTCGTCGATTCTGTCGTACCTGGCTATTTTTGGCTTTTCCCTGTTTCCGAAGGTGTTGTCAATGTTGGCATCGGAATGGTCATGAGTTTAATGGATAAACAAAAGAAGAAATTGAAGGCTATGCAAAAAGATGTTATCGCAAATCATCCACTGTTCAAAGACCGTTTTAGTGAAGCGGAGTTTGTCCCAGGTAGCGCGAAAGGGTGGCAATTACCATTTGGTTCGCCCCGCAAAAAAGAGAAACTTCAACCTAGAAGAAATACGATGAATGGCATTAGATTAGTGGGTGATGCTGCATCGCTAGTAGACCCGTTTTCTGGCGAAGGCGTTGGTAATGCCTTGGTTAGTGGAGAAATGGCTGCAAGGCACATTATCGAACAGATCCCCCACAATGTATACCAAGAAGAATTGTGGAGTGTCCTTGGACCGGAATTGAAAAATTCATTCAATATGCAAAAATTAAGTAGGCGCAAATGGTTGTTAAACTGGTTTGTTGGAAAGGCTAGTAAAAAACCTGCTTTACAAGAAATGATGACTGAGATGATAGCAAGTAAAGAAGCTCAAGAAAATCTACACTCTCCATGGTTTATGTTCAAGACCCTGATGTTTTAGGTGATTTAATGAATAAAAAATTAAATGATATTGATGCGGTTTTTCTAGACTTAGATGGTACGATCTACCTTGGTGGTGAATTGATACCTGGTGCACTAGAATTTCTCGAACGTTGTCAAGAAAAAGGAATAAGAAGGTTTTTCCTATCCAATAATTCAAGTCGTTCAGTAAAACAGTACCTCCTGAAGTTGAATAGTTTAGGAATACCTGCAACTTCTGAAGATGTACTTCTTTCAACTCATGATTTACTCTCATGGCTGGACCACAATAATGTCACAGATACATGGCTGGTCGGCACTGGGGGAATGAAACAAATGCTTGAAGCAGAAGGCATCTCTACCGAAAGTGAAAAACCCCAATTTGTCGTCTTGGGATATGATACTGAAATAAGCTATAATAAAATTTCAACGGCTAGTATACATTTACATTCTGGAGTCCCGTTAGTTGCTAGCCACCCCGACATGGTTTGCCCTTCACCCGATGGTGGGTTGCCGGACGTTGGCGCCTATCTTGCAATGTTTAAGGCTACCACGGGCGTTGAGCCAACTCACATCACTGGTAAGCCGAATCCTGGTATGATACTACATAAAATCGAAGCTTTGGGCCTTGATCCTAGTCGATGTGCAATGGTTGGTGACCGTTTGTATACCGATATTGCTATGGCATCGAGAGCTAATTGCGTAGGAGTTCTGGTTTTATCAGGAGAGGCAACTTTAGAAGACCTAGAAAATATCGGAGAAGATGATGATGAAATGCCTGACATCATTGTTGAAAGTGTGGCAGAATTGCTGTGATGTGTAATTATGAGTTTTAAGAAGCGCTGGACTTGGTGGAGGGAAAGGTGCAAAAAATTCCCGCCAGACGACATCCATAGAGCCGGTGAATTAGCTGAAATGAGATTGTCCAAATTGTCTAGGGCCGCCGGTAAGAAAAATGGTTGGAAGATTTACGAGTCGGTTCGTATCCCAGACCCTGATGGTGGACGAAGAGAAATTGACATGGTCGTAATTGGCGGAAATATGATTTTGATTGTAGAGCAAAAACACTGGTCGGGGTCTTTTAGAATAACTAAAGAACACCACTTTATCCAAACCCGAAATAGAGGAGGGGAGCATAACCACGATGGTGTTGCTGATAGAATCGCTAGAAAGGCCAGACTTTTGGTAGCATTACATAATGAGAGATTAAATCTAGATGAGGGTCCGGAAGTTCGCGTAATTGTTTCAATGACTCACCCTCGCCTCGAGTGGCCAAAAATACCTGAAAATTTGGCTGCTGAAATGGTCGATGAACAGGGAATGTTGGATATATTGAAAACCGTTAATCCGGGTAAATTGAATCAAGATTTAGTTGATACTTTGGAAGGTTTCAACACTTGGGATGAGGTTCATCTAAATGGTGGTTTAATGCTCAAGGGAGACGTTCATAGTTTGGGTTTGAGTAAAGATACCGATACGATGTTCTCGACAAGAACTGGATGGGTCAAAGGTGATGCCATCCATAACAGATCGATATTTTCCTTTTTTAATAATCAGCCATCGTCGGCTACAATAAACATTGATGGGAAAAATATCCAATGTAAACTGCCTTTCAGGATGTCTCTTGTAATGCATGTCGTAGGTGAGAAAGAACGAAGAGAAGTTTTGTGGTCTCAAATATCAAGCCTGAACATATCTAAGCCACCAGCAGAATGGAATAGAAATTCTAAATCATCAAAGCAATGATAGCGGTTGGATGATGGGCTAGGCTCATGAGTGCTATGATTGAAGCAATTGGCATAGCGGCTGGTATTATTGGAATCATTGCGTGGGGGCCTCAAATAATCCAGGTCTGGGTTCACAAAAGGCATGATGGAATTTCAATCCCTACATTTTGTGTAGTTGCGTTATCGCTCTTTTTATGGCTAATTTATGGTATAGCCATAGATTCTCTAGCAATGGTTTTTTCAAATATTTTGGTCTTAAGTGTGATGTTGATCATCATAATAGGCGTTAGGCGTTGTAGGAAAATTGAACCTATGAACGACGATTAATTGTTCTCACTTTCTTCGTGAAGTTCATATATGGTGGTGTCATCGGCACTATGTAACCGATGGTTAAGTAGTGGTGTTCTAATGGTTGGAGGAAAGGACTGGGAAGACGATTTAATCGAACAAATGGTTGAGATGTTCAAAGGAATGGGCATGTCGCTAAGTAAAGAACAAGTTAAGAAATTGATGAGTCAATTCAGAAGTCAATTTGAGAACATGGGCCTTGATGCTGAAAAAATAGCAAAGGGAGATGTTAACTTCAATTTTGACCTTTCAAATCTTAGTAAATTATTCCAATCTGGTCAATCTATGGAAGACATACTGAGTAATTTGGGTGTTGATTTGCAAGTTGATGCAACTCCTGTAGAAATAAAAACGCCAGAGATTAAAAGTCAAGATAAAGATGTCTTGAAACTACCTGTCGATGATATCTACTTGGATGGATGGAATATGTCTGTTACTATCGATTTCACTCTAAAAGAAGAGATTCATGAAGATGAGGTGGAATTATCACTGATTAGTGATGGTAGTCTATTGAAAATAATGAAGTCCACTGGCGTAAACCCTGTTGCTCGGGTAGAATTACCTCACCCTTGCGAAGACGTTGTCGATTGGTCGTTGACTAATGGAATATTAGACGTCACACTAAAACTCACCCCACAAGGCTCTGCATTAGATGATGAAGTGCCAGAAAATGTCGATGTTAGTATCGACTTTGGGGATGATGATGAAGACGATGATGGTGGAATCCCAATATTTTGAAAAAAGGATGTGAAAAAATGAGTAAAGTAATAGGAATTGATCTTGGAACAACAAATAGCTGTGTAGCAACAATAGAGAATGGAGAGGCGGTAGTAATAGCAAATGCTGAAGGGGCTAGAACCACTCCTTCAGTGGTAGCCTTTGCCAAAGATGGTGGCGAGCGCTTAATCGGCGTTACTGCTAAAAGACAAGCCGTAACAAATTCAGATAGAACTCTGTTGTCTGTAAAACGGCATATGGGGACTAAGTGGAAAACTGAAATCGATGATAAGGAATACACTCCGCAAGAAGTTTCGGCATTTATTCTACAAAAGTTGAAGGCTGACGCTGAAGCATATCTTGGAAGTGAAGTTAAGCAGGCCGTAATTACATGTCCGGCATATTTCACAGATGCTCAAAGAACTGCAACGAAAGATGCTGGTAGAATTGCTGGCCTTGAAGTCTTAAGAATCATCAATGAGCCTACTGCTGCTGCTTTAGCTTATGGCGTTGACAAGGATGATGACCAAACTATCCTAGTTTATGATTTGGGTGGCGGAACTTTTGACGTTTCAGTGTTGGAGATTTACCAAGTAGATGGTCAACCTCAAATCGAAGTTAAGGCTACTGCTGGAAATAATAAGCTTGGAGGAGATGATTTCGACGAGAAGGTTATCGAATGGCTCGTCAAGGAATTCAAGAAGGATACTGGAATTGATTTGTCAAAGGATGTTCAAGCCATGTCTCGATTGAAAGAAGCTGCTGAAAAGGCAAAAATTGAACTATCTGGGACACAACAAACTCAAATTAATCTACCTTTCATAACGATGGTTGATGGGCAACCTGAGCACCTTGATATCACCCTAACTCGTGCTAAGTTCGAAGACTTGATTTCAAAACTGATTGAAAACACAATGGCTCCAACAAGGCAAGCAATGAAAGATGCTGGGGTCAAAAAGGGAGATGTTGACAAAGTAATTCTTGTCGGCGGATCTACTAGAGTCCCGGCTGTACAAGAAGCGGTAGAAAAGGAAGCTGGTAAAGAGCCATACAAAGGAATTAATCCGGATGAAGCTGTTGCTATGGGCGCTGCTTTACAAGCAGGAATTATTTCTGGAGATGAAGGTGTTTCAGATATACTGCTTCTCGATGTTACACCACTTACCTTAGGAATTGAAACCCTAGGTGGAGTAACCACTACTATGATTGAAAGAAATACAACAATCCCTGCACGACGCTCGGAAATTTATTCAACTGCTAGTGATAATCAACCTGCTGTAACAATACATGTATTGCAAGGAGAAAGAGAATTCGCCAAAGATAATGTCACTCTTGGTGAATTCACCTTAATGGGAATTCCTGCCGCTCCACGTGGAGTCCCTCAAATCGAAGTAACGTTCGATATTGACGCAAATGGAATTGTCAATGTAAGCGCTAAAGATATGGGTACTGGAAAGGAGCAATCGGTTAAGATTGAATCTCAAACCTCCCTTAGTGAAGATGAGATTCAGGCAAAGATTTCTGAAGCGGAAGAGTTCGCAGAAGAAGACCAAAGAAGAAAGGCTAAAGTCGAGTTAAGAAATATGGCTGACCAAGTAGTCTACCAAACTCGTCGTACAATCGAAGAGGCTGGGGATAAGTTGGAAGATTCTGATGTCGACCCTGTTAAGGAACAACTCGATGAACTTGAAAAATTGGTTCAAGACGAAGATGGAAAGCCTCTAGATTTGGAAAGTATTGATGAAGCGGCTATACAAGCTAAGGTCAAAGAAGTTGAAGAAGCGATGCATGGAGTCTCTGCTAAATTATATGAGGCTGCTTCTGCAGAAATGGCACAACAAGACGGATCTGGTGAAGATGGGGATATCGATGTTGGCGGAGACGATGTAGTCGATGCTGATTTTGAAGTAGTCGACGAAGATTGAGTCGCGCTTATGTCTATGATGTGGGTGGCCTAGTCATGGGCGAGAAGGAAATCCTTGAAGATACAACTCGCTCAACCGGAAGAGACGCTCTAAAGAAAAATGTTCAAGCAGCAATTGCTCTATCCGGCGCAATACGCTCTACTTTAGGTCCAAAAGGCCTTGATAAGTTACTGATTGATGATGATGGCAGGACTCTTGTTACCAACGATGGAGTTACTGTTTTAGAGACAGCAAAGGTTGAACATCCTGTTGCTAAAATGGTCATCGGGGCTTCTTCATTACAAGATAAAATTGCCAAAGATGGCACGACTAGTACGGTGATTATTGCATCGGAAATGCTTCGCAATGCTTGGGAATTAGTAGTTCAAGGAATTCACCCTGCGGTCATAAGTCGCGGTTTTCGTATGGCTGAGCAAAAAGTAATCGATGCGATAGATGAGTTATCTCTGGAGGGAAATAATGACCTGTTCAAGAAGGCGGTTATTTCAGCATTGTCTGGTAAAGGGCATGACTCACTGAAGGAAATTGTCAGTGAATTATCGCTGAAGGCTGTTGAGATTGTTTCTGAAGAAGGCGAAAAAATAGACAGAAGCAAAATCAAGATTATCTCTCAAACCGGTAGTTCTATCAAAGAATCTGAAGTAATCCAAGGCTTAGTTTTAGCGAAGAAAAGAATTGACTCATCGATGCCTAAACAGGTGAAAAATGGTGATGTTTTACTGATTAATGGCGGTATTGAGCGTAGATCTTTTTCTTCTGATATGAAATTAAATGTAACAACTCCTGGAGTACTAGAGTCTTTTAGGAATAAGGAGCGTCAGATGTTAAATGAACAAATTAGCAAATTGAGGGATTTGGGAGTTAATGTGGTTGCTTGTAAAGAAGGAATCGATGATGATGTCAAATCAGAATTGGTCAAATTAGGCATTCAAGCATTTAGAAGAGTCTCTAAATCGGATTTGGATTTGTTATCCAAATCTTGTAATGCAACTATAGTTCATGATGTGATGTCCGCTACTAAAGAAAATGTCGGGAAATGTCTGTCGAGTTCAAATAAAACCCTTGGTGGCTTAGAGCATTGGGTTGTTGATGCTGATGGAGGTGGAACTACCATAATAATCAGAGGAAGTACTGTTGATGTTATTGGAGAAGTTGAAAGGTGCTTTGATGATTCTTTAGGGGTTGTCTGTCAAATGTTTGAGGATGGGCGATTATTACCTGGTGGCGGCGCCACATATGTTGCTTTAGCTAGATTGTTGAGAAGATACGCAGAGACTATTCCAGATAGAGAGCAATTAGCAATAGAAGCATATGGAGATGCTTTAGAAGTTATTGTCCGCGTACTTGCGGAGAATGGTGGAATGGACCCTATTGAGTCTCTTCTTTCCGTAGTTTCAACACAAACAAATCTTAATTCTGATAGACAAGGTCTAAACTTGTATACTGGAAATGTTGAGGATATGGTTGATTCCGGTATTATTGAGCCGTTAGGAATTATTCGTCAGGCAATCATTGGAGCCACTGAAGCATCGATCTCAATACTGAGAATAGATGATGTCCTTTGGGCCAAGCAGGATATTGAGATTCCTGAGTTGTCGGGGAACTAACCGGTCGTAAAACCGCTTAAACTACTATTATGAAGGGCCTTCCCTTCAAATAGGGAAAGATTGCCCCAAATATTGATGGGAGCCGATAGTTCGATTAGCGTAGGCATTGATGATATCGCAATACATTTCCCTAAATTATACATGGATATGCGTGATTTTGCAGATTTGCGAGGCGCAGATTATGGTAAATTAAACAAGGGACTTGGGCTTAAAGCAATGGCGATCCCCGACGTCCACGAAGATACTGCTACTATGGGCGCAAATGCAGTAATGAATCTAATTGACAGAAATGGTATTGACCCTAAAAATATTGGTAGAATGTACCTGGGTACAGAGTCTGCTCTTGATGGTGCAAAGCCAACCGCCACATACATTCTCGATATGTTAACTCAAAGATACTCTGACAGATATGGAAAAGATTGTTTCAGAAATTGTGATGTCGTGGATATGACTTTTGCATGTATTGGGGCAGTGGACGCATTGCATACAACCTTGGACTGGGTTGCTCGTTCTACCGAAAAAGATGAAAGAATAGGAATTGTTATTTTTTCTGATAATGCAAAGTATGCTCTTGAGTCGGCGGGCGAATATACACAAGGTGCCGGAGGAGGCGCACTTTTGATTAGAAGAAATCCTAGATTGCTGGAAATTCCAGACTGCATAGGAGTATCTACGACTCCTGTTCATGACTTTTTCAAACCAAGAAGAGAAGTTTCTCTGCGCTCAATTATCTCTAATGTAATGACTCTAGCACAAGAAACCGGCCAGTCGATCAAAAAGGGAATTGTTGAGAGGATGATTAGACACCTACCTGCTTCCACGGTAAGGAAATTAGGAATTTTTGCTCATGGGGAGGAAAAGGTAAGCGTCCATAGAGATGAGCCTGTTTTTGATGGTCAGTATTCTAATCGTTGTTATCAGCAAGCTGTTCGCCAGGCTTTCCATAATTTTGCACAAAAAGCAGAGAATATGGGCCGCTATAAGCATGATAGTGATGAAAGATTAACAGAACAATGGGGTAGAATTATCATGCATTTACCATATGCTTTCCAAGCCAAAAGAATGTTTCCCGATGTTTTCAGGCACGATAGGGAAAATACTGAGATGTGGGAAAAAGTTGCGGAACAACTTGGTCCGTCGCCAGAATTCCATGACTCCGATGATCCTGTAATTATCGAAATATGGGAGAAAGCGATGGATGGTTACAGAAGGGCTATTTCAAAAACGCCCGAATACTTGGAGTTTCATGCCAGTAGAATCGAAAAGGGCCAGCGTGCTAGTAGCCTGATTGGTAATCAATACACCGGCTCTATTTTCCTAGCATTGATGTCGACCTTTGAGTCGGATTTAGAAGAAAATGTGAATTTAGATAATATGTTATTCGGATTATGTGGCTATGGCTCTGGGGCTAAGGCTAAGGTGTTTGAAGGAAAGGTTAGCCCGAGATGGCGTGAAGTTGTTTCGAGATGGCACTTGTTTGAAAGATTGGCTGGAAGAGTTGCCATTGACCACATTACATATGAGAATTTGCACAAAGGTCTGCAGGATGGAAGTGTCTTGGAGCCGGAAGGCGAATTCGCACTTGTTGAAATCGGAGAAGAAGGGGTTCAAGAAGGTGCTAGAACATACAAATGGATTGGCGTCTAAAACTCCAATACAACTTTTCCACAGTCGCCGCTTATTGCCAGTTCCATTGCTTGATTGAATTGTTCAAATGGCATTCTATGCGTAATTAGTGTTTCAATATCTATTTTGTTTTCTTCCAGTAGTTGATGCATTAGGTCCCAAGTAGACCACATTTTTCTTCCATTTATTCCTTTGATGTGTAGATATCTGAAAACAACATCATTCATTGGAACTGGTGGCGTACTATCGCCGTACACAGATAATATGTTCAGATAACCCCCCATTCTTGTGCTTTTTATCGAGTTGGATAGCGCTTGAGGCGAGCCTGAAAATTCGCATGAATTGTCAACACCTCTGCCATCTGTATTGGCTAAAATTTCATCGACTATGTTATGGTCTTTACCAAGTACTAAATCAGCTCCAAGTTTCTTTGCCATATCCATTCTTTCTTGATTATCCCAATCTATGGCTATGACTTTGCTTGCGCCCATGGCTTTAGCCGCATTTACTGCAAATAATCCGATTGGGCCAAGCCCATGTATTGCGACTGAAGAGCCTTTCACTGGACCCCCTGTTAGCGTATGAATTGCATTTCCAAGTGGATCTTGAATAGATGCATTTTCCATTGCCAGGTTACTTGGTAACTTTCTAGCATTTACTGCAGGAATCGTGAAGTAAGGAGCAAATGCTCCATTTGAATGTACTCCGAATATTTCTCCTCTTTCGCATATATGCGCATTGCCTTCATCACACCTTGGACAATCCCAACAAGCAAGATGGCATTCTATTGCAACTTTATCACCGATTGAATGAGACTCTACTCCGTCCCCAAGCCCGACTATCACTCCACATGTTTCATGCCCAGTAATCGTCCCTAATGGGACGTTTTCTTTTGCCCAATCATCCCATTTCCAAATATGTACATCAGTGCCACAAATAGAAGTTGAATGGGTTTTGATTAGTACTTCTCCATGTTCGGGTTTTGGCATATCGTGTTTTTCTAATGAAAAGCCCCCTATTTCGTCATTTAACTTGGTCCATCCGAACATGGATTCAGGTAAATCTTGCATGGGCCTCATGTACGCCTTATACTGTTCGCTCTTTGATGATTCGCTAATTTCGTTTTTTCAAAAAAAGTATTTTCTTTAGGTATATTGATTAAGGAGGCATCGGTGGTGAAAATCCCGTTGGTGTGTCATGAAGTACGTCGTAGTCAGCG
>MDSV01121541.1_pt1 | contig 12183 bp, 10 predicted proteins | sample 810851 | NCBI WGS metagenome assembly MDSV01 (sample SAMN05326640, study PRJNA326480) | marine metagenome | isolation source: seawater | place: Atlantic Ocean: North East | collected 2012
CGGTGACCACCATCCAGATTAAGTACTTCACCAGTGAAATAGGATCCCGCGCGGCTGCATAGCATCACAGCCACACCCGCCATGTCCTCTAATCCACCATAACGGTGTGCCGGTATGCGTTCTAACTCAGCCTTGAAATGGTCCGATTCCGGGTTTTCCCAGGCGCTGCGCGTCATTTCTGAGTAAAAACGCCCTGGAGCAATGGTGTTGACCAGAATATGATCGTCACAGAGTGCAAGAGCCAACAGCGGCGTCATTTTTTCAACTGCATTCTTGCTGGTTGAATAGGCCATCACATGAGCATGGTTCTCGCTTGCGGCGACAGAACTTGTGAAGATTACCCGCGAAGGATCCTCATGGGTGGCGTTAGCTTTCAATAGATCGAGCAGAGCCTGAGTAACGAATACGGGCGATCTCAGGTTCAGATCCATGGTCATATCCCAGACCTCCGGCTTCATATCGGCAAACGGACCTCCCGTGCCGACACCGGCATTGTTAACCAACACATCGATATGCTTTTCCTTCTCTTTTAGAGCGTTGGCCAATGCCTGAATACCTTCTATAGCGCTGAGGTCCCCCGGCATTGGGATGCATTCACCATCGGCCAGAGCTGATAGCTCCTCCGCCTTGGCTTTCAACTTATCTTCGGATCGAGCGGTAATGTAAACGCGGGCGGCGCCTGCTTCCAAAAATCCCTGGGCCATATAACTGCCTAGACCACTGGAGCCACCGGTCACTACACAGATTTTTCCATTCATAGAATAGAGGTTCTCTAACATTATTTTTCCTGATTGCTTAAAAAGAGTGAGCGGCTAGGCCAAAGCCCTAGCGCGATCTTATAATAACTTTGTATATTGTTTTTGCCGATTGTACAGCATGGTTAGCGAGTTAACTTCTTGCCCAGTCGAAAAAACCGATCTTACAGAGATTATCTTCCAGGTCATCGGTTTGCTGTTGGGTTAACCGGTTTAGTGGCAACCGAGTTTGCCCGCACGATAGTCCCACCATTCCCATCATCGCTTTTTGTCCTTCGATACCGCCAAAAGGCGCGAAAGCGCGCACCATCTTAACGGACAATTCCTGTAGCCTTTTGGCCTCGGTTAGATCGCCTTGCTGCCATGCTTTTATCAGCTTCATGTAGAGCGGTGCGGCAAAGTTATAGGTGCTACCAATAGCACCTGATGCCCCAGCAGCGAGACCGCCGAGCAACATTTCGTCGATGCCATAGAAAATTTTGATATCGGACGTAGCTAAACCTGACTGTAGATCGTGTAATTTGGGATCGGTGAACTTGATTGCGAAAAGCGACGGCAATTTACCGTGGGCGAGCTCAATAAACGCCGGCAGATCGATCTCGACACCTGATTTGACTGGAAAGTGGTAGTAGATAAAAGGTAGGTCAGGTGCTCCTTCAGTAATGATGCTCAGGCTATCGAGTAGTGCACTCGTGGAGGTCGGTTTGAAATAAGTTGGCGTAATGGCAGATATTCCGTCGGCCTCAATGTCAGCGGCATGTTGGGCTAGGTCACGCGCTGAGAGCAGACTGTCTTGACCAACGTGCACAACAACCGGTATTCGACTATTAGCGGCGCGTAGGTAGGCTTCCGCGGTTTGTTTACGTTCGTCGCTGGTTAACGACACCCCTTCGCCGGTGCCCCCGCATACGTATAAGCCGGATACGCCTTCTGAAATCAGTTGGTCAACAATCATCGGAATCATGTCAAGGTTTAGGGCTCCACGATCATCCATTGGTGTGAATGTCGCGGCGATAAGTCCGGATAGATTTTCAATACTCAAAGAGGTTTTTCCTGATTGTCATGTCACGAGTTTGTCAAAACTTAGGAGCAAGTGCCAGAAGATGTAGAAATCATCTGACTTTTACGGGAACATCTACGGATTCATTCTTTGGACCTCTTTGTTATGAATTCAGATAGCCAGAGCGAGCAGAGACATCTGCTGCTTGATGATCGTGTTGTAGAAAAAGTACAGCACGCGGAACTCGTGCTGGGGACCGTGATGAAGCACGCTCGCAATCCATTGTCCGCAGAGGACAAACCCTGGGAGCAACGATTTGACAATCTGTACGCTAATATCATCTATGACCATGAAGAACAGGCATATAAATGCTGGTATAGCCCATTCATCGTGGACAACTGTACGTTAGGAATGACCTTAGAGGAGCGCTATGCAGAGAAATATTGGGCCCCTAAGAATCGTGAGATGGCGATCTGTTATGCAACATCCCAAGATGGCATCAGCTGGGATAAACCAGAGTTGGGACTCGTCGAATTCGAGGGCAGTAAGGCTAACAATATTCTTTGGCGAGGTGTTGAAGGTGATAAAGATCTGTTGTGGGGCCCGCATGGCGCTGGAATCTTCAAAGATCTGCGTGACCCGGACCCCGAACGTCGCTACAAGGCGCTGCTAAAATCCAAGATCCTTTCGGTTGCATATTCCGAAGACGGTATCCATTGGGGGGATGCCATTCCCTGCCCGGAAGCTGATAGTGCAGGGGATACTCACAATAATGCTTTCTGGGCCCCCACGCTGGGAAAGTATGTGGGTATTACCCGGCAGTGGGGAAAACAGGATGGCTCCTATGTGCGACAGGTAGCGCAGACCTCGAGTGTTGACTTCGAGAACTGGGAAAAAACCGAGATCGTGATGGAGGGACTGAATAGCAACCAGCAGCCATACGCAATGCCAGTGTTTTATCACGGTGGTGTCTACATAGGTATCGCCGCGATCCATGATCAGAAAACAGACCGGGTCTGGGCTGAGCTCTGCTGGAGTCCTGACACAGTGGCCTGGCATCGAGTAAATGCTGGTACACCGTTTATCACCAACGATGGTGAAGAATTCGACTATGACTGGGGATGTGTTTACTCTGCAGCGAATCCAATCTTTCTCGATGATGAAATCCGTTTATATTACGGTGGTAGCGATGGACTCCATACCGGCTGGCGAAATGGGTTTCTATGTCTCGCAACGTTAAGGCCCGATGGTTTTGCCGGCTATAGGGCAGAGTCGAAAGTGGCTACGGTAACGACTGCATCAATGCCAGGAGGAACCGGTGTCAAAGTCTCGGCGGATGTTGCCGAGCGCGGCGAACTCGTGGTGCGCGCGTTGGATGAAGCAAATAATGTTATTGCCGAGAGTGAGCCGCTCACCAATTCCGTAACAGATGCAGAGATACAGTGGTTAGATGATCGAATGGATGAGGTTAACGCCTACCGACTTCAGTTTGCGTTCCATCATGCGACTGTGTATTCATTCTTTAAATGAATTTTCGTCAGGTTGATTCGCGTCGATCGATCGCACCTTCATCGCTCGTGTTGCTGGACTTTTCTCTACGTATCCTCAGTCTCTCCGCAATGAGATCCCATGGCTTGACGCCACATCGCTCCGCCCACGCATCGTAAATAGTGCTGAGTTCCTCCACTACATCGGGGTGCTGCGCTGCCACATTATTAGTTTCTGTGCGATTCGCGACGAGGTCATAGAGTTCCCAGTCGCTGGGGTACTTACTCACCAGTTTCCAATGTCCTTGACGCACCGCTTTGTTGCCTTCGTGTTCCCAGATCAGAGCTTCTTTATGGTTATGCTGACCATGAAAAATTGGGGCAAGACTTGTTCCTTCCAGGGGCACAATGTCGTTGCCGTTTAATTGCGTCGGGTAGTCAGCACCGGCCACATCGAGGCAGGTTGCCATGATGTCTGTGAGTTGACCCGGCTGGTGTCGCAAGGCACCTCCCTGGTCTATGACCGAGGGCCAGTGTGCAATCAGCGGCGTCGCGATGCCACCCTCATGTACCCAATGTTTGTATTCCCGGAACGGTGTATTCGATAGATTAGCCCATGGTACGCCATAACTCTGATAGGTTTCCTCGGAACCAGGCATGATGGAAGGATCGTTGCCTCGAAGAATGGTTCTGCCGTCGCGCGTGTGGGTAGTCCCTGCCGGGTAGTCAGATGATAGCGGTTTGGCTTTGGGAGAGAATTCCTCGGCACAGGCACCGTTGTCGGCTAGGAATAAAATCAGGGTGTTTTCGATTTGGTTGGTTTCCTCAAGGGCCGCAACAATTCTGCCTATGCCCTGGTCCATCCGGTCGATCTGCGCAGCGTAAACTTCCATGCGGCGCTCTTGCCATGCTTTATCCGACGCATCGTCCCATGGTGGTTGCGACCAGTCCCGTTCGGTAAGTGGCCAGGATTCATCGACGATACCCATGGTGCGCATCCGTTCAAGGCGTTCTTCTCGCAAACGGTCCCAGCCCGCTGCGAATCGACCCTGGTATTGGCTGATGTCTTCTTCGGGTGCGTGCAATGGCCAGTGCGGCGCACTGTAGGCTGTGTAGAGGAAGAAGGGAGCATCGCTATTATTTTCAGCATGTCCCCGTATGTAGTTACCTGCTTCATCGCTAATTGCATCAGTAAGAAAGAAGTTCTCGGGCAGGCTGGTGAGGTCTATTGGTTCGTTGTCCCGGGTTAGTGAGCTCGGTTGCCAATAATTAGCGGCCCCGCCAAGGATGCCGAAGTAGTGGTCGAAACCGCGTTGGCAAGGCCAGGAGTGTTTGGAACCGTTGGGGGACTGATTTCGGCTGACGTGCCATTTCCCGCTCATATAAGTGGCATAGCCTGCCAACTTCAATGCTTCGGCGATCGTGACGCATGTGTCATTAAGGTCTCCTCGGTACCCGTCTTCGTCGAGATCTGCAGTCATCCAGCCGATCCCAGTTTGATGTGGATGCAGCCCGGTAAGAATCGACGCCCGGGTTGGGCAGCAGCGGGCGGTATTGTAGAACTGGGTCAAACGCACCCCGTTGTCGGCGAGTTGATCAAGGTTTGGCGTCCGCACTTCGCCGCCGAAGCAGCCAATATCGGAATAACCCATATCGTCATTCATAATAAGGAGAATATTTGGTTGGTTCATTCGGAAATGGCCTATCTTAGGTTTTATCAATATGACGATTAATTCTTAAAATTCTAACCTAGAGAGATTGTTCTTGCACATGCATGAGCAACGACCGATTCGCCGCGTAAAAAACCTGATACAAGGTCGTCTTTTTTAATTTTTGGCCCGCCCAGAGAGATTCGAACTCCCGACACCCAGGTTCGAAGCCTGGTGCTCTATCCAGCTGAGCTATGGGCGGACGGGATGCGGATTTTAACATAGATCGGGGTTATGTTTAGAGCGCTCTATCCACTCTGCGGAAGTAATTCGCTTCGCTAGTTACTGGCCTTGGGCTGAGATTCGTCTTCAACAAATCTTACGGCAGAGCTATGGGCTGATAAGCCGAGAACTTCAATATGGTTCGAGGTGGTGTTTAGGGTGTGTTGGCACGCTTTTCGGTAGAATAGATTGTTTTCTCTTTAGTATTTTTCCATGACAAACCCTGTTCATGATGCAACTGATGGTCGTCCCAGTGATCGTGACCTAACCGTCGGGCCCATTCCAAGGCACATGTTGCGTCTCAGCGGGTTCCTAATGTTGTCCATGATCTCGTACAACGTTGCGAGTCTTATGGAGACCATTTTCGTTGGTATGGTGGGTACCAATGAACTGGCGGCTATTAGTTTTACCTTTCCCGTGGTCATGACATTGCAGTCAGTTGCTATGGGGCTTGCGGTAGGTGCGGGCTCGGTTGCGGCCCGAAATGTTGGTAGTGGCGATATGGAAAGGGTACGCCTATTGAGTACACACTGTCTGGGTCTGGTGATAGCGCTATCAGTTGTGATTGGTGGCGTTGCCTACTTCTTTCTTACCCCTATATTCAGTTTTTTAGGAGCAAGTGACGAAGTGTTGCTCCTTGTCGTGTCTTATATGGCGATCTGGCTAATCGGAATGCCAGTGTTTGCCTTGACGAATGTGGGTATAACGCTAATGAGAGCAACTGGTGATGCTGTGACGCCGGGTTATCTGTCTTCACTTGGTGCAATTCTGCATGTTGGTATTGCGCCGTTTCTTATATTTGGTATCGGACCTTTCCCTGAGCTAGGTCTTCAGGGTGCGGCGCTTAGTTTTGTAACCGCACGATTTCTCGAGATATTAGTTTTTTTCTATTTCTTTGCGGTGCGAGACAAGATGGTACTGTTTGAAGTTACCGGATTTAATCAATCGGTTCGGGAGATGCTCCATGTGGGGCTGCCCGCGATGGCTGCTAATCTGATTATGCCGGTATCCATGGGCGTGATCACGCGTTTACTGGCAGGGCATGGCACTGCTGTTGTCGCTGGTTTTGGTGTCGCGATGCGCATCGAGTTCATGGCCATCATGGTGATATTTGCGGTCTCGATCAGTTTGTCACCACTGGTGGGTCAAAATTGGGGTGCGAGACTTTATGACCGAGTTAAGTCTGCGATGCGAACGGCGGATGCCTATGTAGTGATCTGGGGCGTGTTCTCCTACTTGGTTCTGGTTGCTTTTGGCGACATCTTTGTGAGTCTGATTAATGATGATCCACTGGTTCAGGAGGCGGCCTATGATTACCTTCTGATCGGTCCTCTGGCAGTAGGAGCGATGGGAGTAGTATATAATGCCACACACTGTTTCAACGCGCTGGGCAAGCCAATGCCACCTCTGATAATTTCCCTTCTCAGAATGATCGTGATTAATATCCCGCTGGTGTTAATCGGCAACTACTTCTGGGGCTATATGGGCATCTACTTTGGCACAGTGGTAACTACCGTGCTGGTTGGAGTCTTGTCCTGGCGCTGGGTTAACTATACGATTGAAGGTCGAATGATGCGGTCATTAGGGCTTGGTGAGAGTCAGTAGCTATGGGTGTCTACATCCTGAAAAGACTGTTACTGATTCTTCCGACCCTCCTCGGAATTATTCTCATTAATTTCATCGTGGTGCAGTTCGCACCAGGCGGCCCGGTGGAACAAATTATTGCACAGGCCACCACGGGCACCGCGTCGACAACCGCGGGTATTTCTGGCGGGGGAGATAGTGGGATCGCCACTAAGGCGGGTAGCGGTGGTGATACACTGGCGAGCTATGGTCTGGATCCAGAATTAGTGGCGGACTTGGAGCGGCAGTTCGGTTTTGATAAACCTGCACACGAACGATTCTTTATCATGATCGTGAACTATCTGCAGCTCGACTTTGGCGTTAGCTATTTTCAGGATCGACCAGTCATTGAACTGATCGTCGAACGTATGCCTGTATCGATCTCCCTAGGGCTATGGTCGTTGCTGATTATCTATAGCATTTCGATTCCGCTGGGCGTCGCCAAAGCAGTGCGCGATGGTTCCAGATTCGATATATGGACCTCGAGTATTATCTTTGTTGGCTATGCCATCCCGGGATTTCTGTTCGCGATTCTGTTGATAGTGTTGTTCGCAGGTGGTAATTATTTTGATTTATTTCCGCTGCGTGGGCTGGTGTCTGATAATTGGGATCAACTCGGATTGGTCGACAAAGTTCTTGATTATTTTTGGCACCTGGCATTGCCTGTATCCGCACTCACTATAGGTGGTTTTGCGACACTAACCATGCTGACCAAAAACTCGTTCCTGGAAGAGATCAGCAAGCAGTTTGTATTGACCGCGCGAGCTAAGGGCGCGACCGAAAAGCGTGTGCTGTATGGCCACGTCTTTCGCAATGCGATGTTGATTGTCATCGCGGGGTTCCCGACAGCATTTATCGGAATTTTCTTTACCGGTTCACTGCTTATAGAGGTGATCTTTTCACTCGACGGTATGGGTCTTTTAAGTTATGACGCGGTAGTAAAACGAGACTATCCGATTCTATTTGGTACGATGTTTTGCCTGACCCTGATAGCCCTCGTTATGCATCTCGTAGGAGATATAGTTTATGTCCTTGTTGATCCGCGCATTGATTTTGAAACGAGAGAGTAGCTGTGTCACCGCTTAACGAAAGAAGACTGGCACAGTTCCGAGGCAATAGGCGCGGGTACTATTCTCTATTTTTGTTTCTGGGACTGTTTGTGATTTCTTTGTTCGCGGAATTCGTTGCCAACGATAAGCCCATCCTTATGTACCATCAGGGTGAGTTGTATATGCCGGTACTCTTTACCTACTCGGAACAGGAACTGGGCGGCGAGTTACCTATTGAGCCGATGTATACTGAACCGTATATGCAGACGCTGGTTCGGGATAATGGTGGTTGGATGCTTATGCCACCTGTACCATTTAGTTACAAAAATGCAGACCGATATATAGAAACTTCCGCACCGGCACCACCGTCGGCAAGACATTGGCTTGGTACCGACGACTCCGGGAAAGATACTCTGGCTCGATTGATCTACGGTTTTCGTCTTTCTGTATTGTTCGGCATTACACTGACTATTATTAGCTCCATGATTGGTGTTTGTGTGGGGGCTGTGCAGGGATACTTTGGCGGTCGTGTGGACCTTGTTGGGCAGCGTCTTGTGGAGATCTGGTCTGGCCTGCCGATTCTCTTGTTGCTAATCATTCTGGCAAGCCTAGTGAAGCCCAATGTGTTTTGGTTGCTCGGTATTCTGACGTTATTCAGCTGGATGCCGCTCGTTAGTGTGGTCAGAGCTGAAGTGCTGCGTACCCGTAACTTCGAATATGTGCGTGCAGCTAAGTCGATGGGCATTTCTGATCTTGGCATCATCGTGCGTCATGTTCTGCCAAATGCCATGGTGGCGACTCTGACATTTCTACCATTTATCTTGAGTGGTGCAGTGACGATGTTAACGGCACTCGATTTCCTCGGTTTCGGGCTTCCGGCAGGATCGCCGTCTTTAGGTGAGCTGCTTGCTCAAGGCAAGGCGAATATTCACTCTCCCTGGCTCGGGCTTACGGGTTTTTTCACTCTGGGTTTGATGCTAACTCTGCTGATATTTATTGGTGAAGCGGTTCGCGACGCGCTGGACCCGCGGCGCACCATGGCAGCGGTATATCACGATTGATTTACCTATTGCTCGATTAGCGCAACGGGGATGGCAGAGTCTTCGTTACGAAACATAAAGTTAATGATGTCGTAGCCCCAGGTATATTTTTCCGCTAGTAGTGAATTGACCGTGCTGCGCATCGCGACTCTGGGTTCCATGACGTAGACCTTAGTGACCCTGCCGCGAGTCACGCTGACAGATCCATTTTGCTGACCGCGGATCAGCCACTCGGATTCTTCGGTTTCTGCTTGCAGATACGGTACACCCTCGTGTTCGACTATCCACAATCTTGTGGTGTAGGTTTCGCCGTCTTCAGCGATAGTGTGTAACTCAATAATCTCAACACGTTCAGAGGCAAGCATATGCAGACCTAAAAGTGCCAACAGGATGCCTAGTACCGTAATTGCTGTCCATGGGATAATTTTTTTCATAGGAGACCCTTGCGACTTTGTGGATAGTTTAATATCGATTTCAGGTAGTCGTTAACAAGAATATGCGTCTGATAGTTGTTGGGCTTTTTTCCATTGGCTAATTGGGATTCGTGCTATTTCTATAAGCTCGAGATTATCCCTGCGAACAATCAGTATGTTTGGTTTGGCTACGGATTTCTTATGTATCTATGTATGACGTTGGTGGGACTCGAGGCTAGAATAAGGTGTCTCGAGCTACAAGCTTGGTATGCAAATATCATGTACTTCGAAACTTAGCCGACGTGGGGCAGTAATCCGTTTTCCCGAGACCTAGCACACTTGGATGGCAGCGTCTTAGAACATCCAGGTGAGCACTGTATCTGACAAGGTAATAAGTATTGCGGCGATGAATGTAGTGCCAATGTCCTCGATTTCGAAGTTTTCAATCAGTTGATCGGTAATCCACAGCAAAAAGGTATTGATGACCAGCTTGAATAGTCCTACGGTGAGAATCATGAAGGGCAGCGCTACGAACATAAGTACTGTGCCCAGCGTTAAATTGATCAGGACGTAGAGGACCGCAACCATTAAGGCAGTTCCGTATCCTTCTACGCGGAGTCCTGGCAACATTCCCGCCAGCACTAAGATAACGGCACCCAATAACAGGAAATGTAGTATCAGATCAATCATCAGAGACTCACATTGACTTGTAGAATTCAGATATTGATACAACCATATCTATGTCAACGCATAACTTATTGATAAGTTACGGTTATTTATTCCTCGCAGCAGGTGGAAGGATGTTATTGACTATCTGCTGGGTGATTTAGCCAATTAACTACCCTTAATTCAACGATTTAATGTATTTCAGAATACCATTTTCGAAATAAAGCTTACGCATAAATCGCCAAGCCCCAAAGTTATATTTCCATAATAATGAAAATATAACTCCATACGTCAAGACTTATTTCAACAATGACACGTTAGTTTCTGGCAAACTTATGTGAACGGATTGGTATGAACAATTAATAAGGAAAAGAAGATGTTAGACCTACATTTCTGGCCGACACCTAATGGCAAGAAAGTCACAATCCAGTTAGAGGAGTGTGGACTCGATTACAACCTAGTGCCTTGCAACATTGGTAGGGGTGATCAGTTTACCGAAGAGTTTCTGAGCATTTGTCCCAACAACCGAATGCCTGCGCTGGTGGATCATGATCCTGCAGATGGGGGAGGATCACTGTCGGTATTTGAATCCGGCGCCATTATGATATATCTAGCGGAGAAGTCCGGCCAGTTTATGCCAGAGGACCCACGGGGGAAGTTTAACGTCATCCAGTGGGTGATTTGGCAAATGGCTAATCAGGGACCTAAAACTGGGGAATGTGGACACTTTCGTCGAGCGGAAGATAAAGATAATTTACCTTATGCGATTACCCGATTTACGGACGAAGTGAATCGATTTTATGGTGTACTCAACAATCAGTTGTATGACCAGCCCTATATCTGCGGTGATGAATATACCATTGCAGATATGATTTGTTATCCATGGACCATGGGTTGGGAAGGACAGGGCCAAAATATTGATGACTTCAAATACTTCAAGCGTTGGTTCGAAGAAGTGGGCGATCGCCCGGCGGTGAAACGTGGTATGGAAGTAGGTAGCGATTTACCACAGGCGTCCCCAAGTGTTAGCGAAGAAGAGAAGGAGAGTCTGATCAAGATGCTTTACAACCAGCGTGCTCGGCCTGCACCGGAGTTTGGCGGTCTTCTTTAATGTCGACTGGAGTCGTAATTCCCTGCTATAACGAAGGGCATAGGCTCGATGAGTCTGAGGTCCGGATGCTGGTTGAGGCTAATGTTGATGTCTATCTAGTAGACGACGGGTCCACGGACGATACTCTTAACCTTCTGCATGAACTGAAAGAGTCTTTTTCTGACAAGGTATCTGTTATTAGCTTTGTCGAAAACCTTGGTAAGGGAGAAGCGGTTCGCCACGGCCTGATTAGGGCCATTGAATCTGGTTCATCCCCTGTAGGGTATCTCGATGCAGACTTTGCGACGTCGGCGGACGAGATGATTCGACTTATTAGACGGTTTTCGGAGCAGGATGTGAATGTATTACTCGGTTCAAGGTGGTTACATCTAGGGGCTGAGATTAAAAGAAATGTGGTTAGACATTATCTCGGCCGTGTGTTTGCGATCTTTGCATCAATGATCTTGCGTATGCCGTTCTACGACACGCAGTGTGGCGCCAAGGTGTTTGCTACCTCGGAGGTTCTTTCACATAGTCTTATTGTACCTTTTATATCGCGTTGGGCGTTTGATGTGGAATTACTTGGGCGTTTAAAAAAATACGGCTATGGGAACGATGACTTTTACGAAGAACCACTACATCGATGGATTGACGTTGGTGGATCCAAACTCAAACTTTCTGACACCGTAAGGATTGTCGTCGATTTACTCCGTCTCTGGCGAATGCAGCGCCACTAGTCGCTGTCAGTGACAGCACCTTGCGAGGCTGAACTCACTAGTCGTGCGTACTTCGCCAATATCCCTCTATTGGTATAAGGCGCTGGTTTTTCCCACCTGGCTTGTCGCGTCTTTAGCTCATCGTCAGACAATTCCACCGAAATTGTATTACCCTCAGCGTCGATGGTAATTTCATCACCATCCTCGAGCAAAGCGATAGGACCACCGTCAAATGCTTCGGGCGTGATATGACCAATCACAAACCCGTGTGAGCCACCTGAAAAACGACCATCCGTAATTAGCGCAACATCTTGAGAGAGACCACGACCCATAATAGCACTAGTTGGTGAAAGCATCTCGCGCATACCGGGACCACCGCGAGGTCCTTCATAGCGCACGACGACGACGTCACC
>MDSV01038828.1_pt1 | contig 12182 bp, 7 predicted proteins | sample 810851 | NCBI WGS metagenome assembly MDSV01 (sample SAMN05326640, study PRJNA326480) | marine metagenome | isolation source: seawater | place: Atlantic Ocean: North East | collected 2012
CATGAACCTCTCGGCGTCGTCGGCCAGATCATCCCCTGGAACTTTCCGATCCTGATGGCCGCCTGGAAGCTGGCGCCGGCGATTGCCGCCGGCAATTGCGTGGTGCTCAAGCCCGCCGAGCAGACGCCCGCCTCTATCCTGGTTCTGGCGGAGCTGATCGCCGACATCCTGCCGCCCGGCGTGCTCAACATCGTCAACGGCTTCGGGCTCGAGGCAGGCAAGCCGCTGGCGCAGAGCCCGCGCATCGCCAAGATCGCCTTTACAGGCGAGACCACGACCGGCCGGCTGATCATGCAGTATGCCACCGAAAACCTCATTCCGGTGACGCTGGAGCTTGGCGGTAAGTCGCCCAACATCTTCTTCAAGGATGTGATGCGCGAGGACGACGGCTTTCTCGACAAGGCGGTCGAAGGCTTCGTGTTCTTCGCGCTCAACCAGGGCGAGGTCTGCACCTGCCCGTCCCGCGCGCTGATCCAGGAGGATATCTACGACGCCTTCATGGAACGCGCCATCGCCCGCACCAAGGCGATCATCCAGGGCGACCCCCGCGCCGACAACACCATGATCGGCGCGCAGGCATCGAGCGAGCAGAAGGAAAAGATCCTCAGCTATTTCGATATCGGCCGCCAGGAAGGCGCGGAAGTGCTGATTGGCGGCAAGGCTGCCGATCTCGGCGGCGAGCTTTCGGGCGGCTATTATATCGAGCCGACGATCCTGAAAGGCCACAACAAGATGCGGGTGTTCCAGGAGGAAATCTTCGGGCCCGTCGTCTCCGTCACCACCTTCAAGGATGAGGCGGAAGCGCTGGAGATCGCCAATGACACGCTTTACGGCCTTGGCGCCGGCGTGTGGTCGCGCGATGCCAATACCTGCTACCGCTTCGGCCGCCACATTCAGGCCGGGCGCGTCTGGGTCAACAACTACCACGCCTATCCGGCGCATGCGGCCTTTGGCGGCTACAAGCAGTCCGGCATCGGGCGCGAGACCCACAAGATGATGCTCGACCACTACCAGCAGACCAAGAACCTGCTGGTCAGCTACTCGACCGAGAAGGTCGGCTTCTTCTGAGAACACAAGAAGAGGGTGACAAGCCCCCTCCTCCCTGGAAGGCGGGCGGAGCGCATGCGCTCCGCCCGTCGACGGCAATGGAAGGAAGGTAAAATGGAAAACCCAGCAATCAACTGCGTCACGGATATGATACTGCCCGAAGGCGCCGAGCCCAATTGTCGCGTCACCGCCACGCCTGCGGCACGCGCGCTGATCCGGGAAATCCAGTCCGAGTATGGCGAGATCATGTTCCACCAGTCCGGCGGCTGCTGCGACGGCTCGTCGCCGATGTGCTATCCGAAATCCGAATTCCATCTCGGCAGCGGCGACGTTCTGCTTGGCGAGGTGGAAGGGGCGGAAGTCTGGATATCCGGTCCACAATTTGCCGCCTGGAAGCACACCCAACTCATCCTCGACGTGGTGCCCGGCCGCGGCGGTATGTTCAGCCTCGACAATGGCCGCGAGAAACGGTTTCTGACCCGGTCCCGGGTGCTGAGAGAAGACGAACAGGCGGCGCTGGGAGAGGCCCGCGGCCCGAGCGGCGCTTGACGTTTACCGCCAAACGACGTCCGAACCGACGTTTGGCTAAACTCCGCTTCACCCCCAGTGACCGCTCGTCATTTAGGTCTTGATTTCCAGCTGACGGCCAAATAGAACATAAAGCGAACACCAAGGGGGAATGATGAGCAGAATTACCTTGTACACCAACCCGCTTTCGCGCGCGCGGATCGCCCGCTGGATGCTGGAGGAGGTCGGGGCCGATTATGAGCCTCGCATCTTGACCTATAACGGCACGATGAAGGAACCAGCCTATCTGGCCATCAACCCGATGGGCAAGGTGCCGGCGATTGTCCATGACGGCAATGTGGTGACGGAATGCGCGGCGATCTGCGCCTATCTCGCCGACGCCTTTCCGGAAGCCGGGCTTGCACCGCCGCCCGCCGAGCGCGCCTCCTACTACCGCTGGCTGTTCTTCGCCGCCGGCCCGCTCGAAGCAGCCATCGTCAACAACAGTTTCGGCTTTGTCGTTCCCGCGGAACGGGAACGCTCGGTCGGCTACGGCAATTTCGAGCATGTCATGGATACGCTCGACAAATGGCTGTCGGAAAACCGGTTCGTTGCCGGCGACAGCTTCACAGCCGCCGATGTCTATGTCGGCGCCCAGGTCAACTGGGGCCTGCAGTTCGGCACGTTCGACAAGCGCGATTCCTTTGCGGCCTATGCCGAGCGCATCGCCGCCCGCCCGGCTTATATCCGCGCCAGCAAGCTTGATGACGAGGCCGTCGCGGTGGCGGGCTGACACGACGAAAAACAACGCCGCCGGTCAGGCGGCGTCCAGGTTGCTGACAAACGTCTCCCCATTCGGGATCATCCTCGGGCTTGACCCGAGGATCCAGGCCGCCCGGCAAGGGTACGCCAAGCAGTCCGAAAGCCGCCGCTCAGGCCGCGTCATCCACCGGCTTGGCGTCCGCCGGGATGTAGTTGAGGATCGGGGACAGCCAGCGTTCGGTCTCCTCGATGCTCATGCCCTTGCGCCTGGCGTAGTCCTCCACCTGATCGCGCTCGACCTTGGCGACGCCGAAGTAATAGCTGTCGGGATGGCCGATATAGATGCCGGAGACCGAGGAGCCGGGCCACATCGCGTAGCTTTCCGTCAGCTCCACGCCGGTCGCACCGGTCGCATCGAGAAGGGCGAACAGCGTCTTCTTCTCGGTGTGGTCGGGCTGGGCCGGGTAGCCGGGCGCCGGGCGGATGCCGCCATAACCTTCGCCGATCAGTTCGGCATTCGAAAGCGCCTCGTCCGGCGCATAGCCCCAATATTCGCGCCGCACCTGTTCGTGCATGCATTCGGCGAAGGCCTCGGCGAAGCGGTCGGCCAGCGCCTTGACCATGATCGAGGAATAATCGTCATTGGCGCGCTCGAAACGCTCAGCGATCGCGATTTCCTCGAACCCCGCCGTCACCACGAAGCCGCCGACATAGTCCTGCTTGCCGCTGTCGACCGGGGCGACGAAATCGGACAACGCCAAATTCGGCCGGTCGCCGCGCTTGGAAAGCTGCTGGCGAAGCGTGAAGAAGGTGGCAAGCTCTTCCGTGCGCCCTTCATCCTTGTAAAGCCGGATATCGTCGCCGACGGCGTTCGCCGGCCAGAAGCCGATCACGGCGCGCGGCCGGAACCACTTCTCGTCGATGATCTTCTTCAGCATCGCCTGGGCGTCGTCAAACAGTTGCCGTGCGGTTTCGCCCTGCTTCTCGTCCTTCAGGATATCGGGATAACGCCCCCTCAGCTCCCAGGTCTGGAAGAACGGCGTCCAGTCGATATAGCGCGCCAGCGTTTCGAGGTCGTAATCCTCGAACGTCTTCGTGCCCAGAAAGGACGGCCGGGTCGGCTCATAGGCGTTCCAGTCGATCTTCACCGCATTGGCGCGGGCGGCCGGCAGCGGCAGGCGGTTCTTGGCCGCTTCCGCCTTGCGGTGGGCATCGGCCACCTTGGCATATTCGGCGCGGATATTGCCGATATAGCCGTCTCGCGCCTCCGGCGTCAGCAGCGACGACACCACGCCGACGGCGCGGCTGGCGTCGGTCACATAAATCGCCTGGCCCTTCTCATAGGCCGGATGGATCTTCACCGCCGTATGCACCCGGCTTGTGGTCGCCCCGCCGATCAGCAGCGGAATGTCAAAACCCTGCCGCTCCATTTCGGCGGCGACATGCACCATCTCGTCGAGCGAGGGCGTGATCAGGCCGGAAAGCCCGATGATATCGGCCTTGTGCTCCTTGGCGGCGGCGAGGATCTTTTCCGACGGCACCATCACGCCGAGATCGATGATCTCGTAATTGTTGCAGGCGAGCACGACGCCAACGATGTTCTTGCCGATATCGTGGACGTCGCCCTTGACGGTCGCCATGATCACCTTGCCGGCGGCCTGGCCCTGCTCGCCGCCATTGAGGCGCTTTTCCTCTTCCATATAGGGCAGCAGCACGGCCACGCCCTGCTTCATCACGCGGGCGGATTTCACCACCTGCGGCAGGAACATCTTGCCCGCGCCGAACAGGTCGCCAACGACGTTCATGCCGGCCATCAGCGGCCCTTCGATGATGTGCAGCGGACGTTCGGCGACTTGGCGGGCTTCCTCCACATCGGCCTCGATATATTCGGTGATGCCGTTAACCAGCGCATGCTCCAGCCGCTTTTCGACCGGCCATTCCCGCCATGTCAGATCCTGCTTGCGGGCCTCGGTCTTGCCCGTGCCGCGATAGCGCTCGGCGATGTCCAGGAGCCGCTCGGTCGCGTCCGAACGCCGGTTCATCACCACGTCCTCGCAGGCCTCGCGCAGTTCCGGGTCGATGCTCTCGTAGACGATCAACTGGCCGGCATTGACGATGCCCATATCCATGCCCGCCTGAATGGCGTGGTAGAGGAACACCGCATGCATGGCCTGGCGCACCGGCTCGTTGCCCCGGAACGAGAAGGAGAGGTTCGACACGCCACCGGAAATATGCGCGCCCGGCAGCGTCTCGCGGATGGTCTTGGTGGCCTCCAGAAAGTCGACGCCGTAATTGTCGTGCTCCTCGATGCCGGTGGCAACGGCGAAGATATTCGGATCGAAAACAATATCTTCCGGCGGAAAGCCGACCTTTTCCGTGAGGATTTTATAGGCCCGCGTGCAGATCTCCACCTTGCGCTCATAGGTGTCGGCCTGGCCCTGCTCGTCGAACGCCATCACCACGGTTGCCGCGCCATAATCGCGGATAAGCTGCGCCCGTTCGATAAATTGTTCCTCGCCTTCCTTCAGCGAGATCGAATTGACCAGCGACTTGCCCTGCGCGCATTTCAGCCCGGCCTCGATGATCTCCCATTTGGAGGAGTCGATCATCAGCGGCACGCGAGCGATATCCGGTTCGGCGGCGATCAGGTTGAGATACTCGACCATCGCCTTCTGCGAATCGATCAGCCCCTCATCCATGTTGATATCGATGATCTGCGCGCCGGCCTCGACCTGATCGCGCGCCACGTCGAGGGCGGCTGCGTAATCGGCATTGGTGATCAGCTTGCGGAATTTGGCGGAGCCGGTGACATTGGTGCGCTCGCCGACATTGACGAAGGGAATGTCCTTGGTGAGCGTGAATGGTTCCAGGCCCGACAGCGACATGACGGGACGATGCTCCGGCACTTCGCGCGGGGCGAATTCGGCAACGGTGTCGCGGATTTTCGAAATATGCTCCGGCGTGGAACCGCAGCAGCCGCCGATGACGTTGACCAACCCCTGCTCCGCGAACGGCCGGATCAGCGCGGCCATCTCGTCCGGGTCCTGATCGTAGAGACCGAATTCGTTCGGCAGGCCGGCATTGGGATAGGCGCAGATGAAGGTATCGGCGACGCCGGAGAGTTCCTGCAGATGCGGCAGCATGGCATCCGCGCCCAACGCACAGTTGAGTCCGATCGTGAAAGCGTCGGCATGCGACAGTGAATTCCAGAACGCCGTCGGGGTCTGGCCGGAAAGCGTGCGGCCGGAAAGATCCGTGATCGTGCCGGAAATCATCAGCGGCAGCTCGATGCCCTTTTCGCGGAAAGCCTGACGCGCGGCGAACACCGCAGCCTTGGCATTCAGCGTATCGAAGATCGTCTCGATCAGGATCAGATCCGATCCGCCATCGATCAACCCGTTGATCTGCTCGCGATAGGCGTCGCGCAATTGATCAAAGGAAACAGCGCGGTAGCCGGGGTTATTGACGTCCGGCGAGATCGAGGCCGTGCGGTTGGTCGGGCCGACGGCGCCGGCCACGAAGCGCCTGCGGCCATCTTCCTTTTCCGCCCGGATCGCGGCGCGGCGGGCAACCCGCGCACCATCTCGGTTCAGATCGTAGACAATGTTTTCCATCTGGTAGTCGGCCTGCGCGATCCGCGTGCCGGAAAACGTATTGGTCTCGATGATGTCCGCGCCGGCCATGGCATAGGCGAAGTGGATATCCTCCACCGCCTTCGGCTGGGACAGGATCAGCAGGTCGTTATTGCCCTTCTGATGGCAGGCGCAGCCGATGAAGCGGTCGCCGCGGAAATGATCCTCATCGAAGCCGAGCCCCTGGATCTGCGTGCCCATGGCGCCGTCGAGAACCAGAATGCGCTCGCGCGCGGCCTTTTCCAGCGCGGCGCGGATTTCCTTGCCGTCGCGCTTCGGCGCTTCTTCCCCGAACAGGTCGTCAAACATCACTCATCTCCAGAATTTGAAGCTGCGAGATCACATAAAGATATCTTTATGTCAATATATAGCGGCTGATTTCAACCTTTCAGCGCGCGACGCAGCTGTCACCTATGTGTTTCATTGTTTGCGCATGATCAAGGACGATGCAAATCAGAATTGTGATGATGTCGTGAGCGCGATATACCTTAATCAATCGTCACACGCTGGGCTTGCCGGCGTGCCTGCATAGCATGGCCGGTTCCGGCCGCACAAATTGGAGGATTTGCCATGAAGCCGAAGATCAATACGCTGGTCGCCCCGCCACGCTGGATCAAGAGGCCCTATCACCGCGAATGGTTGATGCAGCAGGCAAACAACCTCTTCGATTACTTCCAGTATCGTTCGATCAATCCGAAGGGCGGCTTCTACGAGTTCGACAAGCTAGGTCGCCCGACCGGCGGCGACAATCCGGTGCGCGGCATCCACACCACGACCCGCATGGTCCACTGCATGGCGATCGGCCACCTTCTCGGCCGTCCCGGCTGCGACGACCTGTTGGACCACGGCATGAATTATCTGTGGGAGCATCACCGCGACAAGAAACATGGCGGCTATTTCTGGCAGGTCGACAATGACGGCCCGTGCGGAGAACCCACCAAGCAGGCCTATGGCCATGCCTTCGTGCTGCTGGCCGCCTCCTCCGCCAAGTTCGCCGGCCATCCGCTGGCCGATGCGATGATCGCCGACGTGACCGAGGTGATCAACACCCGCTTCTGGGAAGAACAGCATGGCGCGGTCGCCGAGGAATTCGAGACCGACTGGACGCCGGTGCCTGGCTATCGCGGACAGAACTGCAACATGCATATGACCGAAGCGCTGATGGAAGCCTATGAGGTGACCGGCGACGTCGAATACCTCACCAAGGCCAAGCGGATCGCCGAACTGATCATCAAGAAACATGCGGTTGCGTGCGAATATCGCGTGGCCGAACACTTCACCGAAGACTGGAAGGTTGATTACAACTATTCCGGCAACGAAATGTTCCGCCCCTCCGGCACCACGCCCGGCCACTGGCTGGAATGGACCCGGCTGCTGCTCCAGCTCTACACGCTCACCGGCCGCTCGCATGAGTGGATGCCGAAGGCGGCGCGCGAACTGTTCGTCTCGGCCTTCAAGTTCGGCTGGGACTTCGAAAAGCGCGGCATCTTCTACACGCTCGACTGGAACAACCAGCCGAAGAACCGGGCGAAGCTCTGGTGGCCGCATGCCGAGGGCATCGGCGCCACCCACTTCCTCACCGCCCATTTCGGCGAGGACATGCATATGTATGCCTATCGCAAGCAGTGGAGCTTCATCGCCAACCACCTGCTCGATCATGAAAACGGCGGCTGGCATGAGGAATTGTCTGAGGATCTGGTGCCGCAGGCCACGCTGTTTCCCGGCAAGAGCGATATCTATCACGCCCTCCAGGCATGCCTCATTCCGCTCTATCCCGCCGTCGGCAGCCTGCCGGAAATGATCTTCCGTGACGTCAAGCAGCCCTGAGGCCGCCAGCCCGATTCAATGATTGCGGGACAGAACGATTGCGGGTCTGGCCGGCCCGCTCTATATAACGCCGCATAATCCCATCGAAGGACGAGACCATGGCAGCGAAAATCTTCATCGACGGCGAACACGGCACCACCGGCCTGCAAATCCGCAGCCGCATGGAAAGCCGCCGCGATGTCGAAATGCTGTCGATCCCGCATGAGGAACGGCGCAATGCCGCGATGCGCGAGGATATGCTGAACAGCGCCGATATCGCGATCCTGTGCCTGCCGGATGACGCCTCGCGGGAGGCCGTCGCCATGCTTTCCGGCAACAACAAGGTCCGCGTCATCGACACCTCCACCGCCTACCGAACCGATCCCGACTGGGCCTATGGCTTCGCCGAGATGGACAAGGCGCAGGCCGGGCGCATCCGCGCCGCCCGCCATGTGGCGAACCCCGGCTGCTACCCGACCGGCGCGATCGGCCTGATCCGGCCGCTGAGGGCTGCCGGTATTCTGCCCGACAGCTACCCGGTCACGATCAACGCGGTCTCGGGCTACACCGGCGGCGGCAAGACCATGATCGCCCAGATGGAGGACGCGAGCCGCGACGACCATATCGACGCGCCGTATTTCCTCTACGGGCTGAGCCTCAAGCACAAGCACGTGCCGGAAATGACGACCCACGGCCTGCTCTCTCGCCCGCCGATCTTCTCGCCCTCCGTCGGCCGTTTCGCGCAGGGCATGCTGGTGCAGGTGCCGCTCTATCTGGAAGACCTCGAAGGCGACCAGACGGCGGAGAGCATCCACGCAACGCTTGCCGAATACTATGCCGGACAGGACATCGTGCAGGTGGCCCCGCTTGAAACAAGCGCCGCCTTGCCGCGCCTCAATGCCGAGGAGCTCGCCGGGCAGGACATCATGCGGCTCTACGTCTTCGGCAACGGCAGCCACGTCAATCTGGTGGCCCAGCTCGACAACCTCGGCAAGGGCGCCTCGGGCGCGGCGGTGCAGAACATGGATCTTATGCTTTCGGCGTGAGGTTGGGAAGCCGCTCGAATCCGGCAGCGGACGCAGCGGCATTTCGCCTACCGACTTCCAACGAGCTCTCAGCCCACAATCTCCCCCCTTGAGGGGGAGATGCCCCGACAGGGGCAGAGAGGGGTGAACCCTCTCTGCAAACTCGGCTTTTAGGGCTTACGCCCTTTACCCCTCTCTGTCGCTTTCGCGACATCTCCCCCTCAAGGGGGGAGATTGGGGCTGCAACGCCATGATTAAGACCACGGCATGCGAATAGCTGCTCCGGATTCAAAAACAAAACCTTGTGAGCAATTTAACGACCTGCTCGACAGGCCCTCACCCAAGCTTGTTCACAAACACCGTCACCACCGGCTTCTTGCCCCAGCACTCGTTTGCGGCGGCGCGGACGGAGCGGCGGATGGCTTCCTTGACCATGCCGAGATCCTTGCGGCGCGAGCGTGGAATGCTCTCGACGGCGCCGAGGACGGCGTCGAACAGCACGTCCTCCATCTTCTCGTCGTCATCGTCGAAACCCGGAAGGCCGATCGGCACGACATCGGGATCGCCTGAAAACTCGAACTTCGAATTCAGTACGACATTGACCGAAACATGGCCGACGAAGGAGAGCTTGCGGCGATCGCCAATGCCCATTTCGTCGAAGCCGCCGATCAGCTTGCCGTCCTTGAACACGCGCCCGGCCTCGACATGGCCGATCACCTCGGCGGGACCCGGCGCAAGGCGCAGCATGTCGCCGTTCCGCACACGCGGAACCTGGGCGATGCCGCTCTGCTCGCCCAGTTCCTTCTGCGCGGTCAGGTGCTGGGCCTCGCCATGGACGGGCACGAGGATCTCAGGCCGAATCCACTCATACATCTGCTTCAGCTCGTTGCGACGGGGGTGGCCGGACACATGCACCAGCGCCTCGCCATCGGTCAGGATATGGACGCCCTGCTCCACCAGACCGTTCTTGATCTCCTGGATCGCCTTCTCGTTGCCGGGAATGGCGCGCGAGGAAAACACCACGAGATCGCCGGCGGCCAGCGCCACATTGCGCATCTCGTCGCGCGAGAGCTTGGCCAGCGCCGCGCGGCTCTCGCCCTGCGAACCGGTCAGGATCGCAACCACCTTGTCGCGCGGGATATAGCCGAATTCATCCTCGTCGACGAACGGCTTCACGCCTTCCATCAGGCCGAGATCGCGGGCGACGGCGACCGCGCGCTTCAGCGAGGAACCGAGCAGCAGCACCTGGCGGCCCGCCTCGTCCGCGGCCTTCGCGATCGAGCGGATACGGCCGATATTGGAGGAGAACGTGGTCAGAGCGACCCGGCCTTCCGCATTCTCGATGACCTTGCGCAGGCTTGCCGAGACCTCGTCCTCGGAGGGCGATACGCCATCGCGCATGGCATTGGTCGAATCGCACATCAGCGCCAGCACGCCCTCGTCGCCGATCGCGCGGAAGCGGGCCTCGTCGGTCTTGGGCCCAAGCGTCGGCGCGTGGTCGATCTTCCAGTCGCCGGTATGGACGATATTGCCGAGCGGGGTGCGGATCGCCAGCGCCATCGGCTCGGGGATGGAGTGGTTGACCGGCACGCCCTCGACCGTGAACGGACCGACATTGATCGTGTCGCCGCCCTTGAAGATCGTCACCGGGATTTCGCGCATCCAGCTGTCATATTCGCGCTTGGCCTCCAGCAGCCCGGCGGTAAACGGTGAGGCATAGACCGGCACGTTGAGGCCCGGCCACAGCGTCGCGATCGCGCCGAAATGGTCCTCATGCGCATGGGTGATGATCATCGCCTTCAGATTGTCGCGCTGCTCACGCACGAATTCGATATCGGGCAGAACCAGGTCGACGCCGGGCAGATCCGGGCCGGGAAAGGTGACCCCGCAGTCCACCATGATCCACTCGCGCTTTTTCGCCGGTCCGTAACCGTAAAGCGCCAGGTTCATGCCGATTTCGCCAAGGCCTCCCAAGGGAAGGAAGACCAGTTCCGCGTTATTGTCCGCCATCAAGCGTTATCCAATTCAATTGTCGAAGAACACGTCGCCCGCGGCAAAGCTGCGCAGGCCGTCCTTCGTTTCCAGTTTCAGCATGCCGGCATCATCGATACCGGCGAAAATCCCCGGGACCTGCTCATGGGCAAGGTTCACGGTAATACGTTCATTGATGCCGCAGGCCGCGCTGCGCCAGCGCGCCACCGTTTCGGCAAGACCCCTGCCCCGGTCCCAGATCTGAAGTTCCTGCGCCATGGTTTCAAACAGATGCGCAAACAGCGTGGCGGGATCGGCGCCGGCGACATAATCGGAAACCCGGGCAACCGGGTAAGGCGCGTCATCCGGCCCGGTCGTCACATTGACGCCCATGCCGATCACGACGGCCAGCCTGCCGTCGGCAAGTCGCTCGGCTTCAAGCAGGATACCACAGACCTTGCGGCGGTCGATCAGGATATCGTTCGGCCATTTGATCGCGACTTCGTTGTCGTGACCGGCCATGACCCGTGAAATCGCACCGTGAACGCCGAGTGCGGCCACCAGCGGCAGTGATGCCGTCATCGCCTTGGGCGCGGGGTCGACAAGCAGAAGCGAGGCATAGAGATTGCCCCGCTCCGAAACCCAGTTGCGTCCGCGCCGTCCCCGGCCGGTTTCCTGCCGCTCAGCCGTCAGCCACAACAGGCCGGGATCACCGGCGCGCGCCCGATCCATCGCCTCGCTATTGGTGGAGCCGACGGTATCGAGCGCTTCATGACGGTAGGCGTCTACGGCAAAATCTGTTGCCGCCATCCTAGAAGAGAGCCGCCGCAGCAGCCTCCGCGGCATCGTTCAGCGCACCGCCGAACAGGAGATAGCCAATCGCGAAAAGACCGCTGATGCCGAAGACGAAGCGAAGCTCGCCGGCGACGCGGGAGAATTCGACGGTCGGCTCATCGAACCACATCACCTTGATCACCCGCAGATAGTAGAAGCAGGCGACCACGGAGGAGACGATGCCGATGATGGCGAGCGTATAGAGCTTGGCATCGATGGCGGCCAGGAACACGAAATACTTGCCGAAGAAGCCGGCAAGCGGCGGAACGCCGGCAAGCGAGAACATCAGTGCCGTGAGCACGACGGCCATCACCGGCTTGGTGGTCGACAGGCCGGCGAGATCGTCGATATTCTCGACATTGCCGCCCTCCTTCAGCCGCATCGCCATGATGATGGCGAAAACACCGAGCGTCGTGAACAGGTAGATCGCCATGTAGAGCGCGACGCCCTTGACGCCCGCCTCGCTGTCGGCGGCAAGGCCGACCAGCGCATAGCCCATATGGGTGATCGAGGAATAGGCCATCAGCCGCTTGATGTTGCGCTGGCCGATCGCGGCGAACGCGCCGAGCACCATCGAGGCGATCGCGATGAACACCAC
>MDSV01040650.1_pt1 | contig 12182 bp, 11 predicted proteins | sample 810851 | NCBI WGS metagenome assembly MDSV01 (sample SAMN05326640, study PRJNA326480) | marine metagenome | isolation source: seawater | place: Atlantic Ocean: North East | collected 2012
CCAGCCTTAATACAGACCATAAAAAAAGCTTTATTTTCAAACTGGTAAAATTACAAATATTATTAAAGCCCCAGTTTAATTTTAAGATTAATTTTAATTTAGAAAAATATATACAAGGTTTTTTTGATAATATTTCTGAGTCAATTTCAAGTTATAAAATTTTGAAACATGAGGAAAGAAGAAGACTAAAATTAGAAAAAATAGAAAATGAAAGAAAAGCAAAAATTGAAATAGAAAACCAAAAAAAAGAAGAAGAAGCATTAAGAGTAAAATTAAAAGAACAAACTCTAAAAGAAGAGGCAAGATTAGAAAAACAAAGAACAAAAGATATCAAATTGTTTTTAAGGAAAGAACAAGCTCTTTTAAGAATTGAACAAGCTGAAAAACAAAAACAGTTTTTAAAACAATTAAGATTAGATAAGCAAATAGAAAAATTTAGAATTCGAGAAATTAAAGAATTAGATAGACTAGAAAAGATTTCTTTAAGAGAAAAAAGAGAAGATTATGCAGAATTACAAGAAAGAATCGATAAATTAAAAGAAAAGTATCAAGTTATTAGAGATCAAAAAATTAAAGAAAGAGTAGAAGCTCTTGGAGTAAAACTACAAGGTGGCGAAGATAGAGAAACACTTTTACAAAAAGAAAAAGAATACACAATTGCGAGACAAAAAATTGAATTTGCTCTTGAGAGTTTTTACCGAAGTGCAAGTAGCTTAGTTTTTCAATTAAACAAAAGATATATCACTCGAAACATGTCTATCTTACGATGTATTGATAGAAGATTTGAAACAGGAGAAATTTTTGTAAAATGGGATGAGTTTAGTGATGAAGAATGGTTATTGTTAATTTATATTAAAAATAATTCTCCAGATGAGGGAATTGTTATTGAGGATAAAACTAATCCTGAAAAAAATATTTCACATGAATTTAAGAATAATGAAATTTTTAAAGCTTCAGACACAATGGTAGATGCTTTAACTCAACTAATTTCAAAAAAAAGAGAAAAAAATACTAACTAATTTTTTTGTTTAATTGTAAAATCAGGCATGTTTTTTGGCACGATATTTCTTCTATTAATGTATTTAATATTAAAATATGTGCTAGCTTGGATTGCATATGTAAATAAACTAGACTCAAGACTTGGTAACAGTACTTGGAGATGGACTTATGATTATCAAGTAATCGGTGAGAGAGACTACTCCGATTTAGATGATAAAGATTTTATAAAACTTAGAAGAAAAAAAAATAAACTAGTAACAATTATGTATTCAATTTTTCTTATTATGTTTGTATCTTTTATGTCTTGGCTTAGTAAATTTTTGATACTTGTTCTTAGTTAGTTTTTATTTGTTTCTTATTTTTTAAGTAAAGAAAAAAAGCAACTATCTCGTAAATTAAAGAAAAAATTTGAAAAATTAATGGAAGTTTAAAAATAGAATACAAAAATCTATATTTAGGAATATTTTTCCAAACCAATAAAAACGCCTTTGCTCCACTGAATACTTTTCCATTTTTTTTAACATGTAATCTTCTTAAAAGTTGTTTATCGTTTTTATTTGTCTCTATCTTAGCGAGATGATTATTAGAAATATCAACCCAATTAATATCTTTAATTTTTTCTTTTTTATAAAGATCAATTTCTGCTTTACAGATTTTACAAGAATTATTAAAATATACTTTCATCAAGTTGAAACACTATAAAAAGATATTAGTCATGTATATGCGTTAAATACTCTTATTGAAATTTATTTTAAATTAACTATGTAGTTCCCGTGAGTAATTTCTTTGAAAAATCAGATTTAACAAGAAAAGATGCTGAAAGAATAATTTCAGATACTTTAAATAAGTGTGATGATGGTGAATTGTATTTGGAAGAGTTAAAATCTGAAAATATTTTGCTTGATGATAACAAAATTAAAAGTTCTAAATACAATTCAGATTTAGGTTTTGGTTTTCGAGCAATTTCTAATGATATTGTTGCTTATTCTCATTCGAATGAAATATCTATGGACTCTTTGAAAAAATCTTCAAAAAACTTAAACTCTACACTTAAATCAGCTAATGGAACTTATAATCATGAAATACCTAATACAAATAAAAAGTATTATGAAAATACTAATCCAATAGAACAAAAAGATTTAAATTCAAAATTAAAAATTTTAAATCAAGTAAATGAATATTTAAGATCTAAAGATTCAAATGTTAAACAAGTTACCACAAGTTTTTCTGGTGAACAAAAATCAATAGAAATAATCAGATCTGGAGGTGAAAGTTTAGTAGATGTTCGACCTTTAGTTAGATTTAATGTTTCAGTAATACTTGAAAAAGATGGAAGAAAAGAGACCGGTGTTTATGGAATAGGTGGCAGACAATCATATGATGCTTATTTAAATAATGATAATTGGAAAAATGTTTGTGATGAAGCATTTAGAATAGCATCAGTTAATTTAGAGAGCAAACCTGCTCCAGCAGGGGAAATGAAGGTTGTTTTAGGTCCAGGATGGCCTGCAATTTTGATACATGAGGCAATAGGCCATGGACTTGAAGGTGATTTTAATAGAAAAAAAACATCTGCATTTCATGATTTAATGGGGCAAAGAGTTGCTAGTGAAGGAGTGACAATAGTTGATGATGGAACTTTGGATAAAAAAAGAGGAAGCTTAATAATTGATGATGAAGGAACCCCTACTGAAAGAACAGTTTTAATTGAAAATGGAATTTTAAAAAATTTTATGCAGGATCGATTAAATGCGAGATTAATGAATACTAGATCTACAGGTAGCGGAAGAAGAGAAAGCTACAAACATGTTGTTCTACCTAGAATGAGAAATACTATGATGTTGAGTGGCAATAATACTCAAGATGAAATGATTAAATCTGTTGATAGAGGTATATTTGCAGTAAGTTTTGGTGGTGGACAAGTTGATATTACCTCTGGAAAATTTGTTTTTAATTGTACCGAAGCTTATGAAATTATTGATGGTAAAATTGGATCTCCTATAAAAGGAGCAACTCTTATTGGTGATGGACCATCTATTTTAAAAGAAGTTTCAATGGTAGGTAATGATATGATGCTAGATCCAGGTATCGGAACATGTGGCAAAGCTGGTCAAGGTGTCCCCGTTGGAGTTGCTCAACCCTCAATACTAATCAACAAGATGACAGTTGGTGGTACAAAATTATAAATGGTTAAAGATCATCAATATTTAGAAAAAAAAGCTTCTCATTGTTTAGATCTTGCAAAAAAATTAGGAGCAACAGACTCAAGTGTGATTGTTAATAATTCTATTTCTGAGATAGTAAATTTTAGAAATAAAAAATTAGATGAGTCTTGTAGATCAGATAATTTAGGAATAGATATTACAACTTATATTGGAAAAAAAAAATCGTCTATATCTTCATCGAATTTGTTAGAAAGTAATTTAGATACTCTGATTGAAAAGTGTATCGAAACTACAAAAAATACTCCTGAGGACGAATTCAATTCACTACCAGATAGAGATTTGTTAGCTAAAGGTGTGAAGGATTTGAATTTACACGATGAAACTCATTTAGAAAATGATAAAAAAATTGAATATTTAAAAAGATTAGAAGAGTCAGCGTCTGAATACAAAAGAATTGTCAATACAGAATCTAGTTTTGCTGAAAATAAATCAAATTTTATTTTAGCTAATAGTAAAGGATTTTGTAAAGGTTATAAACTATCCTCTTTCATAGCATCAAGTGTAACAGTTGCAAAAGATGAAGAAAGCATGGAACGAGATTATGAATATTCTAACAAATGTCATCTTAAAGATATTAAAGAAGCTGAAGATTTGGGAAAAATTGCTGCAGAGCAAACAATTAGAAAACTAGGCCCTAAAAAAATAAGTAGCGAAAAAATGAATATAATTTTTGATAAAAGAATAGCAAAAGGAATACTAAATACTTTTGCAAATGCAATTTCTTCATCAACTATTGCTAGAGGTACTTCTTTTTTAAAAGATAAGTTAAATCAAAGAATATTTTCAGATACAATTACCATTTATGATAAACCAGATATACTAAAAGGACTTGGTTCAAGAAGTTTTGACACAGAAGGAGTTAAAACAGATACGCTTAAATTGGTTGAAAAGGGCATACTAAAAAATTATTTGGTAGATACGTATAATGGTAAAAAACTGAATCTTAAATCTAACGGTAGATGTGGTGGATCTAGTAATCTTTATTTTGATAATGGAAACATTAGTTATAAAGATCTATTAAATTTAAATTCAAAAAGTCTTTATATTACAGAAACTATAGGACATGGAAGCAATATAGTTACAGGAGACTATTCTGTAGGTGCATCTGGTTTTTTTGTCGAAAATGGAGAATTTAAGCATCCTATAAATGAAATCACTATTGCTGGTAATTTCAAAGAAATGTTTCAAAAAATAATTTTAGCAAATAATTTAGAATTTGAATATTCAACTAATTCACCAACGATGATGATAGAAGGCATGGTTGTGGCTGGAAAATAAGCAAATTTATTCAAAATTCTTTAATCTATATTCCCAATTACCTATCCTAGAATAAGATACTCTTACTATCATAGAGTCCTTGGGATCAAACCAGATGTCAAAATTTAACCTTTTATCTTTAGGCAAAGACATATCTTTTGATTTTAATGTAAAATGATCAACTTCATAAATCTTACCATACTGATTAATCTTTTCTTTACCTATAAATGTAACTACTTGTTTTTTTATACTTCCTGATATGGGACTAATTTGACTGTCCGTCTGTAAAACTTTGTGATTCCACCAATTTCCAATGATATTATCTTTTGATGCTTTTCCAACATAAGAGGAACCTTTAATATTAAAATTATTGCTTTCTTTATCAAAAACTAAATTAACAAATTTTTCTTTATCATTTTGTAAAGTCTTTGAATTATAAGAAATTAATTGGTCTTTAATGTATTTTTCTTCTCCATATCCTTCAATTTTAAAAATAGTTGCCCCTAGAATTTTTACAGAAAATTTGATTTGATTAGTAACAATTGTCTCATCACTATTTCTTGAGAAAAAATAATAGTTATAACCAATTAATTCGCCATTTCTAAAAATCTCCATTTCAATTTTATTGTATTTAATATAGTGAAATATATGAGCTGTAGAAATTGATGAGTAGAATGTGAAAAATAAAATAATTATAAATTTCTTCATTTGGGATTTACATTATTAGACTTTATCAATAATAGAAATAAATTATTAAAATGTTTTTGAAAATAAAGAAAATACCTAAAGTAAATTGGAGTTCCACGAAACCATATAACTTTAAGCCTAAGTTTTCGACATTCTTTTTTTTGTGTTTTGGTCTAACATTATTCGGATTTGGTGAGGGTTTGTTAATAGTTTCTTTTACAGGAGCTTCTCCTTGGAGTGTTTTAGCACAGGGTATTTCTCTAAACGTGAATTTAACTATTGGAACAATCACATTTATAATAAGTATAGCAGTTTTGCTTTTATGGATACCACTAGGTCAAAAACCAGGTATTGGAACAATATTAAATGCATTGATAATTGCACTTATGATTGATCTATGTATTAAATTTGTACCAACTCCTTCCAATTATATTTATCAATTAATTTTAGCGATAGTCTCAGTAATTTTAGTTGGAATTGGTGGTGGCATTTATTTAGTTTCAAATTTAGGTGCAGGACCTAGAGATGGATTAATGATTGGTTTACAAAAAATAACTAATTTTCCAATTGCAGTTGTTAGAGCAACTTTAGAAATTTCAGTTGTGAGTGTTGGATGGTATCTAGGTGGTACTGTGGGATTAGGAACTTTATTTTTTGCTTTTGGAATTGGACCTTGTGTTGCTTTTGGACTCTATTTAGTTGGTAAAATCTTTGATTAGGCTGCTGCGCCTGGTTTTTCACTTCTTTTTCTTTCATGAGGATCAAGTATAGCTTTTCTTAATCTACAAGAAGAGGGTGTAATCTCTAAAGCTTCATCTGTATTAAGCATACTCAATTGTTCTGCAATTGACATTTTTCTTACTGGAGTTAACACAACATTTTCATCTGTACCTTGTGTTCTCATGTTAGTTAGCTTTTTACCTTTCATAACGTTAATTATCATGTCACCAGGTTTTGGAGACAAACCTACAATCATACCCGCATAAACAGAGTCATTGTGTGTTACAAACATTTCACCACGAGCTTGAAGATTAAATATTGCAAAAGCAACTGCCTTACCCTGCTCCATAGCAATTAAGGCACCTTTTCTTCTACCCTCCATATCTCCCTCATAAGGGCCATAATCGTGAAAAATTCTATTTATTACACCGTTTCCTTTTGTGAGAGTTAAAAATCTACTTGTGTAACCCATTAAGCCTCTTGTCGGTGCATGAAATACTAGTCTCTTTTTATCTTTTCCAGTATCTTTAAGATCAATTAATTTCCCTTTTCTTCTATTCATAGAGTCAATTACTTTTGAAGAATATTCCTCATCTAAATCGACAGTAATTTCCTCTATAGGTTCTAATTTATTTCCATTATCATCTTTTTTAAATAATACTTTAGGAGGACTAACAGTCATCTCAAATCCCTCTCTTCTCATTTGAGTAAGCAAGATTTCTAACATTAGTTCTCCTCGACCACTGACGACAAAAGAGTCATTATTATCATTTTCTGAAAATGTAATACCAACATTATTTTGCGCCTCTTGAACCAATCTATCTCTAATTTGTGTGCTTGTAAGTTTTTTACCCTCTGTACCAGCAAGAGGAGATGTATTTACAGTAATAGTAATTGACATTGTTGGAGGATCAATAGGTGTTGCTGGAATTGGCTCTGAAACCTCCAAATCACAAATTGTATCAGCAACGTTTGCTTTTTCTAAACCAGCTATTACAACAATATCACCTGCTTCACCTATCTCAATTGGAACTTTTTTAGTACCCTCATATCGAAAGATTTTGGTCAGTCTACCTTCATCAACTTTATTTCCTTTTAAGTCGATTGCTTTAATTGCCTGGTTTGCTCTAGCTGTTCCTTGATTTATTCTTCCAACCAAACTTCTGCCTAAGAAACTATCTGAATACAAAAGTGTTGATAGCATCGCAAATGGCTTATATTTCTCTAATTTTGCTGGTTGAACGTGATCTATAATTTGGTCTAAAAGCGGATTTAAATTTTCTCTTAGACCGTCAACTTCTTTATCGGCCCAACCCGATCTTCCACTTGCATAAATAACAGGAAAATCTAATTGTTCTTCATTAGCATCCAAACTTACAAATAAATCAAATGTCTCGTCTAATACCTCATTCGCTCTTTGATCAGCTTTATCCAATTTATTTATAACTACAATTGGCTTTAATCCTTGTTTTAAGGCCTTAGATAATACAAATTTCGTTTGAGGCATTACTCCTTCAGCTGAGTCAATTAATAAGAGTGCGCCGTCTGCCATACTTAAAACTCTTTCAACTTCAGCAGCAAAATCTCTATGACCAGGAGTATCGATTATATTTATTCTGGAGTTTTTCCAATTAATCGAAGCTGGTTTTGCAAGAATAGTTATACCTCTCTCTTTTTCTAGCTCACCAGAATCCATTAGTCTTTCATCTACAATTTCATTATCTCTAAAAGAGCCACTTTGTTTCATTAAGTTATCGATCAATGTTGTTTTTCCGTGATCAACGTGTGCTATAATTGTAATGTTTCTTATTTCCTGGCTCATAATTGTCGTCGTTATACATTAATAAATGTTTTTGAAAACTTAAAAAAAACCCTGATAACTCTACATTTAAAGATTTAAATTTAGTTAATTTGATTTTTTTTGTTTTTCTTTTTTGATTCTTCTTTTTTGTTTCAAATTTAATTTAGGTTTTTTTTTAACACTTGAGTCTTTAAATGATTTTCCACTATATCTTTTTGACATAATTTTTAATGAATTATTATTTTTTACGAAAATTATCTAATATTCTATTTATTTTTGTAGAAGATGTTTTTTTTGTGTAGGGAAGATAAACTATTTTTACACCTTTTTTTTTAAATTCCTTATCAAGATCTCTCCATTTTTTTGTAGCATACCAGTCATCACCAACAAACATTACATCATACTTTAATCTTTTCCAGCTCTTAAGCTTATCCAAGCTGTTTTGGGAAACGACTAAATCAACACATCTATTATTCTTAATAACCTCAACTCTTTCACTGAAGGGAATTATAGGCTTCTTATTTTTATATTTTTTTACAAGATTATCAGTTGAAACACCTACTATGAGCTTGTCACACAAAGATTTAGCTTTCTGCAATATCTTCACATGGCCGATATGAAATAAATCAAATACACCTGTTGTATAACCAATAATTAATTTTTTTTTCATTATTTAGAGAGACACTTACTTAAAAAATGTAATTTTGCAAAAAAAAAATTCTAATTACTCCTATCTTGATCTAAGAAAAAGCATTCTAAATTAAAACACATCCATAATTTAGCAGCAATACTTGTTTGATATACTCTAGAGTCTCCATCAAACTTTGAGTAACTATTATTTTTTAATAATTCTCTGATAAAATTTCTATTAAATAAACCTCTTTTTTTTGACTTGTTGCTTAACAAAGTTGAAAAAATCATTTTTTGAATATTTTTTTGTTTTAACCATTTATGTAAAGGAATTGGAAATCCTATTTTTTTTCTATTCAATATTTGTTTGGGAATTTTTTTTTCATAGGTTTTTCTCAAAATATATTTAGGTATATCATTAATTTCAGATGTTTTATCTGAAGTTAAATTAAAATTATTTTTAAGCTTTTTAATTTTAAACTTATTAGGAATTTTTGCTGCAAATTCTATAATCCTATGATCTAAATAGGGAACTCTTAATTCTGTAGAAGCCGCCATTGAAGATAGGTCTTCTCTTTCTAAAATACCTTTTAAGTGAAATTTTTGAAAACAGAATTGCATCTTATCATAATAATTATTATTTTTAACCATTTTAAAAATATTCTTAAAATATCTATGAATATTTTTATTAATTTTTACATGATTAAATTTTTTAGATAATATTTTTTTTCTAAGCTCAATATCCATGTAAGGATAAATTGTTAAAAAATGATCTAAATAATTCTTAAAAGTTATTTTACTATATCTTTTAAAAATATTATTTAAAAAGACATCATATTTTTTATTTTTATCATTAACATTTATTTTTTTTAATTTTTCATAATCTTCTACAGAAGAAAAAATTCTCCCATACCCACAAAAAAGTTCATCTGCGCCACTACCAGATAATATTACTGTAGCTTTTTGTTTTATTTTTTTACATAATTGATATTGAGCTACTTCATTGGGAATGGTCAAAGGCTGACCTCTTACTGAGATGAGTTTTTTCATGTCTTTAAAGTAATCTAATGGATTTGAAACTATAACTTTGTGTTGCATATTTAATTTTTTAGCAACTAGCTTAGAATATCTAAACTCATTATAGCCGGAATATTTGTAACCTATACTGTAAGCTAAAAAATTTTTTTTATGAGAGTCATTTATAACTGCAGAAATTATGGATGAGTCTAACCCTCCAGATAGTAAAGAGGAAACTTTCACATCTGAGATTAACCTGTACTTAATAGAGGAATTTAAGAGGTTCTTAATTTTATCTTTAAAAAAAGTTTCTTTTTGATTGTTGTATTTTTTTAAAAAAAAATTTTCAAGTTTCCAGTATTTCTTAATCTGTATGTCATTATTCTTTATTTTAATATAGCTTCCAGGTTCCAGAGATTGAATATTCTCAAATAAAGTTTTATTTTTAATTGGTTGTCTAAATGCTAAGAATGCTGACACGGATTCTAAATCAATTTTTTTTTTCATATTATTATATTTATGAATTGGTTTTACATTTGATGAGAAAGTTATCTTATTATTATATATAGAGTAAAAAAGTGGCTTTATTCCTATTCTATCTCTAAAAATATAACTTGTATTTTTTTTTACATCATAAAATGCAAATGCAAACATACCGTTACATTTTTTAATAAAATTAGGTCCTTGATCTATTAAACCATATAATAATACTTCAGTATCAGACTTACTTTTAAAAATATAATTCTTTTTCATCAAATCTTTTTTCAATTCACTAAAATTATAAATTTCTCCATTGAAAATAATTACATAATTTCCATCAGATGAAATCATTGGTTGATGACCATTTTTAGATAGATCTAAAATACTTAATCTTTTATGACCCAATATTGCACTTGGATAAACTTGATAACCTTGATCATCTGGTCCTCTGTGATCTAAATATGACAAACACTTGAGAAATTTTGATTTATTAAATTTTAATTTACCTTTGATTGCAATTTGACCTAATATTCCACACATTATTTTTTTATATATATTAGTATAGATCCAACAAATAATTTAGTTACTCTTATTATAAGATAAAATAAAATTATTATTAAATAATAATAGATTAATTGAAATTTTTCCAAAATAAACAATATTGAAAAATTTAATACAAACCCTGGTTCACTAAAAAAATTTCCTCTAATAATGTCGTTTTCAAAAAAAATAAATAAAGATTTAAAAGAAGAAAATTTTTTTTTATATGTCTCCTTTTTAATATTAATAGAATTATATTTCTCAAACAGTATGTAATTTCTTAAACCTATTAATCGATAAAAAATTAAACACAAAGAGATTGAAAAACCAATTAATAAAACTATTTTCTCTTCATGAAAAAATAAATAATTTATTTTTTGAAATTCTATTAAATTATAGGATATAGAAACAGGAATAAGCATGTAAAAAAAATCTGCCCCAAAAATATCCATTGTAGAACCATGTTTTGATTTGTTTTTTTCTAATCTTGCTAAATCTCCATCAAGTGAGTCTAAAAATATAGAAAAAATCATAAACAGACATGCTAATAAAGTATATCCAGTAATAAAATAAATAGCAGATATAAATATGGGTATATAACTTATAATCGTAACAACATCTGCAGAAATTTTTTTTTTATTTAAATAATAAGCGGGTAGAAATGTTAAGCTTTTTAAAATTATATTCATCAACACAAACTTATTCATTAAATATCGTTCTTTTGTTAGATTTCTTTTAGAATTACTTTTATAAAGTTTGATAATGAAGTTGATCATTGGATCTATAATATTAAGTTTTAACTTAAAGAATTTAAAATTTATAGAAAAATATTTATTTTCTGGAAATATATTCAATAAAATTTTTAAAAATAGCTTTTGAGATCATATACTTGTTAAATTTTACTTAAACCTCACTGAAAAAAACATAACAGAACTTTTAGTTCAGACAAAAAAAAAGGGCAGTAAAAACTGCCCTTTTTGAATTTTTGAATTGGGTAGAAATGATTACATTCCCATTCCTCCCATACCGCCCATTCCTCCCATACCGCCCATTCCTCCAGGCATTCCGCCAGCAGGGCCAGCATCTTTTTCTTCTGGTTTATCAGCGATCATAGCTTCTGTTGTTACTAATAATCCTGAAATAGAAGCAGCATCTTGTAATGCGGTTCTAACAACTTTCACGGGGTCGATTATACCTTTTGCAAACATGTCACAATACTCTTCACTTTGTGCATCATAACCATGTGTTTTTTTATTTTGCTCTAACAATTTACCAACCACGACTGAACCATCAACACCCGCGTTCTTTGTAATTTGTCTAATGGGAGCCTCTAGTGCTTTTCTTACAAGATCAACACCAGCTTTTTGGTCATCACCTTTAGCTTTAACTTTGTTCAGTTCTTGAGCAGCATATAATAAAGCACATCCACCACCTGTTACAATACCTTCTTCAACAGCGGCTCTTGTTGCATTCAATGCATCTTCTACTCTATCTTTTCTTTCCTTAACCTCAACTTCAGTTGCGCCTCCAACTTTGATTACCGCAACACCACCTGCTAGTTTAGCAAGTCTTTCTTGAAGTTTTTCTTTATCGTAGTCAGATGTTGTTTCGTCTACTTGTTGTTTAATTGAAGAACATCTAGCTTCGATATCAGATTTTTTTCCACTTCCATTAACAATTGTACTATTATCTTTATCAACCTTAACCTTTTTACATGAACCAAGGTCATCAAGTTTAACATTTTCAAGTTTAATTCCTAAATCTTCAGAAATAACCTGACCACCTGTTAAAATTGCAATATCCTCTAGCATTGCTTTTCTTCTATC
>MDSV01086187.1_pt1 | contig 12182 bp, 12 predicted proteins | sample 810851 | NCBI WGS metagenome assembly MDSV01 (sample SAMN05326640, study PRJNA326480) | marine metagenome | isolation source: seawater | place: Atlantic Ocean: North East | collected 2012
TCAAAAATATATACAGTTAAAAAAAACTGATAAATATATTTTAAAAGTTTATAGATAAATGAATTTTTAAATTTTATCATTTATTATCATTTTGAAATAAGTTTTTATAACACAACACTACGGATGAAATTATTATTATATAAGTTGCGTTATTTACTGAAAACAAACTTCCTGTAGTTTTTATTGGGAATAATTCTAAAATTAAACTTATTATTGCGGTTAACAACACTACTCCCCCTAAGTGATTAATTTTAAAAAATTTATAATTTCTTAAAATAAAGATAAAAAATATTAATCCTATAAACAGTGCTACCGAAAATCCTAAAATTCCTGTCTCTGTTAAAATTTCTAGATAATAATTGTGTGGGTGACTTGAACATAATCTATTTTTTTTAAACTTAATAAAGTTTTCTGTCATATTTACTTCAGCAGTACCGGGCGAACCCACTTGTTTTTCTAGCATTTTAATAAGCATATCATTAGATTCAGCAATCTTCCCTGACTCAACTAATTTTAAAAATTTCTTTTCTTCTTCTTTTGTAAAATTAGAAACTGGAGTTGCAAGTTTTCTGCAATCTATCCTAAAAGATTTTATACCATTGCCAAAAAGTTTATTCATTTTCCATGTATCAATTGCCGTAAGGAAAAGCCTTTGCTGGTGATTTTGATAATTAGTAGGATGAATTAATTCTTTCCATACAGTACCTTTTTTAGTTTTTTTCCAATATCCTCCCGTTACCTCAGTTGCAACATTAGCTTCTTCTAAATTTTTTTTAAAAATTTTAGGAACAAATTCTTTTAGTATAATTTTAGATTGGTTGTAATATGATAAATAACTTTTTGTTATTATATTATTAAAAGAAGCTGTTAGGATAAAAAGTATAAATAAACTAATAAAACTTACAGCTATTATTTTTTTAATTTTAATATTAAATAAAAAAATTAAGAAAAGTCCAAATAAAAATAGGATCAATGGCATTCTATTTCCTGAGAATAAAATTCCCATTCCCAAAATACATATTAAAATTATAGTAAAAATATATCTGTAATTACTTTTATTTCTAAGCTTAAAGGCTAAATACAATATTGGAAATATTGAGAATCTCAAAATAAAAATACCTGCTGTTAACTCATCACCAAAAAATCCTGAATTATGCATACCTTGGCTTTTTAATCCAAGTAAATTAAATCCCATTATATATTGAAAAATTATATCTAAAGATACTATTACACACGCATAGGCCGCAATAAAAAAAAAGTATTTAAAATTTAAAATATTATATTCGTTCAATAGATAAATTAATAATAACATTAGAAAAAATCTAAAAAGAAGTATAGATTTTAAAAATCTTTCCAAGTAATTTTTATCATATATATCAAAGTATAAAGATTGAAGAAAACTTAATGTTGTAGAAAAGAAAATTACACCAAAAAATAATAAAATAATTTTCATTGAGAAATTCAATTTACTTTTAAAAATTTTAGATTTTAATTTATAAATTCCTAGACAGCAAAATAAGAAAAGATTTATAGTAAGAAAGAGGTTGCCTGCAATGAAACTAATGGGGAAAAAAGCAAAAACAACATTAATTATCAGGTTTGGATTATTTTTTATTGCCTCATCATTAAAATAGTTTTTTATAAACATAAAATTTAAATTCTTTTAAATTACTTTTTCAATAGTAATTTTTCTATAAAACAATAAATTAAGGTAAACAAATATTTTGCTCTTAATTCTTTAATATCAAATTTTGATTTTCCTTCTTTTCTATTTGTCCATGATATTGGAATTATTTTATATTTCATCTTTCTAGATATAATTTTTAAAGGAATTTCTAAAAATATATTAAAACTTTCTGATACCAATGGAAAAGTTTTTAATATTGCATTTTTCTTATAAATTTTAAAAGCATTGGTAAAATCGTTATAATCACTAACAAATAAAAGTTTTGTAACTAAATTAAACACTCTATTTAGTATTAATTTTTTTTTTGGATAGTCAGAAACTTTTGATCCCTTAATAAATCTTGATCCAAATACCGCATCTAATTCGCCATCTTTCATGATGCTATAATATTTTTCCAAGTCATAAATATTATCTGATAAATCTGACATCATGATACAAATTGCTTCACCACTTGATTGGTTTATACCTTTATTAATTGCACCCCCAAGACCTCTTGTTGTATTATTATGGATACTAAATTGGGGTTTATTTTTAATTTCTTCTTCAGTAATTTTTGTTGTGCTGTCGGTACTAAAATCATTAATAAAAATCACTTCATAAGGTAAATTTTTTAATTTATTTTCTAGCTGGTTAATAATTTTTCCTATCACAAGTTCTTCGTTCCTTACAGGAATTATTATTGAAACTTTCATAATGCTAGTTCTAATTTGTATATTTATTGAATAATAGATAATTTTTGTTAATTTTAAAATACTTATTATATAAAGACGAAAAAAAAATTTACATATCATTCTAGATATGTACAAATGGATGTTTTTGAACAAACATAATATATAAATGAGCATAGTTCTAATCACAGGTTCCTGCGGGCTAGTAGGCTCTGAGTCGGTTAAATTTTTTGCATCAAAAGGATTTGATATAATTGGTATAGACAATAATTTTAGACTTAAATTTTTTGGAAAGGATGGGGATGTTAATTGGGTCAAGAGAGATTTAATCAAATTTAATAAGAATTATAAGCATAATAATACAGATATAAGAAATTATTCAGCCCTGGAAAAAATATTTAAGAGACACAAAAATTCTATTAAATTAATTATACATTCAGCCGCCCAACCATCTCATGACTGGGCTAAAAAAAAACCTTTTATTGATTTTCAGATAAATGCTTTAGGTACACTTAACTTGCTAGATTTAACAAAAAAATACGCGAATAATGCTTCGTTTATTTTTATGTCTACAAATAAAGTTTATGGCGACAATCCCAATTCACTACCATTAAGAGAACTAAACTCTAGATGGGAAATTTCAAATAAACATAAATTTTTTAATGGTATAAACGAAACAATGAGTCTGGATAATTGTGTTCATAGTTTTTTTGGAACATCAAAATCCTATGCAGATCTGATTGTTCAAGAATATGGAAAAAATAGTGGATTAAAAACTGTTTGCTTCAGAGCTGGATGTATAACTGGACCCAATCATTCGGGAGCTAGACTTCATGGTTTTTTATCATATTTAGTTAAATCAGCAGTTAAGAAGAAAACATATACTATTATTGGATATAAAGGAAAACAGGTTAGAGATAATATTCATAGCGAGGATTTGATCCAATGTTTTTGGAATTATTTTAAAAAACCTAAAGCAGGTGAAGTATATAATATTGGTGGAGGAAGAAAATCTAACTGTTCAATTATCGAAGCTTTAGATTATTTTGAACAAATAGAAAAAATAAAAGTTAAAAGAATTTATGAAAAAGATAATAGAGTTGGTGATCATATTTGGTATATATCAAATACAAAAAAATTTAAAAGGCATTATCCAAATTGGAAACAAAAATATAGTACAAAAAGAATAATAGAAGAACTAATTAATAATTTTAAATAAATCAAAATCTTATGGAAAAATATATAATAATTTATGTTTAAAAAAAAAATAAATTTTAAATTTAATTTACTATGGGGAATAATAGTAATTAGTTTTTTAATTAGATTAATAACAACTTATTTTTTTAGAGATCCTAGCTTTGATAGTGCCAATACTGAATGGGGAGTTTTAGTTTATAATTTGGTTAATTTTAAAAGTTATTCAATTTATCATTTTGATAATATTTTGGTGCCAAGCGTATACATGCCGCCAGGATATCCTTTATTACTTTATATAATAAAAATGTTTTCTTTGAACGATGCAGTTTTTCTGAATTTAATAATGCTTTTTCAAATAATTCTAGGAACTTATTCTATTTATGTATTTTATAAAATAAATTTATATTTATTTTCACATAAATTATCTTTAATTAATTCATTCATTTTTTCTATTTTTCCGTTAAATGTTTATATGGTTGGTCAACTTTCTTCCATAACACTAACAGTTTTTTTATCACTAATTTTTCTAGATTTATTATTTACGACAATTAAAAAAAATACATTAAAAAATATAATTTTTTTATCAATAATATCTGGTTTATTAATTATAACCAGAGGCGAATTTATTTTGATTTTCGCTTCAATCATTTTTTTTGTAATATTAAAGAAAAAAATAAATCCACCCAACCTACTAAAAATTATTCTTATTACTTCTTTAGTAATTTCTCCGTATATGATTAGAAATTATCTTCATTTTAATCAAATCATGCTAACCAAATCCTTAGGCTTTAACTTGTGGAAAGGTAATAATGAATTATCCTCAGTCCAAGGTTATGAAGAGTACAAAAATTTAAATTTTAAAGAGTTAGAATTCAAGCTCAATAGTCTTGAAAAAAATAAACGTTATGAACTTAATAGAGACAAGCTTTTTTTAAGTGAGGCTAAGAAATACTTAGCGCAAGATCCATTAAGATATCTTAATTTATTTTTTAAAAAGATATTTTCATTTTATTTTGTTGATTTGAATTCAACTTATCCAAATTATTATAATTTTATTCATTTTTTTCCTGTAGTTTTATTTTCAATACTATCATTTCCAGGATTATTTATTTTATATAAAAAGAAAAATATTTATGCAGATTGTTTAGGATTATATTTGCTTTTTAATATAGTAATATTTTCTTGTTTTTTTATACTTCCAAGATTTAAATTAATTATACTTCCTGTTCAAATTATTTTAGTGGCTTACTTTATTAAATATTTATTAAATAAATTAAATGTGAAAAATTTATAACTTAATGATAAAAAATAATTTATATAAACCTGTTTCATTTACTTTTGTAGTTTTAGCAATACTTTCCTATTTTCTGGGGTTCTATCTAGATGAAAATTCTGCAGGAGCAGGAGGGTTTAATGGTGATATTGCTCATATTTGGAATAATTTAAATATATTTATTAACAACGATATAATTAGTTCAATTACTCATCCTGACTACTATGATAGCCGATTACCTACAGCATATATAATACATGAATTTTTAAATCCATTTATAGATACGCAAGAAAATTTTAGAAAAAGTGTATTTGTAATTTCATTAATTATACCAATTTTATTTTTTTTATGTTTAAAGAAAAAATTTGAAAAAACAGATAATCTTCTTTTATTATTAATCTCATCTACTGTATTTTTAAGTCCATATTTTAGAACTAGTGCTTATTGGGGATTAGAAGAAAATTATGGTTTAATATTTTTATTATTAACCTTTCTAGCTTTTAATTCGTTTTTTGACAAAAAAAGTTCAAATGTTTTTAATGTATATTTAAAAATTTTTCTTATAACTTTTTTAAGTTCTTGTTGTTTTTATTTTGATCAAAAATTAATTATAATTCCTTTAATTTGTTTTGTTCAAATTATGCTATCTCATCAAAATGTTAAATTAAAACTAATAGTAATATTATTTTATTTTATATTTTCCATACCCTTTATTTATTTAGTATTACTATGGGGCAATATAGTGCACCCTACATCTGCGTTTAGAGTTGCGCCAGGACAAAACTTATTACTATTTAATTTGGGATATACATCTACGATTATTACATTTTACATTTTTCCAATTTTATTTTTTTTAAATACCAACTTGTTAATTAAAATTAAAAATTTTTTTTTAGTTCGTTCAAATTATTATCTATTATTTTTAATTATTGTTTATATACTTTACTTATTATTTTTTTTAAATTTCAGCGATCTAGATAATACTAATTTAGGTTTAGAAAATACATCATCTAAGCTAATGACTTTTCATTCCACATTGGGAAAAGGTATAGTTCATAAGTTAGCTATACTTTTTTTTGATAAAATTTATTTAAGAGAGATATTCACTTATATTTCTTTTTTAGTTTCAGGAATAATTTTACTTATTTTTTTAAATAAAAACATAAAAAATATTTTAATTTTGTTATATTTTTTTATTTTGTCATTGCTTTTATGGCCAATTTTACAAGAATACTTTGATCCTTTAATATTATTAATGTTATTTACTTTTTTTAATCTAAATTTAAAAATTGATTATAAAAATTCGTTTATATTATATATTTATTTATCTTTTTTACTTTTATTTTCAAATATTTGGTATTTTAATATTTATAATTAGTTATGGACTTTAATTACTATAATGGAGTATCTGGTATTTATTTTAATAGTGTAATTTCAAATATTATTAAGATTGGAAATCTTTCTAACACCAAAAAGATTATTTTAGATTTTGGTTGTGGCAGTAAAGTTTTAGATAGAAAACTAAATAGAAGTACAGTTTTAAATTATGACATTGATCCTCATTGGACGGAGCACGACGATTACAAACATCTTTCATTTGATATAGTAGTTTTTAATCATATTTTAATGTATATGGATAAGAGAGAAATTATATCTACTTTTGAAAATATTAAAAAAATTAATAAAAATTGTGAGTTTATCGTAGGAATGGGAAAAGGAAGTTTAATTAATAAGTTAGCAGCCTTTGCAAGTTTAAATTTTTCAGCACATACTGGAACTCTTAGTACTCAACAGGAACAAATAGAAGTATTAAAAGATTATACAGAAATTATAAGTGTAAAAAAAAATATTTTTTTCTTAACAGATATTTTTCATACGAAATTTAAAATTTAGTTTAATTTTTATTTAATACAATTCGTAACAAACCAGGTATATGGGATAAAATTTTGATGATATGTTTTTGAAGTAACTTTTTTAAAGTGTTTTTCAAGTATATTCAAATATCCATTTTTTGATCTAACATTATTTCCCTTATCCATTTCTATTAAAAATTTTGCTATAGAATTTTGATTTTTAATAAAAATATTATCTAGAGTAATAATATTTCCTTTCTTTTTTAAAACCTTTTTCAAATTTTTTATTAATATATTTATTTCTTTATCATTTAAGTGATGCAAGATTCCAAGTAGTAAAATGTGGTCAAATTTTGGAAGATATTTTATATCTCTACTTGTAAATTGTTTACAAAAAAATTTACCTCTATCTGAATACTTTTTTTTTGCTGAACTTATATACATTGGATTTATATCAAATCCATAATAATTAATTTTAGGCAGTGCATCTAAAATATCAGCAGGCCCACATCCCACATCGAGAACTTTAATATTATTTTTAGTAATATATTTTTTTACAATTTTTTTTCTAAAATTGGTTGCTGACATAATTCTTTGCACCAATGTGTAAAAAAAAGTACTTGATAGTAATTTATAAAATCCTTTATTTTTTTGGCTCATTTAACTTAATATAGTCAATAGAATATTGAGGTTCTTTATTTACATTTTTTAAAACTTTTCCAATATATTCTCCGAGCAAACCCATAAAAATTAATTGAACTCCCGCAAAGAACATTATTGCTACGAATATTGAAGCATAACCAAGAGCCATAGACGGATTAATAATTTTTTGTATTATTATAATAACTGCATAAATTCCACTTAAGGTTCCTACAAACAAACCCATTAAAGAACAAATATGTAGTGGCACTGTAGAAAAATTAGTAGCCATATTTCCATATAGTTTTAAAAGCTTAAGTAATGAATACCCTGATTTTCCACTTTTTCTTTCATCATGTTGTGTCTCAATAGAGCTGATATTCGAAGTTAAAGAAATTATTAAACCATCTATGTATGGAAAGGGACCATTATAATTTGATATTTTTTTTACTATTTTACTATTTATTGTTTTAAAACTACTTAGATAAAGTCCTTTGGGTTTATTCAAAATATAATTTGCAGTTAAATCATTAATTTTACTCATCATATTTCTAAAAAGATTATGTTTTTTCTTCTTATAATTGCCATAAACAACATCAAATTTATTTGAGAGAGAATAATTTAATAGTTTTAAAGCTTCAGAAGGGGGATTTTGAAAATCGTCATCCATAACAATTATCCAATTTCCAGTCGAATGTTTTAGACCTGCCATTACAGCATTATGTTCACCTACATTTTTACTTAGTTTTATATAAGTTAATTCACTACTATTTTCTTTACTAAGCTTTAAACACTCTTGATGCGTGTTGTCTGTGCTGCAGTCATTTACAATTACTATTTGTATACTAAATTTTTCAAACACTTTAAGCAGATCTTTAAACAACAATGAAATACTAGCTTCCGCATTAAATGCGGGTATCACAATTGAGATTGGGGTATTTGAGTTTGTCATTTTTTAAATCAATTTATTTATTTCTTTTATAATTTTTTCTACATCACTATCCTTAATACTAGGATAAGTAGGTAAAGAAAATATTTGTTTTGAAAAGTGTTTAGTTTTACTTAGTTTTTCATATTTTTTGTTAAAAAATCTTTTATACGGTTTCATTTCATGCACAGGATAAGGGTAGGTTATACCCAAACTAATATTTTTTTTTAATAACTTATGAATAATTTTGTCACGATTACTGTGAGCTACAACATATTGATAGTAGACATGAAAGTTATTACTTGCTTCTAATGGTATAGCTAATTTACCTTTTTTAAGATTCTTATTATATTTTTTAGCAATTTCTCTTCTTCTTTTAATATAACTTTTGATATAATTTAGTTTTACGTTAAGAATTGATGCCTGAATTTCATCGAGTCTAGAATTAGTTCCATGTTCAATTGCATAATATTTTTTATTAAACTTACTTTTAGATTTTATATTATTTTCCATACCCATTGATCTAATACGTTTCATCTTATTATATAAATTTATATTATTAGTACTTAAAAAACCTGCATCACCATATGCACCTAAAATTTTTGTAGGATAGAATGAAAAACATCCAACATCACCAAAGCTTCCAGATTTTTTCTTTTTGTGCATAGCTCCAGTAGATTGAGCACAATCTTCTATTACTTTTAAATTATATTTTTTTGTTAGCTTTAAAATTTTTGTCATATTACAAGTTTGCCCATAAAGATGAACTGGAATAACTACTTTTGTATTTTTATTAATTGCAGACTCAAGTTTATTTGGATCCATTAAATAATTTTCATCAACGTCAATAAATTTAGGTTTTGCTCCAGAGTTTATTATAGCAGTAATAGTTGGCACAGCTGTATTTGATACAGTAATTACCTCATCTCCTTTTCCAATATTCAATGCTTTAAGCGCAATAAAAATTGCATCAGTGCAATTTCCAACACCTAGACCAAAATTTGTTCCAATAAATCTAGAAAATCTTTTTTCAAATTTATTTAACTCAGGTCCTAAAATTAAAAAACCAGAACTTAAAGTTTTTTCAATCGACCTTGTAATTTTTGATTTTATTTCGTTATATTCGTTGATGTAGTTCCAAGATTTAATCATATTAATTAAATTTTTTTTTTGAAATTTTTATAAACTTTTTAAAATTATTTATATATTCATTTTTATTATCATATTTATAATCACAAATAACAACTAATAGAGATTTTTTGCTTTTAAAGTGTATTCTGCTCCAAACTAATGGAGGAAGTAACAAGGCATAGTTTTTATTTTTAGATATATAATAATTTTTTTTTTTATTTATGTGAAATATAGTTTCAATTTTTATAGAACCATTTACACAAAGCAAAAGTTGTGAACATAATTTATGTGCATGATCACCTCTAAAAGAATTTTTTTTAGCAGATGAAAAAAAAATTCTTTTAATTTTTATAGGACAATTATTACCTAAATTTATTCTCTTCTTTACGTTTTCAAAAGGAACAAGATATCCCCCCTTTTCTGAATATTTTCTATATTTAATTAATCTAGGTAAAAATTTTTTCTTACTTTTTTGCATAAATATTTTGAAGATTATTAATGTAAAATTTTTTTTGTATATAAATCAAGTAAATTGAGCTACTACTATTTATAATCATTATATATGCTATAAAGACTATCAAAAAATGAACAATACATTAAACGAAACAAGTGTAGATATAGTATTGCCTAATTATAATAGTTACCCTTATATTCAAGAGACTCTTAAATCAATAGTTAATCAAAATTTTAAAAACTGGAAACTATTTATAGTGGATGGTAATTCAAATATTGAAACAAAAAAAATCTTAAAAGAATATAGCCACTATCCAAATATAAATATTATCTGGTTAAAAAAAAATAAAAAAGCAGGTTTTTGTAGAAATCTTATAATTAGGAATTGTAAATCAACATATATTGCATTTATTGATTCTGATGATATTTGGGAGAAAGAAAAACTTTCTAAACAAATAGATTTTATGATAAATAAAAATTATTTGTTTACTTATACCAATTACATAGCTTTTAAGGATGAGAGTAAAACACATAGTATGCGAAAAGTTTCTACTCCAGAACACTTTACCTTCGAGAAGTTTATTAGAAATACCTCGATAGGTACTAGCACGATGATCATCAAGAGAAGTGCTATAGGTAACATAAAATTTAGTAATACAAAAATATGTGAGGATTATTTTTTTAAATGCCAAGTACTAAAAAAGGTAGGTTATGCTTATAGTTTGCAAGAAAACTTAACTAAATATAGGATAAGAAAAAAATCTTTACAAAGCAGCAAAATTAGAAATTTTTATTGGATTTGGTATATAAATAAACACTACAATTGTTTAAACTTTTTTAAAAACTTTATATCAATATTATGTATTTCAATAAACTCTATCAAAAAATATGGATTTAAATAATTTTATTTTATTTACTATTTTAATTTTTTTTAGCTTATTTTTTTATAACTATTTTTTATTAATTTTAAAAAAATTAAATATAAAATTATTAGTAGATAACGAATTTAAAAAACCGCAGGCTTTTCATATATCTCCAATTTCTACATCTGGTGGTATATGTATCTTTTTATCATTTTTAATTTTATGTTTTTACTTTTTTGTATCTAAACAAATTATTTATTATGAATATTTGTCTTTTTGTACACTTTTTTTTATTCTTGGTTTATCAGATGATCTCAAATTAAATATTAAACCAAAATTTAGACTAATTATTATGAGTTTTTTTTTAATTATTTTAATAATCTTTAATAAATTTTATATAAGCAATAGTGGAATAGAATTTTTAGATAGATTTTTACAAATTGATATTTTTGCACTATTTTTTGTAAGTTTATGTTTTTTATTCATTATTAATGGAAGTAATTTAATAGACGGTTTTAATGGATTATTAGGCATACATGCATTTATTATTTTAATAAATTTATTTTTTATTAATTACTTAAATAATAATACAGATTTAGCTTTCTTTATTTTTTTTACAGCTTTAATTATATTAATATTTATTAAATATAATTTTCCAAATGCTTCTTTTTTTCTTGGCGATGGTGGTTCGTATTTTTTGGGTACTTTCATAGCGATTTCAGTAATTAAAACAAGTTTAGCAAATCCAACAATATCGCCATTTTTCTTTTGTATTTTATTATTTTATTTATTCTTTGAAGTATTTTTTTCGTTTATAAGAAAAATCTCTGTTGAAAAAAGAACTCCACTTTTGCCAGATAATAAGCATCTTCACATGCTAATTTATAAAAATCTATTAAAAAAAAATAAAAATAAACTTAAAAGCAACTACCAAGTATCTCTAATTTTAAATTCAGTTTATTTAATATTAATTATTCCAGCGATTTTTATGATGAACAATGGTATGTTTTGTAAATATTATTCAATACTTTTTTTTGTTATTTATCTTTTTGCTTACAAAAAAGTCTCTGAGAAATTAGGGAAATTTTTATGAAAATTTTAGTTATGGGTCTTCCAGGTTCAGGAAAAACTACATTAGCAGTCGAGCTTGTTAATTTACTTAATGCAAAATGGCTTAATGCTGACAAAATAAGGGAAGAATTAAATGATTGGGATTTTTCTGAAGAAGCAAGATTGAGACAAGCAAAACGCATGTCAGACTATGCTGATAAATTTAAAAAGGAAGGCCATCATGTAGTTGCAGATTTTATTTGTCCATTACCTAAATCAAGGGAATTATTTAATGCAGATTATTTAGTTTGGGTAGACACAATAAAAGAAGGTAGATTTGATGATACTAATAAAATGTTTGTTAAACCAGAAAAATATGATTTTCATGTTACCACACAAGATGCTAAGTCTTGGGCACCAAAGATTTTAAAGGAGATAAA
>MDSV01131949.1_pt1 | contig 12182 bp, 13 predicted proteins | sample 810851 | NCBI WGS metagenome assembly MDSV01 (sample SAMN05326640, study PRJNA326480) | marine metagenome | isolation source: seawater | place: Atlantic Ocean: North East | collected 2012
CTCACCATAAAAGCCTTGGAAATTAATAGCTTTAAGGAATTTTAAATCACTCGCAGGAATTAGTTTTCTCAACTCTTTTAACTCTCGGATGAAAAATATTGGTGTAGCTTGATCCAAGGAAGCATTAGTGATCAAATTTGGGTCAATTTCTTTTATTGATAACTGAATCAATTACTTATCTTACTCTCTAATTTATCCATATTCTCAAAGTATAATTCGGCTATTTGCACCGCATTTAAAGCAGCCCCTTTTCTAAGGTTATCGGACACACACCACAAATTAATTCCATTCTCTAACGTTGTATCTTGCCTAACCCTGCTAATAAATGTGGCATAATCCCCCACACACTCCATCGGAGACATATATCCCCCATCTTCTTTCTTATCGACAACCAAAATCCCTGGTGAATTTCTTAAGATTTCCCTTGCTTCATCTTCGTCTAGAAATTCCTCAAACTCAATATTGATTGCTTCTGCATGACCCACAAATACTGGGACTCTAACACAGGTTGCCGTAATCTTAATTGATTTATCCAAAATTTTCTTTGTTTCCGCCGCCATTTTCCACTCCTCCTTAGTTTGACCATCAGGCAGAAATTCATCAATATGGGGAATAACATTAAACGCAATTTGCTTAGTAAACACTCTAGGTGCTACTTCCTGGCCAGGAACGAAAACGCCTTTGGTCTGAAGCCAAAGTTCATCCATTGCTTCTTTTCCTGCGCCAGACACAGATTGATAAGTTGATACAACCACTCTTTTTATTTTCGCTCGATCATGAAGTGGTTTGAGCGCAACCACCATCTGTGCGGTCGAACAATTAGGGTTAGCTACTATTCCTTTATTAATGCAATTATCAATTTCCTGGGCATTGACTTCTGGTACTATAAGTGGGACGAGAGGATCGTACCTATATAGGGAAGAATTGTCTATTACTAAGCATCCTGATTTTGCAGCCAATGGAGCAAATTTTTTTGTTGCGCCAGAACCAATTGCAAATAATGCTATCTGCCATTCTCGAAAATCAAAACCTTCAATATCTCTGACTTTAATATCTTGATCTCCAAAACTAACTTTCTTTCCCAAAGATTTACGGCTGGCCACAGCTGCAATCTTTGTCAATGGAAAGTTTCTTTCAGATAATATATTTAAAATTTCACGTCCGACATTACCCGTGGCACCAACTACTACTAATGAACAATTCATTAAACTACCTCTTTAGTTTAATTTGCCAATTCTAACTCACGTATGATTTCATCACAAACCTCACTCGTGCTTGCTGGTTTTTTGTTTTTTTTCTGAAGCAAATCAGCTGTGCGAATACCATTTTGTAAAACTTTTTCTACTGATTTATCCAAAATATCCGCCTCTCTTTTGCAATCAAACGTATATCTTAAAGCCATTGAAAAACTTAATATACATGCTATTGGGTTGGCTAAACCCTTTCCCGAAATATCTGGTGCAGATCCATGTACAGGTTCATACATAGCCTTTAGTTTACCGTTAGCATTCTTATTTCCTAAACTGGCTGAAGGCAACATTCCTAAACTACCTGTAAGCATCGCGGCACAATCAGACAATAAATCTCCAAATAAATTATCAGTAACAATTACATCAAATTGCTTGGGCCATCGAACTAATTGCATTGCCCCAGCGTCAGCATACATGTGGGTAAGTTCAATCTGCGGAAATTCCTTATCCCTAATATCTTGAACAACTTCCCTCCAAAGAACTCCTACCTCCATAACATTCGCCTTCTCCATAGAACAGACTTTCCCTGTTCTTTTAGAAGCGATTTCAAAAGCCGATCGAGCAACCCTCCTTATCTCATTTTCAGAATAATAGGTTGTGTTGATGGCATAACGTTCTCCATTTTCTTTATTTTTTATACCTCGTGGTTCTCCAAAGTAAGAACCTGAACTAAGTTCTCTTACTATCATAATATCTAAACCAGATACGATTTCCGATTTCAATGATGAATATTCAGATAGAGCATCAAAGCACTGTGCAGGCCGTAAATTTGAATACAGATCGAGTTCTTTTCTTAATTTCAGTAAACCTCTTTCAGGCTTTAAGGAAAAATCTAATTTATCGTACTTTGGACCACCTACGGCACCTAGAAGTATAGCATCTACCTCATTTGCCTTTGCCAAAGTATCATCTGAAAGCGGGGTCTTATATTGATCAAAAGCAGCTCCACCCACAAGATCAAAACTTTTATCGAATTGTATATCCCGTTTTGATTCAAACCAATCAATAATCCTACATACTTCATCCATCACCTCTGGGCCAATCCCATCCCCAGGTAAGATTAATAAAGAACCAGTTTTCATAAAAACATCCTTCCCAAAAATATGTATTTAGTTTTTGTCCACAAAACTATAGCCAGTCAGCTAGATTAAAGACGTCAAGACAACATCACAGCCAAGGCATCCTTGTGAAATACGTTTGCTCAAAATCGTTGATTTTTTTTATTTTTTTCATAGTTAACTCGATATCATCAAGGCCATTTAGAAGACAGTGTTTACGAAAAGAATCTACTTCAAATTGGATGATACTTCCGTCTGGCCTCGTTATTTCCTGATCAAATAAATCTACAGTCAAAATAGCATTAGACCCTTTTTCAGCATCCAACATCAATGTATCTCTCTTATCTTTTTCAAGCTTTATTGGTAATATACCATTCTTAAAACAATTATTAAAAAAGATGTCGGCAAAACTGGTTGAAATAATAACCTTTATCCCAAAATCTGCTAAAGCCCATGGGGCATGTTCTCTAGATGAGCCACACCCAAAGTTATCTCCTGCTACCAAAATATTAGCATTTCTATATGCTTTCTTATTAAGCACAAAGTTCTCTAATTCTTTCCCATATTCATCATATCTCATCTCATCAAATAAGTTTTTTCCCAACCCAGACCTCTTTATAGTCTTGAGAAATTGTTTGGGTATTATCATATCTGTATCGATATTAATAAGGGGTAAAGGAGCCGCAACTGACTTAATCTTAGAAAATTTTTCCATTTGGCTTTTTCCTAATTACATTAAATTTCTTACGTCAGTTAGATAACCAGTTACTGCTGCCGCTGCAGCCATTGCAGGACTCATTAGATGCGTTCGACCCCCACGTCCCTGTCTACCTTCAAAATTCCTATTAGATGTAGCAGCACATCTTTCCTTGGGGCTTAACTGATCAGGGTTCATTGCTAAACACATAGAGCAACCCGCTAACCTCCATTCAAATCCAGCTTCCTTTAATCTCTGGGCTATTCCTTCCTCTTCTGCTTGCTCTCTTACTAACCCCGACCCTGGCACGACCATGGCCCTAAGACCATCTTTGACTTTACGGCCTTCCATAATTCTTGCCACTTCACGCAGATCTTCAATACGGCCATTTGTACAAGAGCCAATAAAAACAGTATCTATTTCCACATCTTCTAGCTTTTGTCCTGGATTTAAACCCATATAATCAAGAGATCTTTTGACCGCCAAACTCTTTTGCTGATCAAAGTCCCCAGGGTGAGGTACAATACTATTTATTGGAAGAACATCTTCTGGACTTGTTCCCCAAGTCACTACTGGGGCAATTTTTCCACCATTAATATCTATAGATTTATCAAAAAAAGCACCTTCATCAGAAAAAAGCTCTTTCCAGGACTGCAGCGCCATTTCCCAGTTTGACCCTTTAGGAACATGAGGTTTACCCTTTAAATAATCAAAGGTCTTTTGGTCAGGAGCAATTAGCCCTGCACGAGCGCCCCCTTCTATAGCCATATTACAAACCGTCATTCTACCTTCAACTGAAAGGTCCTCGATTACTGAACCCATGTATTCAATCACATGACCTGTACCGCCTGCCGTACCAGTTTCTCCTATTATAGTTAAAGTAACGTCTTTCGCAGTAACTCCATTACCAAGTTTCCCAAACACTTCTACTTTCATATTCTTCGATTTTTTCTGAATAAGTGTTTGTGTTGCCAAAACATGTTCCACCTCGCTAGTGCCTATACCATGTGCAAGAGAACCAAAGGCCCCATGGGTTGCTGTATGACTGTCACCACAAACAATCGTCATTCCAGGCAACGTCCAACCTAGTTCAGGGCCAATTATGTGAACTATTCCCTGTCTAATGTCATTGACAGGATAGTATATAATTTCAAATTCTTTAGCATTTTTATCTAATGCTTCTACTTGTATTCTACTTTCTTCGTTACTAATTCCATCTGTTCTATCGAGCGTAGTAGGTACGTTATGATCTGGCACAGCTATGGTTTTTTCTGGAGCCCTAACTTTTCTTCCTGCTAGCCTTAATCCTTCAAATGCTTGAGGGCTTGTCACTTCATGCACTAAATGTCTATCTACATATATAAGAGAAGTTCCGTCAGGTTCTTCAGATACCAAATGTTCGTCCCATATTTTGTCATATAGAGTTTTTTTTCCAGACATCACTAATAAACCTCTAAATTTAAATCCTGCATATCAAGCAGACCAGATATGCAATTAACATAAAAGCTGTAGAAATACACTAGATAAATGCATCATAATATTAGAGGCTTTCCGCCTTTCCATATATTTTCACTTGCTTTCAAAACACCAGTAGGGTTTTTGGACCAGTTAACTATAGGTGCCTCCATAATATCTCTTATTTCTGGATCTTTTGCATCTAAAAAACCTAATCTTGCAAGAATTGTTACAATCAAACATTCTGATGCTCTTCTTGCCCCGTCACTTATCTTAAGAGCTATTCCCAAACCCTCTTCAAGTAAAATAGCTGTGTAAACACCCTCTGCTCCCACCTTAACTATAAAACGGCCCGCTGACCTTTTCATCAATTTGGTACACAATCTATCTTCTCCTGCTACTAAATAAGGGTTCTGTAAAACAGCTTCTCGGAGTCTCGCTATTGCTAGTTTTCTTTGCTGACTAAAACCATCTGGTCTCGCAAGATTTGCCATGGATCTAGCTAAAGCTTCTACAGTGCAAGTAAAATTTGGAGCACTGCATCCATCAAGTGCAAATTTTGGGTCAGTAAAGCCGGTCATTTCTTCAAAAGCCTTTTGAACCATGACTTGTACTGGATGATCAATATCAATGTAATTTAGTTTTTCATGATCAGTTTTTCGAAAATTTCTAGAAATAGTTAAAAAACCCAAATGCTTTCCAGAACAATTATTATGAAGTTGTGTGGGTATTAATCCATTGTCCTTCAAATATTGTAATTCTTTAATATCATAAGGTTTATGAGCGCCACACATTAGGTGCTTGGTTTCAAGGTTTAACTTTTGCAACCAATCCTTTGCAACCTCGAGGTGAGCTTCCCCCCCACTGTGTGAAGCACATGCTAACGCCAAATGCCTTGATTCAAGTTTATAATAATCAGCTGATCCACTTTCCAAAAGAGGTAATGCTTGTAACATTTTGCAAGAAGATCTTGGATAAATAATTTCTCTAGGATTCCCCAAGGAATATTTTAGATTTCCTTTATTATCGGAAATAGCCATATGACCATAATGTGAGGATTCTACCATATCTCCTCTAAGAATCTCGACTAATTTTTCAGCCCCAAAATATCTGCTAACCAAAAATCATTACTCCTACCCAAGAATATTTATACTATCAATTATGATTCTTTATGACTATAAGTACCATTATTATATTACAGGCAATATTTTATAATAGGTAAAATCTAAGTGAGAAAATCTCTTTTTTCATGGTTTTTCATGTCGTTAGTCTTATCCAGCTGGAGCTTCGTAGCATTTTCAGAAGAAATTCGCATGGACTCTAGCGAAAAAAATTGGAGCGTATTTGTACCTAAAGATAAGAAAGAATGTTTCATCGCATCACAATCAGTAAAAGACGAGGCCTTTAGGAATGGAGAAAAGTTATCCAATGTGAATCGTGACCGCGGAGTTTTATTTATAAAAAAGAGCCCATCAAGTCCTGCAGGTTTTGAAGGAGCATTTAGTGCTGGTTATCCCCTTAAACTCGGAGGGAAATTTAGCCTCACAATTGATAATAAAGCCAAGTTTGTTTTTCTTGCACATCCCAAACCTAAAAACTCCACTGAAAAAAATTGGGCATGGACACAAAGTCATGACGATCTTAAGCTTGTCAATAAATTAAAGATAGGAAGTAAAGCAGTTCTGAAAGCTATTTCACACCGAGGGACAATAACGAAGGATACTTTCATTTTAACAGGATTTACCAAAGCCATTGAAAGATTAATGGAGTTATGTGATTGATTTCACAAAATTAGAACAATTTATACTCATCAGATTATGACTAATTTGGAAAATCAAAAAAAAGACAATCTTGAAAAGGACTTAACCAAAGCTAATAAGATAAAGCTTCTGGGTCTGTCCCAAAATGCATTAGCAGAATCTTTTATAAATCTTGGAACTAATGAGAAAAATGTAAGTATGCGTGTTAAACAAGTTTGGTCTTGGGTTTACACCCATGGCGAAATAGATTTCAGTAAGATGACAAATCTATCTAAGAATTTTCGTGTGTTTTTGCAAAAACATTTTTGTGCTGAAAGACCGAAAATTGTAAAAAAACAAATCAGCAAAGATGGAACACGAAAATATCTTCTTAAAACAAGCAATATAGGAGAATTTGAAACAGTTTTTATACCTGATGATGATAGAGGTACCGTATGCATTTCTTCTCAAATAGGATGCACATTAAATTGTTCCTTCTGCCATACGGGAACACAAAAATTAGTCAGAAATTTAGAACCTCATGAAATAGTAGGGCAGGTACTTGCAATTAAAGATGATTTGATGGATTGGTGTGAAAACAATAAAAATAATAAGAGGTTAGTATCAAATATCGTCCTTATGGGAATGGGAGAACCATTATATAACTTTGATCATGTTAAGAATGGAATCGACATCATTATGCATAATGAGGGCCTTTCCCTATCCAGGAAAAGGATAACTCTGTCAACCGCTGGTGTTGTTCCAAATATTCATAGAGTTGCTGGCGAAATAGGTTGTCTTTTGGCTATTAGCCTCCATGCCACAACCGACGCAGTCAGAAACAACCTAGTACCAATAAACAAAAAATGGAGCATTACTGAACTAATGCTTAGCTTGAAAAATTATCCAAAATTAAGCAACTCAGAAAGAATAACTTTTGAATATGTGATGTTAAAGGATATAAATGATAGCTTAGATGATGCTAAAAGACTCGTAAAATTAATTCAGGGAATTCCAGCGAAAATAAATCTTATACCCTTTAATCCCTGGCCAGGTTCTAATTTTGACTCTTCAAGTCCAGAGCAGATTAAAAAGTTTTCAAATATCCTAAGAAAAGCAGGCTATTCCTCTCCTGTCAGAAAGCCAAGAGGAAAAGACATTCTCGCGGCATGTGGACAATTGAAATCAAGTTCAATAAAACCCAAAAAAAACAGCCTTTCTCCAGATCAAAATTATATGATCAGTTAGGATTTCTATTGGCTAATATTAAAAGACGAGCGTTATTGAAAAAAATCTTTGGCAATTTTTTTCTTGGATATATTATGTCAAAATCTGTCTCAATGCCACGTTCTGCTTATGCAAATGAAATCAAAAAAAAACATGTTGATCAAATAGTTATATGGAAATCCAAGAGACGTTTAACTCTTTTTAGCAAAAAGAAACCCCTTAAAATCTACCGAATAAGGCTCGGGTTCGATCCTGTGGGTCCCAAGAGAAGTGAAGGAGATGGGCGAACCCCAGAAGGAAATTACTGGATTACTCATAAAAATCCCAATAGCGCTTTTCACAAAAGTCTGGGAATCAGCTACCCTAATAAGAATGACAAAGTTTTAGCACAAAAACATGGGGTGAGCCCTGGGAAAGACATATTTATTCACGGTGGGCCAAAAAGCTTTTTAAAACACCTTCTATTTGATTGGACTGAAGGATGTATAGCAGTTACAGATACCGAAATTGATGAAATCTATGATATGGTGCAAATAAATACACCTGTATATATTACTTCTTAATAAAGAAAATGACTAAGAGAAGTTGGGTTCTTTTCCTAAAACTTGTACCCACCATATTTTTCCATTTTCCTCTTGAAACCATCCTAAGCCTATATGACTCGCATTCCGATCAAATATAATGCTCCTAGGAAAAGAATTTTCCAACCAAACTTGTAACAATAAGAACTCGCCTTCAAAGGTCTCTGAAACGTTTTCACCAATAACCACTCCAATAAAACCTGCCACTTCTGCCCTTTCCTGAGGAGAAGAGCCGTCTGATCCAAAATTCCAAGCCCTTTGTTGAATATAAATGTCTCTTGCATGGGTAGCTGCACTTGAGTTTAAGGAATGTGAAATAGTTACTTCCTTTAAGCCTTTTTCTAGTCGCAAAGCATTTAAAGAATCCACATGTCTTTGGCGAATTTCAGTCGAGTTATAATATTCAATTTTACCTGATTTTTGATAGCTTTCATAAACTCCTTCTTTATTAGTTGCGCAACCTATAATTAGGGCAAGCAAAATAAATAAAGCAAAAAAAGGTTTACGAATGAATTTATCTTTTAACATGCTGATTATGATATATGACAATTCAGCGAATCATTCAAAAACAAAATTCACATTAGTTACTATTGAAAGAATTATCTATTCTCTGTACTAAGTATTGATCAAAAATAATAAAGACTTCTAAGAATGCTTGATCGAAGAAAATTATTTGTTGGCCTATTACTGAGCTCCATTGTGCCACTACCACTTAAATCTGCCTCGGCCCAAGAGGCCGTTAGTAAGAGTGAAAATGGGGAACCTCGGCACAATATCTCAAGCTATCGCTATCAAAGATGGCAAGATCATTTTAAATCAATAAGGAATGGCGCTATACTTTCTGATACTGCCTCCCGTTGTTTACATTATTGGAATCAAGAAAAGAATATTCATAAAATTTATCCTACCTCAGTGCCACTAACGCCTGAACTCACAAGAACTGGATATACTAAGGTAATTCGCAAGGTGATTGGACCAGAATGGCGTCCCACAAAGTCCATGAGAGAACGGGATCCCAAGTTACCTAAATTCATGCCTCCAGGTCCAGACAATCCTCTTGGGTCTCACGCGTTATATCTAAGTTGGCCTAATTATAGAATTCATGGAACCTCTGACACAAGAAAAATTGGGCGTCAGAGTTCTTCTGGATGTATTGGTCTTTATAATGAACATATTGAAGAACTTTTTTCTTTAGTAGAAATTGGTACTACTGTACGTTTGATTTAACTTATTTTGAATTATTTCTGACTTTAGCCAATATTTCTTCTAAACCAGAGAAATAATCAGGATGGATCATTTGATAACTAAAATCCTCTAATAGCTTTTTGTTGCTAACTTTTTTTGATTCAGAATAAAAATCTAAAGCTGTTTTGGACAAATTTAATTTTTCGATTGGAATAGCTTCAGGACACTTATACCCGAGCAAACGACAGGCCTCTTGCATGACATTTTCGGAAGATTCGGGTTTATTATCACAAACATTGTATACCCCAGAAATGCCATTTTTTTCTAAGCTAAGGCTAATAATTTCAACTATATCATCAATATGAATTCTTGAGAACAAAACTCCAGGTTTTCTTACAACAGTGACTTTGCCTTTTTTTAGCTTGTCAATCGGACTCCTACCTGAACCATAAATTCCAGCCAATCGTAGAATTATAAGAGTTAATCCTAATTCATTTGAAACTTTCTGCCAGATTTTCTCGGCATTCAGTCGAGAAACCCCTAAGCTTGTTTTTGGATCAAGAGTGGATTTTTCATCAACCCAATTACCTCTGTGATCTCCATAAACTCCCGTTGAAGATAAATAAACGAGTTTGCTGTTCGCAGGAAGTTCAGAAAATAGTTCCGAAAAGTTTTCCTTGACAGGATCACTAAAACCAACAGGAGGTACCGTGATTAATATATTGCTGGCTTTTTGTATAGAGTTCTGAATTTTTTTCTTCTCAAACCACTGAAAGGCTACGACTCCTCTTTTTCTCAAACCATTAATCTTTTCAATATTTCTAGTTACCACATTTATTTTCCAACGCTTATTCCTTAAATTTAATAATAAGGAATCCGCGCAATACCCAAAACCAAATATTAGTAACCGTTTATCCACTGTTTATTTCTAACTTATTCAAAGCCCAACGAGCTGCATCTGAAACCGCCTGGTCCCGATCATACGTTAATTTTTTCACTTCATCTTTATATATTGAATTACCTGAATTACCTATGGCATATAAAACGTTTCTTACAAAACGATCTCTTCCAATTCTTTTTATTGCGGATCCTGAAAACATGGATCGGAATGCTTTTTCATCTAAGACAACTAAATCCCCAAGATCTAGATTCTCCTTTGATTGATCAGAGTATTTCATCTCTGAAGCTTCTTTTGAGAACTTATTCCAAGGACATACCGCTAAACAATCATCACAACCAAATATTCTGTTCCCAAGAAGGGGCCTCAGTTCCAATTTTACTGGCCCTTTGTGCTCAATAGTTAGATATGATATACAGCGTCGAGCATCTAATTGATAAGGAGCTATAAAAGCTTTAGTCGGACAAATATCCAAACAACTCCGGCAACTTCCACAGTGATTTTTATGGGGCTTATCAACTGGAAAACTAATATTCGAAAAAATAAACCCTAAAAAAAACCAATTCCCCAATTTTTTAGACAATAGATTTGTATGTTTGCCCTGCCAGCCCAAACCGGCTCTTTGGGCTAGATGCTTTTCCATAACAGGAGCCGTATCCACAAAAACTTTGACTTCTGTTTTTCCCTTACTGATAGAAATCAATTTAGAAGCTACACTTTTCAGCTTTTTCTTTACAATCTTATGATAATCAACTCCTCTTGCATAAACAGAAATATTCGCTTTATTTTTGAATCTAAGTCCTTTCATAGGATCAATACCTAAATCATAATTTTCAGCCAACACTATGATCGATTTCACATCATGCCACATCAATTTTGGATCACCTCGCCAATCCAAGTTATTTTGCAGCCAACCCATTTGGCCATGAAGACCAACATCAAGAAACTTCTTTAAATTCTCAAAAGCTCTTGATTCTACTTTTGAATCTGTGAAACGTATCTCAGCAAATCCTTCTTTTTTTGCTTCACTAATCAACTGTTTTTTTAATTTTGTAAGTTCTTGTCTTTGCATTGCTATCTAGAAATCGAGATCCCCATAATGATCTGGGGGATTAAACCCTGTGACTAGATCAGACAATATAGGTCTAAAAGCTGGTCTAGATTTGATTTTGGAATACCATTCCTTGACACACGGGAAATCAGCCCAATTAACATCATTTATGTAATCTAATGAAGACAAATGGGCCGAAGCCGAGAAATCAGCTATAGTCATTTCGTCTCCTGCCAACCACTTTCTTTTTTCAAGAAGCCAATCCATATAATCTAGGTGATACCTTAAGTTCTTTATTCCCAATTTTATTTTTTCACTATTGGGATATCCACTTTGTGTAATTTTTTTGTAAACCCTTTCATATAGTAAGTTTTGAGTCACTTCTTTATGGAATTTATCGTCAAACCAATTGCTTAATCTTCTTGATTCAGCCCTTTTGGATGGTAAATCTAGTAACAATGGTGGTTCAGGATGGGTCTCCTCTAAGTATTCAAATATTGCTAAACTATCTGATAAAATAATTTCGTTTTCTACCAAAACTGGAACTGCGCCAGCATGATTTATGTTGAGAAATTGTAATCGCCTCTCCCAGAATTTCTCTTCAATTAGCTCTGTTTCTAATCTCTTTTCCCTAAGTACCAAACGAATTTTCCTACAAAATGGTGATAGAGAAAAATGATACAATTTTTTCATTTGTTTCCTTTTAAAAAAATCATTTTATGTTAGCTTAAATATAGGTTTTTAAGTATTGATTTATTATTAATAAGAAAATCCATATTTAACCAGAAAAAAATATTTTAAGCTTATGATATCTTTACATATTTTTCTTATATCAATACTTCAAGGTTTAACTGAATTTTTGCCTATATCTTCTTCTGCTCACCTAATTATTTTACCTACTGTTCTGGCCGTAAAAGATCAGGGGATAATTCTTGATATTTCTGTACATTTAGGAAGCCTTTGTGCGCTATTAACATTTTTTAGGGAAGACACCGTATCTTTAATTAGAGGAAGCATTAATTTAGTCAAATTGGATTTAAG
>MDSV01044222.1_pt1 | contig 12181 bp, 11 predicted proteins | sample 810851 | NCBI WGS metagenome assembly MDSV01 (sample SAMN05326640, study PRJNA326480) | marine metagenome | isolation source: seawater | place: Atlantic Ocean: North East | collected 2012
ATGAAATAACAGACAATGATGTTTGCCATTTCCCAGAAACTCGGCTTCTTTCAACAATAAAAAATACTGTTGCTGCAACCATTGCTATTGAGATAATCCAAAATGTGACTCCTACTACGTCATTAGGTTTTAAGTCACCAGCGAATGCTAGAGATGGAACCAGTGCTACAGTCATAATAGTAGCAATGCAGGAAAGCAACTTATTCATAATCAAACTCCTTATATAATCATTAAGTTAATGTATATACTAATATACTGACAAGATACAGACAAGGTTTTATGGTATCCTAAAGTCGAAAGTTTTAAGAGCATAAGCCATTTAAGAGCTTAAAAGGATTTAGATGCTTTTTTGTAAAAAATGAGATAATAAGCCACTTCTGGTCATTTATCACAACAAATAGGGATAATTTTATGAAGGGTTATAAAGTATATGGGATAGGTAATGCCCTATTGGATTATGAATATAAAGTTAATGATGAAGTTTTAAAGAAGCTTGAGTTAGAAAAAGGCTGTATGTTATTGAATGAGTATGATAAACACAGTCATATCCATAAATATCTGATGAATATTAGACCTCCAGAAAAAATTATGCCCGGAGGCTCCGTGGCTAATTCAATGTATGCTATGTCACAATTTGGAAGCAATGTTTGTTTCTCAGGGAAAGTTTCGAATGACCAAACAGGCTCAGATTTTATTGACAGTCTAGAAGATTCTGGTGTAAATATATTTATGAAAAAATCCTTACAAGATAAAAGCGGCGAATGCCTTGTTCTAATAACACCTGATAACGAGAGAACCATGAATACCTTTTTAGGCTCTTCTAGCACGCTTGACGTTAACGATATTAATATAGATTCAATAAAAGCATCTGATTATATTTTAATAGAAGGATATCTTGTCAGTTCCGAACAGACATTAGAGGTAAGTAAACATGGATTGCAAATAGCAAAAGAAAATAATATAAAGCGAGTCATAACTTTATCAGACCCTAATATAGTTTCTTATTTTAGAGATAATCTGATGCAGCTATTCAAAGATAAAATTGATATTATTTTCTGTAACGAAGAAGAAGCGAAAAACTTTTCTCAAACTGATTCTCTAGATAATGCTAAAAAATTTCTTAAAGAGCTAGCACATAAATATATAATAACTTTGGGGAGCAAAGGAGCAATTTGCTTTGATGGAAATAATTATATAAACGTAGAAGGCATAGATGTTCAATCTAAGGACTTTACCGGTGCTGGAGATATGTTCTTGGGAGCTTTTATGCACTCATATAAATTAAATAATGAATTTGAAGCGATAAATTTTGCAAATTATTCTGCATCTAAAATTATACAAATTTATGGCGCTAAGTTTAGTAATTCAAATGATTACAAGAAGTTATTAGATGATTCAAATGGTAAGTAAAATATCCTTTACTACTTTTGATGGATCTTCGGCCTCTGTGATAGATCTACCAATCACCAAATATGTTGCGCCTAGTCTAAGTGCATCAGCAGGTGAATAAACTTTTGAGTGATCTTGACTAGAATCAGATAGTCTAATTCCTGGCGTAACATATAAAAAATTCTTTGATGTTTTAGAAATTGATTCAATGTCACCCGGAGAGCAAACTAAGCCATCGATGTTACAGTTCTGGGCAATAGTAGCTAATTTGTCCACAAGTATAGACCGGCTATCTAAACCGATATCATTTAGGTTTTTATCAGACATGCTTGTTAATAGGCTTACTCCTATTAACTTAGCATCCTTGTTAACTTCATCTCTAGCCTGTTTTGCAGCTAGAATCATATCCTGTCCACCAAGCAAATGGATATTCAGCATCCAGATCCCTAATTCAAAAGCCGCTAAGCATGACCTATACACAGTATTAGGAATATCATGAAATTTTAAATCAAGAAATATCTCAAAACCATCCTTATGTAATTTGTGTATTATACTGGGGCCATGTCGGGTAAAAGATTGCTTCCCTATTTTAAGCCTGACCAAGGTAGGGTCAAGTTTAGAGCATAAATTAAGAATATCGGTTTCTTTATCGTAATCTAAAGCAACTAATATTTTTTTGTTATCTTGATTGTTAGTCATTTATATTCCTACTATCTATTATATCACCTAATGAGGCAGGGGCAATTGATTCCCATTTATTACAACTAGGGCATTGCCAATTCATTGTAGTAGACTTATAACCACAATTAACGCACAAAAATAATAATTTATTAGAAAAGACATTTTCATATGCTTTGCTTAAATTTGACAATACATCAGATTTATCAGTAACTGAAGAGACTTTAGCTAATGCATGTGAAATATGAAATTCTGTACTTGGGTCTGATAGATCAAATGTAGCAACATATTTTTTTGCGACATCAAAACTATTGTTATAATAAAGATATGAAAAAATTGCAGGGATGAATGATAATGTTGGATTTTTAGACAGCATGGAAATTGCATCTGTTATGATGATACTATTATTAACTTTTTTTCCCAGATTTAAAATTTTTTCAACTATATATGGTGCATATTTAGAATCTTGAGAAATAATAGACATATAGTACTGAATAGAGAAATTTATATCATTGTCCGAATAGTAATCTGCTAATTGAAAATTAGCTCTAATACATTCGCTGTTAACTTTCAAAGCTTTCTTAGATATTGCCAGAGCTTTATCAAGCTGACCATCATTATTATACTGTTCGGAGATTTCACAATAATACTGTGCCAAAAGATGAGCAGAACTGATATTATTAATATAATCAGAATTTATAATTTTTATATAATCAATGGCATTATTCCAATCTTTTGTGACTTCACATATAATTAATAAGTATTCTAAAGCAGATTGTCTATAAATTTTATTCTCAGATAAGTCATTAAATATTTTTTCTGCTCTATCATAAAGTCCAGCAGAGTAAAAATCTTTAGCCAGTTCATACAAAGCTTGATTTCTTAATTCAGAGACCAGTGTTGGTCTTGAGAGTAAATTCTGATGAATTAGTATAGCTTTATCAAATTCACCACGCTTCCTATATAATCCTCCTAAAGCTAGATGAGTTTCTATTGTTGAGCTATCAACATCCATTAATGATGTGAATATTTTGAAAGCTTTATCTTCTTCGTTATTTAATAAATAATTTAAACCTCTATAATATTCTGCATTAAAGATATTTTTAGGTTCTGGTGTTTTTTTCTTAAGCAAGATATAAAAAATCGATGAAACTAAAATCACCAAGATTATAATAATAAGGTTAGACATTAATGATCGTCTCTAAGAGGATTTTTCCTTAGACTATCAATTTCATCTTGTGTAATTTTCATAGTTTTTCTTAGAGTAATATTCTCATGCTTATGTTTAATATAAGCTGATAAAAAAAATAATAATGTTAAGAGGCATCCGACAAGAAAACTTATAAACAGAAAAAAAGGTAAAGGTTTTGAGTAAAGCTCTATATATAAATCTAAATCAACAATACCAGTATTTAGGGTTGATATAGTGACAGATATGCCCAAGATTATTAACGTTAGTATAAATATTAGTGATCTAAACATATTATTACCTATATATTATTCTAATAACAAAATTAAATGAAGAGAATTAGATATTAATTTTTGTTATTGACTCGATTTTTAAGCTCTTTGCTAGGCTTGAAATGTACAGTATATCTTTTTTGAAGAGCTACTAACTCTCCGGTTTTGGGATTCCTAGCGGTTCTTGAATTATGTTCATGTAATGAGAAGGTTCCAAAGCCCCTTATTTCTATGCGTTCTCCTGAATATAGAGATTTTGACATGTGGTCAATTATTTTCTTAACCGTATAATCCATATCAGATAGTGTGAAGGACTTGAATTTAGTCGACAGTTTTGAGATCAATTCTGATTTATTAAAAACCATATCTATTTACTTAATGTTATAGCCAGTCTTTTGTTTTTCTTATCTATTGTTTTTATAGAGCCTTCGAATAATTGGCCTTTCTCATGAGAGTTATTTTCTATGCTCTCCTTAAGTTCTTTAGCAGTTAACTTTAGGATTCCAGGAATATCTTCGTTAACCTTTAAAATTACTCCATCTTCATCAACACTGGTAATTTCACAATTAACCATATCGCCAACTGTAAATTCTTTTATAGACTCCAAGAAACTGTCATCAGCATCATTATCTAGTTGCTTGACACCCAAGGAGACTCTTTCTCTTTCAGCATCAATAGATAATACGATTGTTTCTATTTCATCACCTTTCTTGAATGTTCTAATTTTTTCTTCATTATTTTCAGCATCAGAAAGATCCGTTATATGAATTAAACCATCAATACCTCCTTCCAAGCCTACGAAGATTCCAAAATCTGTAATAGATTTGATTTGACTTGTTATTTTGTCACCCTTGTTAAATTTCTCATCAAATGATTCCCATGGGTTGCTAAGACACTGCTTATAGCTGAGAGAAATTCTTCTTTTTTCATCATCTATTTCCATCACTTTGACATCAATATCTTCGCCAAGATTTAGAACTTTATTAGGATTAATATTTTTGTTTGTCCAGTCTAATTCTGATGTTCTAACTAATCCCTCAATATTATCACCAAGATCTACAAATACTCCGTAATCCGCAATGTTTGCAACTTTGCCTTTATAGATTGTATTGACCTCCAATTTATCAGGAACTACTTCCCATGGATCTGCAAGAAGCTGCTTCATTCCAAGGCTTACTCGGTTTTTTTCATTATCATATTTTAATACTATAACTTGTATCTCATCACCTACTCTTAATAACTCACTTGGATGATTAATTCGTTTCCAAGATATATCGGTTATGTGCAATAGCCCATCAATACCTCCAAGATCTATGAATGCTCCATAATCTGTAAGATTTTTTATAAAACCAGATACGGTTTTACCTTCAGTGTATTTTTCAGCAATTTCTTCGGGGCTTGAATTTTGATCCATCAATACTGCTTTTCTTGATAATACAATATTGTTTCTTATTTTATCCATTTTAATAATTTTAAATTCTAGGGTTTTACCTTCGAGGTAATCGATCTCTTTAGAAGGTCTCACATCTACGAGAGAGCCTGGGAGAAATGCTTTGACATTCATAAGCTCAACCGTGAAGCCACCTTTGACTTTTCCGCAAACTTTCCCTTTAATAATTTCCTGAGATGTTTGTATCTTTTCTAATTCTGTCCAAACTTTAATTCTTTTAGCTTTTTCTCTTGAAAGGATTGTTTCACCATAACCATCTTCAACCATATCTAATGTTACTTCTACTAAATCACCCAGCTCTATCTCAAGCTTGCCTTCAGTATCAAGGAATTGATTTTTTGGAATAATCCCTTCAGATTTAAGACCAGCGTTTATGATAACAAAGTCATCTCGTATTTCAATTACCTTTGCACTTACTATACTTCCGGGAGTCATATCGACTTTACCGATGCTATCATTTAATAGACTTTCAAATTCTGTTTGTGTTTCCATTAATTATTAATCCTCATTTAAATCAGACTCCTGCTATCTTATACAATTCAAGGATTTTATCAAGGATAGAGTCGATATTTAAATTGGTAGTATCGATAGTAACTGAGTCATCTGTAGCCTTCAAAGGCGATGCTTTCCTGTTTATATCGCTGTGGTCGCGTTTTTCTAATGAATTACTTATATTATCAAGCGATAAAGATGAATGAATGACGCTGTGTTTCTTGTCCTCTATTTCTTTATATCTTCTTTCAGCTCTTATTGACAGATCTGCAATAAGAAAAATTTTAAGTATTGCTTGAGGAAATACTTTCGATCCCATATCACGTCCATTTGCAATTAAACCAGGATGTTTTGCGCACATATTTTGATGCTTTAATAATAATGTTCTTATATATTCTATCTGAGAAACCTTAGAAGCCAAGAGTCCAACATCCTCTGCAAATAAGTATTCAGAGATATTGTCATCTTTATATGAGATCGCATAATTTCCACCAGGCTGAAGCGAAAGGTCTATATCACGGACTATTTTATCGATAGAGCTTTCATCCTCAGAAGATACATTTTCTTTCTTTAATAAAAAACCCACAGCTCTGTATAAAATTCCACTGTCCAATAAATACCAATTGAGCTTTGATGCAAGTTTTTGAGAAATTGTAGATTTCCCTGAACTACTTAAACCATCGATTGTAATAATTGGAATATTAATACTCATATCAAATAAGTTTCTATATTCTGATCTTTCAAATTTGAAAAGAAATTAGGGAAAGAAGTGTTTATATTAGAAGTATTTAATACTGTAATTGGTTTATCTGAGATTAAACCTGCGATTATAAATGACATGGCAACTCTATGATCATCAAAACTATCCACAATACCACCTTTCATTACGCCTCCCTTTATACTGATGGAGCTTACTGTTGATTGAACAGTTATGCCGAGTTTCATCAGACCTTTTTCCATTGATGAGATTCTATCGCTCTCCTTATTTCTTAATTCTGCAATATCAGAAAATTCAGATACTCCATGGCAACTGGTACAGGCTATAAAAAGTATGGGAAATTCATCTATCAATCTAGACACAATACTCCCTGAAACTTTTGCAGGTTGAAGTGTCGAAGATTTAACACGCAAATCAGCAACTAATTCGCTGCCACTTATATGTTTATTTGTAATGGTAATATTTGCCCCCATACCAATTAAGACATCTAGTATTCCTGTTCTAAGAGGATTGATTCCTATATTTTTGAATATCACATCGGACCCTTTTTTAATTAGAGCAGCTACAATAAAAAAAGCAGCTGACGAAATATCTGAAGGAACGAAAATATCTTTTGGTTTAATTGCATGTAGACCCTTTATAGAAATTTTATTACCATCAACTTGAACTGGATAATCTAGATATTTTAAGAGGCTTTCAGTGTGATCTCTTGTTTTAATAGCTTCTGTTACAATTGTCTCACCTTTTGCAAACATACCACATAATAATAAACAAGATTTTATTTGAGCACTTGCAATTGGAGATTTGTAGTCTATTGCTTTAATATCATCCACGGGCTTAATAGTTAGTGGTGGCAAGCCATCTTTACTAGAAATTTGCGCACCCATTTTAGATAATGGATTTATAATTCTATCCATAGGCCTCTGACATAAGGATTTATCACCTATGATAGTGGAACTAAAATTCTGCGCGCAGAGTACACCAGCTAATAACCTCATGAGTGTTCCAGAGTTTCCAGCATCTAATTTTTCTGAAGGTTTATTTAATGACAACAACCCTCTTCCTCTTACTATCAGATTTTTGTCGTCTGTTTCAATTTTTACGCCCAATTGTTTAAAAATATTTAATGTTTTAAGGCAATCATCAGCTAATAAAGGATGATAAATTGTGAGATCACCATCGGCCAATGAGGCTAGTATTATTGCTCGATGTGTTATGGATTTGTCTCCAGGTATGCAGATTTGACCAGATAGTATTGGCGAGCTATTAATTACTATATTTGAACTTTTCATCAACTATCTAGCTTAGATTGAATTTTCTTAAAATATTTTTGTAGAGAGGAATAATCATCATTCTTAATTTTATTTCTGATCATATCAATTTCATTACCAAGGCTATTTAAGGATGATAGAATATTAGTCTTATTAGACGAACAAATATCTTTCCACATTAAAGGATCACTGCTTGCTATTCTAGCAAAATCCTTAAAGCCACCACCTGTGAAGTCTTTAATATCATTAGTTTTTCTATTTTTAAATATTTGACTAACGAGAGCATACGATAACAGATGAGGGATGTGACTAGTCTTTGACATTAGTAAATCATGTTGAGAAGGGTCCATATATTTAATATTACAACGCAACTTCTTCCAGAATTTTTTTATAATGGATAGAGAGATTTTATTAGTATTAGTAACACTCGATAAAATAACCATCGCGTTCTCAAATAACATTTTGTTGGAATTATGTAATGTTGTTTTTTCACTTCCTGCAAGTGGGTGAGAACCAATAAAACTCTTGCCATCATCTTTAAAAATCTTTTGAGCAACTTTAATAACAGATTTTTTCGTGCTACCAATATCAGTAATCAAAGCAGAATTCTTTTTAAATTTAGATATTCTCTCAAGGATAACTTGATAAGAACTTATTGGCGTTGCAATTATTATCAAATCAGATGACTTTAATAGTTTGAAATCCTTAACATCATAATCATCAATAATTTTATTCTTTTTAGCAAAAATTAAAGCTTTACTATTAGCATCATAAGCAAAAATATTACGTGCAACTTTATTGGCTTTCATAGATAAAGCTAGGGAGCCGCCCATCATTCCTAAGCCATAAATATAGATTGTATTAAACATTAATTTTGTTCGATTTAATTATCTTTTTTAGAATTGAAATAAATTTAGTATTTTCTGAATCTTTACCAACTGTAACTCTCAAATAATCTTTTAAGCCATAATTTTCCAAAGGCCTTAAAATTATCCCATTTTTTAATAAGAGCTCATAAAGTTTTTTCGCAGAATCTTTTATCTTAAAAGTTATGAAATTTCCATAAGTTGATAAATAAAAAATACCCAAGTTATCAAAATTTTTCCTAAGATAAATGAGTCCTTTTTTATTCTGGTCAAGACTTGCATTTACAAATTTTATATCTTTAAGCGACTCTGCCGCAGATAATTGAGCCATCATGTTAGTATTGAATGGCTGTCTATAAGAACTAAGAGTTTCGATAATTTTTGGATTACTAATACCATAGCCAATTCTAAGTCCTGCTAATGCATATATTTTAGAAAATGACCTAGTAATTATAATATTTTTATGTATTTTTAATAAATCACAAGAATTTGCGTACCCCTGAAAAGCTGCATATTCATAATAGGCTTCATCAATAACAACCAAAATATTATTTGGTACCAACTTTAAAAAATTATCTAAACTTCTAACGTCAATGAGTGTCCCAGTAGGATTATTTGGATTAGCAATAAAGATAACTCGTGTTTTTTTTGAAATCTTATCTAGAATCTGAACAAGATCTGCGCCAAGATAGCTATCATTTTTAATGGTGATAGGCTTTGTTTCAATTATTTTAGCTTTCATATTATTCGATATAATTTTGTATACTAGAAATGAATGTTTTGAAAATATAACTTCAGACTTGTTATCTAGATAAGCTCTAGCAACAAATTCTAGAATTTCATTTGAACCATTGCCAATTATCAAGTTATCTAACCCTATATATCTTCTTGATAAAAATTTTTTTAAAACTAATTTTAAATTATTTGACTTACTATCAGGGTATCTATTTATAGATGAAATCTTTTTTTTGGCGGTTTCTATTGCCTTAGTACTAGGGCCAACTGGGTTTTCATTAGATGCTAATTTAATAACGTTCTTAAGCCCATATTTTACCATGACTGATTCAATAGATTTACCAGGCTGATAGTTATGAATTGTTGTTTTAATACTCATTTTACAAAATAAATTAAATACTCTTAGGATAAGAACCTAAATGCTTATAAAAAAGAGACTTGCTTTTAATAGTAGATAGTGTTTTATTTATATTAGGCATTGCTATATGTCCATCTATATCCATAAGAAACATATATTCCCAATTGTTTATTTTAGTTGGAATAGATTCTATTTTAGTCATACTAATTTTATTTTTAGATAATGGTTCTAGAATTGAGTTTAGTGCTCCTGATTTATTTTTTAAAGAAATTATTATTGAAGTTTTATCTGAGCCGCTAGGTGCAATATGATTCTTTCCAATAATAATAAACCTTGTAGTATTATTTGCCTTGTCATGAATATTTTTCTCGATAATATTCAATTTATAATTGAAAGAACAATCGTTACTGGCTATAGCTGCTGCATTAGAAAGCTTGGAAACTTTTTTTGCTGCAGCAGAATTACTTGACATAAAATATTTCTCACAGTTAGGTAAATTTTTCAGTATCCAATCCGAGCATTGCATGAATGATTGTTCATGAGAATAAATTTTTTTAATACCTTTTAGATTTTTAGTTTTTGATAATAAACAATGCTTAATTGCATAATTCACCTCACCACAAATGACTATGTCCTTGCTTATGAGATAATCCAGAGTTTGATTTATACTCCCCTGATTAGAGTTTTCAATTGGGACTATCCCGTAGTCTACTCTTTTAGACTCAACATCATTAAATATTTCAAGTATAGATGATTTAAAAGATGTTGTTACACTACTTCCAAAAAATTTTTTTAAAGCTGAGCTGCTAAATGAACCTTCTGGTCCTAAGTAGGATACTTGTACTTCAGTTTCCAAAGACAAGCAAGATGAAATAATTTCTTTGTAAATACTATATAAGTGTCCATCATTAAGCGGTCCTTTATTTTCACTTATAATTTTTCTTAATATTTGCGCTTCCCGCTCAGGTCTGAATATATTTTTATCATTTGAAACTGATTTAGCTTTTGCTATGTCTTTAGCTAACAAACCTCTTGTATTAAGACGCTGTAGTATTTCCTTATCCAAGGTATCGATTTTTTTTCTAATTTTCTTAATTACATCATTCATTCTATACCATCAGCAATTGTCTCAGTTGATATGGCAACAAGTTTCTCATCATCCTGAAGAACTTGTAGCCTCACGCCTTGCGTATTTCTTCCTATTATTGGCATATCATTAACTGATATTTTAATAGTTTTACCCTTATTTGTAATCATAATTATATTGTCATTATCATTAACATTAACAGCTCCGACTACTTTACCATTTCTTTTACTAGTTTTTATACCTATCACGCCAACACCACCACGTTTTTGGATGTTGTAATTATCGACGGAAACTCTGTTGCCATAGCCGTTTTCTGTAACTGTAATTATTTCACCTTGTTCTGGATGCAGAATAGAGATGAGTTTAACCTTAGAAGCGAGATTAATTCCTCTAACACCCAATGTGCCTCTAAACCTAGATCTTACATCAGACTCTAAAAATTTAATTGCTTTTCCATTTTCTGCAACAAGCATAATTTTGTCATTTTTATTAGTATACATTGCGCCAAGTAGTTCATCGCCAGTTTTTAGTACAATGGCTTTCAATCCAGTCGTTCTTATTTTTTTAAATAAATTTACTGGGATTTTATTTATCATTCCAGATTTAGTAGACATGAATAAATACGAATCTTCATCAAATGACTTTATAACAACAAATGTGCTTATTAATTCATCACTAACTAATGACAGAACATTATTAATAGGTCTTCCTCTTGCTTGTCTACTTGGGTCCGGAATATCAAAAGCTCTTATCGCGTAGACCTTGCCTAACGTGGAAAAACATAAAATAATATCATGCGTATGTGCCTGACAAAGTAATTTAGCTTCATCTCCGTCCTTAAATCTTGTGGCATTTATCCCTCTTCCACCTCTGCGCTGACTTTTAAATTCTGTAGCTGGCAATCTTTTGACATAATCAGCTTTTGTTAAAACAACTATCACTTCTTCTTTTTTAATTAAATCTTCTTTTCTTAATTCACCTTCATCAGATGAAACTAGAGTTCTTCTTGGCTCTCCATATTCTTTCTTAACTTCTTCAAGCTCAACTTTCATCAATGAATTAAGCTCTTTATTATCAGACAAGATTTTTATGTACTTTTTAATTTCTGTAATAGAAGCCTCGTAGTCAGAAAATATCTTTTCTTGTTCGAGATTAGTTAGCTTTTGTAGTTTTAAATCTAAAATTGCTTGAGCTTGTAATGGTGATAATTTATATTTCTTATTGATAAGACCGTAACTCTCGTCACTTTTAATAAAATCCTGAGTTTGTTTATCAACTATACCAAGAAATTTAATTAATTGACCAGGAGCCCATTCTTTCCCTAAAAGCGATTTTTTAGCCTCTACAGTATTTTTAGATTTTTTAATTAATGAAATAATTAAATCTACATTAAGTAGTGCGATTCCTAGACCCTCTAATAAATGAGCTTTATTTTTAGCTTTTGCGAGATCATAGAGAGTCCTCTTTGTTATAACTTCCCTGCGATGTCTGATGAATTCTGTAAGTATTTCTTGAAACCCTAGGGTCTTTGGTTCTCCGTCTACCAGACAAACCATATTAATTGAGTAAGAGATTTGTGCATTTGTGTGCTTATACAGAGAGCCAAGAACAACTTCATGTTGCTCTCCACGTTTAAGTTCAATGACAAGTCTCATTCCATCTCTATCTGATTCATC
>MDSV01037164.1_pt1 | contig 12180 bp, 4 predicted proteins | sample 810851 | NCBI WGS metagenome assembly MDSV01 (sample SAMN05326640, study PRJNA326480) | marine metagenome | isolation source: seawater | place: Atlantic Ocean: North East | collected 2012
GCGGCCGGTGCGGGGGAGGCGCCGAAGCCACCGGGCGCTGGGCTCCCGAACATCGCGAGCCTCCGCCGACGATCTCACGCGCCGACGGGTTCTCACGCGATGATCCGCGTGCAAGAAAAAAAAAGCGAGCGGGTCGAGCAGTTCAAAACAGGTGGGCGACTTGGTATCGAAGGATAGCCAATTTTTGTCGACTCGGATGGTGTTACTGTACTACTGTGTAGTACACCTCCCGAACTTCGTCCTATTGCTCTCGCGCTTGCGCCCGCCCCCGTCGCACATCCCACGGCGTCGCGCACGCAACCGCCAGAACCGTCACGAGCGATGGGCGTGACTTTCGACGCCGCCGCGTCTAAGAGCTACGGGGCCATCCCCAAGGGCCCCGGCGACAAGTCTGCGGAGGCCGAAGCTGGGTCGTTCGAAGAATTTCTTCGCGGGTTAGGCCTCAAGGGCGAATCGGATCCTTACCGCCTCGACCTCGCCAAGTTCATCCTGGTGACGCTGTACATCGCCGCGAACTTCATCCGCCCGTTCGCGCAGGCGGACAGCAAGCTCGCGTGCTCACTGCACAACTTCGTGTCCATCTTCACCATCCCCGCGTTCACGATGATCACCGGCTACCTGAGCGCGGACATGAACCGCGTTCGGAGGCGGCTCCTCGTCGCCTACCTGATCATCCCGTACCTCGTGCTGCAGAGCCTGTATCTGGCGCTCGTCGTGCCTTTGTACTGGCGCACCTCCTTCCGCAACAACCACCTCGCGCCCGCGATGGGCGAGTTCCACCGGAACAACGGGCAGTTCTCGTACAACTTCACCCCCCAGCCCAACTGGGGACCGCTGTCGTTCGCCACCCCCGCGGGCGACACCTGGTATCTCCTGTCGCTGGTGTCCTTCTCCATGTGGCGCCCGTACGCGGTGGAGTTCAAGAACACCATCCTGGTGCACGTCGTGCTCGGGTGCCTGATGGGGTACACCACCATCGACCGCTTCATGTCCCTGCACCGCACGGTGGTCCTCATGCCGTACTTCCTGGCGGGCCACATGCTGCGCCGGTACAAAATCTTCGTCCCCTACGCCAAGACGTGGCCGCAGTTCGCGTGCGCGGTGTTCGTGATGGCGTTCGGTTTAGGCGGGTCCGTGCTGTCCGTCTACGCGTTCGACCACCGCTCGAGCCAGGTGTGGATGTACGAGCAAGGGTACTTCGTCGTCTGGGGCGCGGACTACGAGTGGGGCGGGATCATCCAGCTCTTCGTGTACATCGTGTCGAGCGGGATGACGGCGGCGTTTTTCGCGCTGCTCCCGCCCGCGGCGAACACCAACATGGTGGACCTGGAGGACCCGGAGGAGGGACACGCCAACTCCACGATGCGCAAGAAGGAGGACGAGTTTCACACCAGCGTCTACGGGTACAAGATCGACTACGTCGTCGGGGACCCGGACGACGTCGACACGGAGTTCGGCGCCGCCGCCGACCCCTTGCTCGTGCGATGCCGGCGCAAGTGGGAAGCGGCGGAGCGCGACCAGGTGCTGGACGAGTCCGAGGGCGGCGGCAACAACTCGCACGCCATCATCTATTTGCGGCTCGCGAAGTGGGGCACGCGGTGCCTGAGCCCTCTGATGTTCAACTTCCTGATCATGATCATCCTCGAATGCACGACGTACTACGACACCACGTGGTGGGCGACGACCACGGAGACGACGGTGTGGAAGTCAGACGGGCTCTTCATGGACCTGCAGGTGGTGTTCACGTTCCTGCTCGGCGCCGCCGTCGCGCTGGTGCTGTCGCTGCGGCCGACCACCATGGTGCTCGGGTGGCTGCTCGCGCCGCCCCTGAACAACGAGTGGTTCTTTGAGCAGGGCGACGAGGAGATGAAGCTCAGCGAGAAGACGCACAGGAGGCTCAAGGTCCAGAAGCTGCAGGAGGAGGAGGCCAACGCGTGATGTTGCGCGCGACGTTAGACTCGAGTTGTGTACAAGCTACTTTAAAGTAAAACCTTCGGGTGTTCGACGCGCGGTACCTTTCCGGATACGATGATACCCACCTTCGATGGACGAGCGCGCCCGCCCGATGCTCGCTACAGCGCGACTCTCCAGCTCTGGTGCTCCCCGAACGACGTCCCAACCTCGAAGTCGGGGAACATCTCGTCGGCGTCGCCGCCGCCGAGCAGCGACGTCTCCGCGACGCGCGAGATGGCGGAGGCGAGCGCTTCGTATTCGTCGCCATCGTCTTCGTCCGGTTTCTCGCCGTCGTCTTCGAGACGGGACGGATCCGCGAGACTCGGCGACGCTTCGATTCCCAGCCCTGAATCCTCGTCGCGCGAAGAAGGCGCTCTCGGCAAGAACGAACGCCCGCGGGCGCCGAGGTCCGCCGCGAGCTCGCCTTCGCCGACGTAGGCGCCGCGCGCCAGGCAGTGCCGCAGCAGCGCCTTCCAGTGCGTCCAGCGCTCGAGCGCCACCGGGTGGCCGACGATCACGTTCAGCGCCTTCGCGCGCGTCACCGCCACGTTGAAGCGCCGGGGACACGCCAAGAAACCCAGGCGCGGGTCCGATGAGACGTCTCCCGAGGTGGCGTCTCCGGAGTCGGCGCCTTTGGGTTTCGTCGGCGGCCCGCGGCTCGCGACGGTGCTGATGAACATCACCTTCTCCTCCTGGCCCTGGTAGTCGTCCACCGTGCCGACGCGCACAGCGCCCAGCCTGCGAGCGCGCAGCAGCGTGCGCAGGCGCACCACCTGCGCGCGGTACGGCGCGATCACGCCGACGTCGCAGGTTCGAAGCCTGAGCGCGCCGTCCGCCGACGCGTCGGCGTACCTCGCCGGCGCGGTGTCGTCGTCTTCTCTCTCGGAGTCTTTGAGCCACGCGGCCAGGACGTCCACCAGCATCCGCGCCTCCATCGCGTTGAAGAACGAGGGCGCCTCGCCCGTGCCCTCCCTCGTCTGCACGCCGCGCACGCCCACGAACAGCATGCGCGCGGGACGACCGGCGGGTTCGGGTTCGAGTTCCGGGTTTGAAGTCACTTCCGTTCCCGCCAAAGTCGCGAGACGTTCGTCCTCCGCGGCGCCGACGAGCGACGTCGGGAGCGACACGTTCGCCGGGGGCGCCGCGGCGACGAGCGCGTCGTCGTAGAACAGGCGCGAGGATAACCCGAAGATGTCCTGGTGCGAGCGGTAGTTGCGCGTGAGCTTCACGAGGCGGCTGCACTCTGGTGTGCTTCTTCGCGCACCCTCGCGCGCATCTCTTTCGTGCGCCTCGACGGCGGACACTAACAGCGATTCGCGCAGCGCGCGGGCGGAGGCGGCGTGGACCACCGGCCCGAGCTGTTTTGGGTCCCCCGCCAACACCAAGGCGCGCGTCCTGGTCGCGCTCGTCATGCGAAGGGGCACCAGCGTCTCCGGTACCGTCGCCTGGCCGGCTTCGTCGACGAACACGTGCGTGAACACCAAAGGCGTCGCCGACAGAAGATCAGCCAAAAAGCCGGCGCTCGCGCACGAGCACACGACCACGCGCGCTTTGAGCGCGGCGGCGCCCTCCGACCCGAGCGCCGCGCAAAACCGCGAGACTTCGCTCTTCACCGACGCGGGGTCCCGACGCGGGTCATTCACGCGAACCATCGTCCATCCATCTCTTCGGAAAGCGAACGAATCGCCTTGCTCGTCACCACCCGCCGTGACGGGCCCGAGCGCGGGCGGCGATGCGTCGCTTCCATCGTTCACCGCGTCGCTTCGCATCTTTTCCGTCAGGTCCGCCAGGCGGGCGCAGGCGACGTCGGCGGCGAAGGGCGCGGGCGCGCACACCAACACGCGCGCGTCCGGTTGCGTCGCCAGGACAGCGACGACGGCTGCCACCACGGTGACTGTTTTCCCTGTTCCGGGGGGGCCAAACGCGCAATACGGAGGGCCGAAAGGCGTGCCTTCGGAGTCGGAGGCGATGGCGGCGCGGCCCGCGCACACGTCGCGCACCACCCGCCACTGCTCGTCGTTCAGCCTTTCGCGCAACGCGGAGACGACGCGGCGCGAAAAAGGAAAAGGGGCCCCCGCGTCGCCGACGCCGCCGACGCCGCCGACGCTTGTTGGTACAAAAAAGTCGGTGTAGTCGAGGTTCGCCTCGAGGCTCGCCTCGGGGTTCTCCCCGAGCGCGTTCGCGTCGCCGAGCGGTGGTGCGCGAGATGGACCCGTCGCCTCCGCCTCGTCTCGGCGCGAAGACGAAGACGTCTCCGAACGCGTCGGGGACTCGTCCTGCAGCATCGCGAGCGTCGCCGGGCTGGCCTGCGCCGCCAGCAGCGCCGCCCGCTGCGCCTTGAACGCGTTCACGTCGTGCGCGAAGCGCACGTGCGCGCGAATGGCGATGCGCGGGTCGCCTCTGGCGTTGCGCGAGACGCAGGGCGGGAACGCCACGATCACCAGCGCCTTCCTGGGGACCACGCGGAACACCGTGACGCACACCTCGGCGCCGACGTCGAGGGGCAAGCCGGCGTCGAGCACCGCGTCGTTCATGTTTTTGCTCTTGTTTTTCGCGCCGTCGAGCGCCGCCGCGTCCTCGACGCCGTAGACACCCGTCCACCCGCCGGGGCGCTTTCCGCGCCCGCCCCCGCGGTGCACCACACACCGCTCGTCCTCGACGTGGAAGTCGAAGTTGGATGCCTCGAAGCGCTCGCCTCGGCGCGGCGCTTCGCCGCTGGCGACGGAACCGAAAAAGCGCGACCCGAGCGACGCCTCGTCGCCGCCGCCACCGGCTTTCGTGATTCGCAGTTTCAGCGCGTCCAGAGGCGCAACCGGGGGGTACCCTTCCAGCAAACCGGGCACGTCCAGCGCGTACGTGTCGTAGTGCTGCCCGGGCCGCGCGCGGGGCGTGCGCCCCGCGAACACGAAAACGGCGTCGTGCATGTCGTACCGCCGGATATCCAGCGCCTGCCTCCGCTCCTCGACGGCGAGCGCGCGCGCCCACTTTCTCACCGCCCGCGACGCGAACTTCCACTGCGCGGCGTCTTCAAACGCCGTCGGGCCTTCGCGCGCGCCGTCCTGCGCGACGCGGAAGAAGACGCGCGGAACCAGCGCGCCGTCCGGGCCGAGGTACGCCGCGGGGACGGCGACCGAGGCTGCCACGGAGGGGTGGACGCTCATGAATCCGGTCGCGCGAGTCGCGTTCGCGTTCGCGTTCGCGTCGGCGAGAGGCGCGGAGGGACCCGAAAAAGACTCGCGCGCGAAACCCAGCAGGTGCACGGGCGGGGACACGAGCGCGCGCGGGAGCTCGTCAAACGCCTCCCGCAGGCGTTTCGGGACGAACTTAGGGGTCTCGGGGTTGAGCATCATGCTCGCCACCTCCTGGCGCCGTTCCCGGGAGCCGCGCAGGACGACAGCAACCGCGCGACACCCCGCGACGCGAACGTCGCGCGGGTCGACGTCGACGTCGTCGTCGTCGTCGTCGCCTTCGCCTTCGTCGAGACGCGCGCGCGAAGGCGCGCGCGACGCGGCTCGCCGCGACGGGAACCCGTCGCCCGTTTTCCACCCGACGGGGCACTCCACGGTGGCGAACAGCACCCACTGCGCGCATTGCCCGGGGGTGTTCCTGCGCCCCTCCGCGCGAAAATCCACCGATACCTCGTACGACGCCCCGGGGAAGAGCGCGACGGGACCGGACCCGTCGTCGCCGGCGCCCGAGCCCTCCGCCCCTCCGCGCCCCGGCGGGTCGCGGTCGCCCGAGTGCCGCGCCAGCGCGCGGTGGTCGCAGCGCACGCGGAAGGCGTCGCGCATCTCCGGGACGCACACGACCGCCACGATCAGCACGGGCGCCGCGCCCGTGTTGGTCGCGGTGACGTGCCTGGTGACGAACTCGGCCGCGGGCCACTCAAGAGTGGAGGGGGGATCCGAGAACGGCGAGGTTCGGTTTCGGGCGGTCGCGGGTCCCGCGGCGAGAGAGGAGAGACGATCCCCGCACCGCCGGATGCCGAAGTCCGCCGCCGGCGCGGCGCCCGCGCGGGGCGTCCCCGCGCTCGTGGAGACGCGCACGCCGTTGCACATCGACGGCGCGCACAGGTCCTCGGGGGGGAGGCTGAGCGCCCGGAGCACCGCCTCGGCGATCGCGCCCGAGCGGAACATGCGCGAGTACGCCGGGGACATCGCGGACGCGTCGAGCGCCGACGCCGGCGGCGGCGGCGGCCCGCGCCGCCGGCGCCGAGCGTCGGCGAGGTCGCCGGCGAAGCCGTCGGCGGCGGCGGTGAACGCGCCCTCCGCGAGATGAGCGCGCTCCGCGGTCGCTCCGTGCGTTCCCAAAATGCCGTCTTCCCCCGCCGTCGCGTCCACCAGAAGCGCGGTGTGCACGGCGTGCTCCGGGAACGGTTCGCCTCCCGGCGCGAGCGCGCGCGGAAGCGGCGCGCCCTCCAGAAACGCGCGTCGGCATCGGGCGAGCTCGGTGGCGGCGGCTTCGCGAAGCGCCTCCGCGCCCTGGCTCGCATCCGGCAGGGGCGCGTTCGTGGCGACGATCGCGCCGAGGGGCGCGTGCTTCTGCAGCTCGGGGAGCTCGCGCCACACGCGGAGCAGCGCCGAGTCCATCGGGGAAGGCAACCAAGCCGAGGGATGCGCGGGCGGAACACCGACGTTTCGTTGCATCGCCAACTCGTGGGCGAGCTTCGGGCCGAGATTCGGGCGCGGGGGTGGAACCTTCTTCGGGGGCTTCCACACGTCGCTTGTGTCATAGCCCCCCTTGCCACCATCGCGCGCGGGGTGCGGGGCCATCCCGACCCGGCCGCCGCCCGTGATCTGAAGAGGCGGCCGTTGTTTCGACGTTTTTTCGTGGAAAACGCTGGAACCGTCTCGGATGCTCCGAGACCTCCTTCGCTCACACCCGCGGCGCGCGCGATGGCGACGCACGGTGCCCTCGCGCCCACGGCGCCGATCCGCGCCACTCGCTCCGCGCGCACCGGGCGCCGACGGTCTCCCGGCCGACCCTTACCCCGCACCGTGCGCGTCGTCTGTCGAAGCGCCGCGGACACGTCGACGTCTTCGGTGGACGCGCAGAGGCCTCCCCTGCGCGTCATCATCGCGGGTGCCGGCATCGGCGGTCTCGCGACGTGCCTCGCGCTGCGTCGCGTGGGCGTCGACGCGCACGTGTACGAGCGCGCGTTGTCCCTGAAGGCGGACGCGGGGACGGGCATAGCTCTGTGGCCGAACGGACTCAAGGCGCTCCGCGCGATCGGAAAGGATGTCGAGCGAGAAGTCGCCGAGCGCGGCGCGTCCGTCTCGCGCGTGCGTTTCGCGACGCTTCGAGAGGATCCCGTCGCGAACGACGACGACGCGACAAGAGAGGCGACGTCGAAGGAACACACGGGCATCACAGCTTTCCTGTTTTCGAGGTTGAAGTCGCTCGCCTCCGCCGCGGCGACGCGCGCGGCGCCGGCGCTGCTCCGCGCGCGATACGGCGCCGGCTTAGTGTGCGTTCGTTGGGGAAGCGCCCAAAGCGCCCTGGCGAGTTTTCTGCCGGCGGAGTGCGTGCACCTCGACGCGGCGCTGCGCGACGTCGCCGTCGTCGCGTTCCGAGACGGCTCCAAGGGCGTCGCCGTCTCGTTCGCCAGGAGGGACGGCACGCCCGTCGTAGGATCCGACGACGGGCCTTTGATCGCGGACGTCCTGCTCGGCGCGGACGGCGTCCGCTCGGCAACGCGCGCCGCGATTCTCGGCGACGGGCCGCCGCGCGATAACGGGCGCGTCATCTGGCGCGGCGTGGTCCGCGCGGCGGACGCCGCGCGCGCTTTTCAAGACGCGACCGGCGACAAAAAAGCGACCGGCGACGCGATTCTCGACGAGATTCTCGACGAGTCGACCGCCGGCGTCTCGTTCCCTCCCTTCTGTCCCGCGAACGCCACGGCGCTGAGCGCGAGCGAAGACGCCGCCGTCGGGCGCACGACCTGCTTCATGGACGTGGGCGGCGGCGAGCTGTACTGGGCGGCGGGATGCTTGGACGCCAGCGCCTCAGTCGCCGGCGACGGGTCCGACGACGCCGCCAACTGCGCGGCGACGTTCGCCGGGAACCCGGAAGTGCTCGCCTGCCTCGAGGCGACGAAGAAAGGCGCCGGAACCGGAAACTCGGGGCGCGGGCTGTACGCGTCGCGCGTCGTCGACCGCGCGCCGCTCGACGCGCGGACGTTCCAGGCGGCGTTGCGCGACGTCGCCGGAGAAGGCGTCGCTCTCGGCGAAACGAATTCGGAGTCGCGCGTTTCTGATGACCCTTCTGATGACGAACGGCTCGACCTCGCGAGCGCCCCGGTGGCGCTCCTCGGGGACGCCGCGCACCCGGTGATCCCGTCGTTCGGGCAGGGCGCGAATTTGGCGCTGGAGGATGCGCTCGAGCTGGCGCTCGCGCTCGCCTTCGTCGACCGCGCGCGTGCGCCTCGCGCTCTGCGCCGGTGGGAGCGCGCGCGCTTCGAGCGCACCGAGGCGGCGCAGATTGCCTCCTTTCTGACCGGCTCCAGGAGCTACGGCCCGGAGAAGCTGCGGGCGGCGCTCGAGGCGAGCGGCCTGACGCAGGACGCGCTGCGCCGACACAAAGAGGCGTTTCCGGACGCGAACGCCACGCAGGACTGGCTGTTGGCGTGGACGCCGTCGACGAACGTCGCGCTGCCGGACCTCGCGCCCGCGCGAGCGGTGGCGCTGGCGCGCCGCGCCGCCAGCTCCGCCGAGCCGGCGGGCGTCGGCGGGATCGGGGACGAGTTCGGAGACGCCGCCGCCGACGCGCGCCGCGCGGCGTTTCTTTTCTTCTTCGGGGCGGCGGCGGCGTTGGCGACGCTTCCGGCGACGGCGGCGCCCGCCTCGGCGGCGGAGGGCGCGCGGTTCGCGCCCGAGCGCGAGACTAATTACTCATACGATGGGGACGGGTTCCGGTTCGATATGCCGGGCGGTTGGCGCGCGGCGGACCTCCCCGGTGGACCCGGCGTCTCGGTCTCGAAGACGAGGCTCGTGTACGAAGGGCCCGCCGCCGCGCCGGCGGCGGCGATCGGCGACGTCGGCGACGTCGCGACGCGCCGATCGACGCCACGAAAAGAAAAAGAAATGGCGACGTCGTTTCTTCTGACCCGCGAGCCGACGTTCACGATGGGCGCCGCCGGGCTGGATTCGCTGTACGGCTCGGCGGAGGCGTTCGGCGAGAAGGCCGCCGGGTCGAGACGCGGCGAGCTTCTCGCCGCGCGCGTCTCGGAGTCGGGAGACGCGTTCGTGGCGGAAGGCGTCTCGGGCTCGGAGTCGACCGCGACGCGGTGGCTGGAGCTCGTCGCGTGCGGCTGCCGCGGCGGCGAGAACGCGCGCAAGTACAACCTGCTGCAGACGATTTCCATCGCCGGCAAAACCGCCGACGACGTCGCCTTCGAGGGCGCGCGCGCCGTCGCCGACTCCTTCCGGCTCACCGCGGGGAAGACATGCGACGGACGGACGGACGACGCCGATACCGAACTTTCGAGAGCGCGCGAGCGATGACCGCGAGAGCGGCGCTTTTTCGCGGCGCCGTCGTGTTGTTACAACGATTTTCCTTTCGGGTCGACGTTCCTCGACCAAACGAGTCTCCCGGCTTCTCGCGAATCGCTCGTCGGCCACCGCTTCATCGTGCGCTCCGCCTCCGCCAGCGCCGCGCGCTCCTCCCGCCGCCGCGCCGCCGCCGCGCGCGCCGCCGCCATCGCCGCCTCCGACTCCGCGCGCGCGCGCGCGACGAGCGTCGCCTCCCAGTCCTCTTTCTCGACATCTTCGAGATTTCCATCGACGGAACCGCCGTCGGAACCGCGTTCGGACGCGACGTCGTCCGATGCGACCGCCACCGTGTACACCTGCTGCGCGAACCCCGCGACGGCGCCTAGCACGGCGCCGCTGACGATGAGCGTCAGCTCATCCTGCTCGAAGATGGGGTGCAGCACGCGCTCAAACTCGGAAGGGGTCATGAGCGCCATGCGCTCGCGCATGAGCTCCTTCAAGCCGAGCGCGTCGTCGGAGTACTCGTGCAACACGTGCACGTGCTCGGCGAGCCGGACCTTGACGTTGGCCACCACCGCCTGGAGAAGCGCGGGGTCCAGCTCGGCGCCGGACGCCGCGCCCGTCGCGCCCCCGAAGAGCATGCCGCGCCCGTGCGCCGCCGCCTCGTTCGTGAGAAACGTCTCCGTGTACTCCGCGAGCGCCTTCTCGAACGCCGGCCCTTTGCCTCCGTGCAGCATGTTGTCCCAGACCTTCTCCGAGGTGAGCACCTTACTCGCGAGGTGGTCCGAGAACTCGCCGCTCACCTCGTTCTGGCGCTGCAGAAACAACCCCTGGATCTTCAGCTTCGCGTTCCCGAAAAGGTACACGGGCTCCACCGGCTCGAAGATGCACTTGAGGGCGATCCAGTTCGTGGCGAGGCCCACCAGCGCGCCGCCGAACGTGAGCGTCCAGGGGTTGTCGTAGAACAGCCACGCCGCCGCCTGGACGCATCCCAGCAGGAACCCGAAGAACAGGCCCGAGTTTGTTAAAAACTTGAGCTCCTCGCGCCCGCACCGCTGGAACAGCTCCACCAGCGTCCGCTTGTCTTCGCACATCTCCTTCACGACCAGCTCCTTCAGGTCCACGAGCGCGTGCGTCTCGCTCTGCACCAGCTCGACGAACCCGGCGAGGTACCGCGTGATCGCCGCCTCCAGCCCCGCTAAAAGGGGACCACACTGCGCGGGCACCGCCTTGGCGCCCAGCTCAGCCGCCCACCTCGGCGCGAAGTCGTGTGCCACCCCCCGCACCATCTCGGGAACCTCCGGCGCGAGCAGGTTCGCCATCGCGGCGGGATCCAGTCGCAGGAACGTCTCCTGCACGTCGATCAGCTTGGTGGTGACCATCTCGACCATGGTCATGGCCATCTGCGCCGCCTTCGCGGGGACGATGCCCTGCCACCCGAAGGCGCCCAGGGGGTTCAGAATCGGGTAGCCGTACACGTGGCCCTCCACCGCCTGGGCCAGCGGCACGCCCAAGAACGCGATCGGGTAGAAGATCATCTTCACCGCCAGCCAGTTGGTGAACCAGCCCACGAACGCGGCCACGACGGGGATGAGCAGGATGCCCTTGGGGTTCTCCGCGTACTTGGCGCGCGCGTTCGCGAGCGCGGCCCGCCACCTGCCCGTGGGACGCTCGGAATCGACGAAACCCTCGGCGGGCTCGGTGAACGTCTTCGTGGACGTCGCGGCGGAAGCCGTCGCGGAAGCCGAAGAGACGCCAAGAGACGTTTTCGTCGCGTCGTCGCGCGCGCGCGCGACGCGCGCGCCTTTCCCGTCCAGCGACGCGAAGAACCGCAGAAGCGCGATGTGCGACGCCTCAAGCGCCAGTCTGAGCGTCGCGGCCAGCCGCTTCGCGAACGAAACGAGCGCCCTCGCCTCGACGCCGACGCGCGCGCCCAGCTTTTCCGCCGTCGCTCGCGCGGCGGCGCTGGCGACGACTCGGTTGGCCAGCGCGCGCGCGAGAAACACGCAGGCGAGCCGTTTCGCCGTCGCGGTCGTGAACGAGACGCCTTGGTCGTTCACCCCGTACGGCGTCGAGGCGCTGTACAGCACGACCAGCGCCGCCACGACGAGTGTCGTGCGCGTCAGGAAACGGTGCCACGGCGCGGGGACGGAGGCGGCGTCGGCGTCGGCATCCCCGGCGTCGTCCCCGTCGGCGCCGGCGTCGTCGCCACCGAGCGCGAGCGCCCGGGGGGCGCGCGCCGCGCCGGACCGACCGCCGCGACTGGAGGCGCGTCGGTGGGGTTGCGGCGAGACACGCGCGGTCGACGCGGCGGACGCGCGCACGACGACGCGACTTCTCGCGCGGAGGTCGTCGTGGGATACGGCCGAAACGCGAGCGCGAACCCCTCCTGCAGTCGACGCCGAGCGCGAGAAGGACGCGCGGGCGGCCGAGGGCGAGCGCCGCGCCGTCCAAGCCAGCGCCGGTGCCGCCGGACGCGCGCTGAGCGCGCCGAGGGCCACCATGACCACTCCGTGCGCGTCAGCAGCAGTGCCCGGACGCGCGTCAGGATGCGTCCTTCGGCACTGCCGATGCCAACGGACCGAAACGTGTCAGACTCAGATCAGACACTCAGAGACGCACTGATGAAGAACAGCTGTCAGATGTTTTCGCGTGTCGAACGATAAATTACTCTAATGGACGCCGCGTCACGCCCGCCTCCTCGGCGGCCTGTACCCCCACCCCCCCATCTCCCCCC
>MDSV01154395.1_pt1 | contig 12180 bp, 13 predicted proteins | sample 810851 | NCBI WGS metagenome assembly MDSV01 (sample SAMN05326640, study PRJNA326480) | marine metagenome | isolation source: seawater | place: Atlantic Ocean: North East | collected 2012
ATATGTTGGGTACCGTGTAAAAGAAGAACTTGTTCGAGTCGGCACATTTACTGCTGTCGGGAGAACCGCACAAGTAGAAGGAGCATTACAATTCGATGGTGAGTCCATAAATACTGTAAGTATAAAAGCAGATTTACGAAGTCTAAAAAGTGATAACCAATATAGAGATCGAGCCTTATCAAGGCAGGCTATTGAAACTTCTAAGTTTCCATATGCTGAATTTGAACTTACAGAAAAAATTTCTATAAGTTCAAATCCAGAAGAGAGTCAAATTATTGAAGTCAATGCAAAGGGCATATTGAAATTGCATGGCGTTTCTAAAGAAGTAGAGATACCATTGTCTGGAAAATTAGAAAGTCAGCTTTTATACATCGTTGGAGCTCTTCCAATAATGTTTGATGATTTTGATATTGCCAAGCCAAGCAGTAGAAGCGTGTTATCGATTGAAGATAATGGTATAATGGAGCTATCTTTAATATTTATTAAGAATTAATTTATTTTCAGTGAGTATAATCATGCGAGCTTTTTTAAGAGGCAAAATACATCGAGCAACTGTAACGGAAGCAGATTTAGATTATGAAGGATCAGTTGGTATTGATGAAAAATTAATGCAGGCAGCTGGAATAGCCGAATGGGAAAAAGTAGCAATTTATGATGTGACAAATGGATCACGGATTGAAACATATGCGGTACCATTACATTCCGAAAGTGGCGAGATATGTATAAATGGAGCTGCAGCTCACTTAATTCAGCCAGGCGATCTAGTAATAATTTTGGCTTATCAATATTTAGATACGAATGAACAAGTAAACGTGTCTCCTAATATTGTTAGGGTAAATGATAACAATCAAATCATAGAAATTCTTAATGGCTAGCAAGCAAAGGTTTTATTATGGAATTTGCAGATGAATTAATGATTAAAGGCATTATTGTCGGAGTCTTTCAAGAAAACTGCTGGATTATTGGAAATAAAAATAGCGGTGAAGCGATTTGTATTGATCCAGGCGATGAACCTGAAAAAATTCTTGACTTAGCAAAAGATATGAAAGTGAAAATCAAGTATATTATTAACTCGCATGCACACGTGGATCATATTATGGGTGTGTCTGGTATTTTTCAAAAAACTGCTTCAAATTTTTTGTTAAACAAAAATGATCTTGGATTATTACAAAATGGCTGGAAGGATTCTGCGGAACGTTTAGGAATAAGCATTGAACAAGCTCCGCCGGATCCGACAGCTTATCTTCAGGAGAATGACATAGTTGAAGTAAGCGGTTTAAAATTACAAGTTATTGAAACTCCTGGCCATACACCAGGGAGTGTTAGTTTTTATTGCCAGGATGCAAAAGCACTTTTTAGTGGAGATACATTATTTCGGTCTTCAATTGGCAGGACAGATTTCCCTGGAGGAGATTATAATCAAGAAATGAGTAGTATTTGTAATAAGCTTTTAAAATTGCCTGAAGAAACAGTAGTTTTGCCAGGTCATATGGAGCAAACAAGTGTTAAGTTTGAAAAAGAATTCAATCCATTTGTGCAACAATGGTTAAATGAAAATAAAGATTGACTGGGGGAAATTATGGAATTTAGTTGGTCGCAAGATGAGAATAAATTTAGATTAGAAGTTAGAGAATTTTTGCAAAAAAACTGGGATGCTTCGCAGTTGCCAGAAGGCCCAAATGTTGATAATGATGCAGCAAAAAAATATGTACGTGAATTTAAAAGAAAACTAGCTGAGAAAGGCTGGCTAACAATGTCTTGGCCTAAAGAATATGGTGGGCAAGACGCCTCATATGTGCAACAAATGATTTTTCGAGAAGAAGGTGCAATTGTTGATGCTCCTATTGGTGGCGGGGGAGAGCAAATTCTTGCACCAGCAATAATGTTGAATGGTACTGAAGAACAAAAAAAGGAATATTTGGTTCCGATGACAAAAGGAGAAGTTTTATGGTCGCAAGGATATTCTGAACCTGGTGCTGGCTCTGACTTAGCATCTCTTCAAACTAGAGCTGTAAAAGATGGCGATGAATATATTATTAATGGACAAAAAGTTTGGAATGGTGCTCATCGTGGTGATATGATTCATACCTTAGTTAGAACAGATCCAGATGCCCCAAAGCATAGGGGTATTAGCTATATCATGATTGACTTATCAGCAAAAGGCGTCACAATTAATCCATTATGGCATATGAATGGCTTAGGACGATTTAATGAAGTATTTTTTGAAGACGTCAAGGTGCCTCTCTCAAGTCGAGTTGGTGAAGAAAATAGAGGTTGGTATATTGCGGTAACTTCTTTAGACTTTGAAAGGTCAGGAATTCATTTAATTATAGGTATTCAAGGGGTGTATGAAAAATTAATTCACTTTTTAAAATCAGAACTTGCTTTAAAAATTGGAATCGATGCAAATAGATTAAAAAAAATTGCAAGAACTTTAACCGATACTAAGCTTGAACTTGAAGTTGCGCGTCTATTAAGTTATCGAATAACATCTATGCAATCAGCTGGCCTTGTACCAAATTATGAAGCATCTATGGCAAAATGTATGGGGTCTGAACTTGGTCAGTTTCATGCTAGACGAGCAATTAATGCATTAGGTCTGTATGGACAACTTTTGAAAGATTCAAAACACAGTGTTCTAAATGGGGACATTCCAAACAGTTATATGTATACAGTTTCAAGAACTATTGCAGGTGGGACAAGTGAAATTCAAAGAAACATTATTGCGACTAGAGGTTTAGGTCTACCTAGATCATAATTTATTTTTTAATAGCTCGCCTTGTTGCCCAACTTCTGTACTTAAATAAAATATAAATTGCTGGCTTAGAAAAGAAAATCCTAGACAGTATCCCTTTTATTCCTTTAAAGTGCTGATACCAAATCTTGTCTTCAATCATCGATTGTGTATCATTTATATATTTAATTTCATGCCTATGAATCCAAAATTTCATAGGCCCTGATGTTTGCATATCAGTAAATCCAACGTTTGTATCAAAATCAAAATGTTTTGCTTCCCATGCAATTGGTATTGGGCCTAACCAAATCCTCATTTTTGTTATTGAATTATCAGCCAAAGGTTCATTTTTGATGACTTGCATTGGAGTGAATGGAGGAGTTAGTTTTTTAATTGCATTATGACTTAAATAAAAATCCCATATTACATCTGTGCTGACATTTATAATATCTTTTTGCATGAATGATGGCGGTTGATTTTGCAATTGGTTAAATTTATTATTCATAATACTGTATGGATTTTATTTTAAAATGTCTTAAAGTGCTACAATTGTTTAAACAATTATCCAAGGTATAAATATATGTTTTTAGATTTTGGTCCCTTTGAGGAATATATAGGTTTATTAATATTTCTAGCAAGAATGCTTGATGTTACATTAGGAACAATTCGTAACCTTTATGTGAATGCAGGCTTAAAAATTAGTTCTGCAGTTGCAGGTTTTTTTCAAATGATTGTATGGGTTTTTGCAGTTGCAGGCCTAGTTAATGATTTAAATGATATAAGCAGAATTATTTTATATGCGCTTGGTTTTTCTGCAGGCACAATTGCTGGTATATGGATTGAAGATAAAATTGCACTAGGTTTTCGTTCAGTAAGAATTATGAATCAAAATAAAGAATTATCCTTAGCACGTATTTTGCGTGAAAAAGGATATAATATTACGCAAATCCCTGCACAAGGTTATAAGGACCAAGTTGAAGTTGTTATTGCCATTCTTTCACGGAAAGAAATAATTGATTTTACTAAATTAGTAGAAAAAATAGCACCAAATGTTTTTTATACTGTTGAAAAAGTTGATAAGCCACACCGTTTTACTAAGAATCAGAAATCAATATTTCGTATATTTCATATACTAAAATAAAATTAATCAATCTCAAATTCATCTATGAATTTTATAAGGGTTGTTAGGCCTGTCCCATAGCCCATTCCTTCAATTGTAGAACCAACTTTTTTCTTTGTAATTACACCAATGACTTTACCGCATTCGTCGAATAAAGGCCCGCCACTATTTCCAGGATTTAGGGCTGCGTCAGTTTGAATTGTCTCAATTTTGTTTTCTAGGAAAATTCTAGACAGTGAGCCTTTTGTAACAGAGCCTTCATCATCTACTCCAATAGGAAAGCCTGCTGCACCTATAACTGTTCCAGGTGTATTTTTTTCAAGATCGTCTGCCAAGGATAATTTGTCTTCTAGTATTTTTGTTGATTTGATGAGTGCCAGATCTGATGCTGATTCACGCTTTATTACATTTGATGCTATCATTTCGCCATCTTGGTATTTGATGATTACGCCACTTGCCCCTTTCACTACATGCTCTGCAGTTAGAATATAATTATTGCCAATATGGAAGCCAGTACCACTGCTGCCTCCATTTTGAATTTTAACTATTCCATCTAGTATGACTTGAGCTGAATTTGCAAATGAACATGTTGTATTGTTTACTTGTGATACTGCATCAACAGATTTTTTTGCATCTTCACTACTTTTAGAAGCTGTGACTGCACTATTAGAGGCAGTTTGTGCACTTGATTTTGCTTGAACTGAGCTTTCGAATGCTTGTTTTGCTGCGGATGATACATCTGCAGATTCTTTGGTAATTTTTTCAGAGATTTTATTGATTTCTTCTATAGTTTGATTTATTTTAGCAATTTTATCATCTAATATAGTCAAATTATCTTTTGCTGACTGGGCGTTATTTTTAGCATTTATTGAACTTGTATTTGCTGCTTGTGCACTTTTTGCTGCACTTTCTGAAGCATCAATGACACTATTAGATTCTAAAATGATTTGATCAATTTTTTCCTCTAAAACTGAGTCTATTTCTTGAATAATATTTTGGTATTCAATTCTGAGTTTCTCAGATTCACTGATTTGATCAGATGTAAAATAGCTACAGCCATTTATGCCAATCGTTGTGATGATTATCAATGTTGCTATTTTTTTCATTAGATTTTTTTATTTATTTAATTATCTAAATTCTAAAGTATTATATTGAAACGATATATTCTTAATAAAAAAATAAATTATTTATAAGGATTTAATAAATAAATATTTCTGGACTTTCATACACAAAACATATTTGAATTTGTATTATTAAAATATGACAGATAACTCATCAATAATTAGTTTTTCTCCTTCAGCAATTTCAAAATTTTTAGATTGTAATGCATCTGCATGGTTTCGTTATCATGAAAATGAAATAGGAGAACTTGCTGTTGATACATTTTATGCTGATATTGGCAATGCAATACATAATTGTCTTTTAGAAGTACAAAAATATGCAAAAAAAAAGAAATATGTAGGTGATAAGCTCGAAAAACTTTTTTTTGTTGATTTATTTGAAACAAACTTAGAAATTGAATTATCTAAATTAGATCTGTCTTTAGCTAATCAAGAGGTTGCTGAAAAGATGATGTCTGTTCAGTCAGGTATTCATAAATGTATTGACTTAATAATTAATGATATGGAGCATTGGTATCTTGATGAAAACACCAATGAGTTACTTGTTTGGGAAGAATGCTGGCTTGATCATAATGATAATTTTGAAGGTGTATTTATAAGTGAACAAGCAAGAAGTAAAACTCGTGCCGATGTGGTCGGTATCTACAAACCAGAAAAAAATGATCCATACGTTTTAATTAGAGATTATAAGTCTGGAAAAAATTTAGTAGATCCAGCTAAAGATTTGGGCTTATTGATGCGGGGAGTTTGGGCTTTAATTGAACTTAACAGTCCTTCAGCAAGTTGGTTTATCAAGGATCGTCCGATATCAATTGCTCCAAACTACGTTGTGCTAGAAGTCATTAATTTAGCTGCAGAAAATACCAACAATTTTATTAGCAGAGTCATTTTAAAAGTTGATAATTTATCAAAAGTTAGAAATTCCTTCTTGGAAGTTATGGAGCGTATTCAAGTTGTGAAACAGTCATCTCAGCGATTAGGTATAGCGCAGTCTTCTCCTGGAGGATTATGTAGAGATTATTGCCCTTATCTTCACAGGTGTGATTTAGGGAAACAGCATGTTGCATTAAAATTTGGGATTGACACACTTGAAAAACGAATTCTTACTAATCAAAGAGCATATGAGGTTTATAAAGATGAAAAAAATTCATTATTAGAACATATTACTTCAATCAGTTCACATAAGTGCCCATTTTGTCAGGGCATACTTAGTGATGTACGCCCTTCAAAGCCAACTAAATATATCAAAACCTATTTACAGTGTGTGAATTTTGAAAAATGTGGATTTCAAATGCCTAGTCTTAGAAAAATAAAAAAAATTTGAACCACTATTTTTTTCATTTGAAGTTGTTTTTTTGAATAACAGCTACTAAATTTAAGACCTGTGGTTAAATTTATGAAAGGAATAAACGATGGCTGATGGAGATGGTCCACGATCTGATGGACCGAAAGTCGTTGAAAGAATTGGTACTTGTGCCGAGATTATTGAGAGACTTAAAGATAAAATACTTGCAAATCCAGATGCTCCATTACCAGAAGGTGAATGGAAAGTTCGTGATGCAGTGAGTCACTTAGCTGCTCGTGCAAACCCTATACCTCTATTGCATAAAAGAATAAGCGAAATGAATTCTGACTCAGAACCTTTGAGTACTGATGAGGCAAATCATCTTCAAGTTGAAGATCGTAAAGGTGCTTCAATTGAAGAACTTATTCAAGAATGCGAAGAGGGATTTGCAGCTGCGCAAGCAGATATGCCGAATATCTCTGAAGAAGATCTTTCACAAAAAGTGAAATTTGGTGATGGTGAAATGTATGCAGTTGATATCATGTACTACGGTGGACCAAGGCATTTTATGGACCATTTAAATGATATTGAAAAAGCATTAGAAGACAAATAATTCACTAGTCATATAAGTTATTTGATTTTAGTAGCGAGCTCCCTTAATGGGGGCTCGTATGCTTCAGTATATGTTGGAAAGGGATGGATTGCTTTTGCAAACTCTGTAATACTTATATTTGCTTGCATTGCAAGCACTGCCTCACCAATTATTTCTCCGGCATTTGGCCCTACTACAGATGCTCCAACAAGCTTATTATTGTCTAAATCTGCAATCAATTTTAAGCGGCCTGACCCTTTTCTAGTTGCAAAACCTCTTGCAGTATCACCAAATGGATGTGAGGCTGCAGCATAATTTAATTTTAACTCTTTTGCTTTTTCTTCAGATATTCCTACAGAGGCTACTTCAGGATCAGTATATAGGCCTCTCGGTACTGCAGAATGATCTGCTTCAATTTTCTGACCTAGCAGATTGCTTGTGATTATTCTTCCGTGATAGTTTGCAGTATGTGTATATGGAGCTATCCCCGTAATATCACCACCTGCCCAAACATTTTTAGCTCCTTTCACCTTAAGATATTTGTCTACAGGTAATGGTTTGAATGGGTCCAATGATAAATTTAAATTATTGATATTAATATTATTGAGATTATTACGTTTTCCAGCAGCAATTAATAATTTTTCACCAATAACTGATTTATCCGATTGTAATTCAACTTCTACATTATCTTTCTTAATCATATTTGTAATTTGTATATTTGTATGAATATTGATTCCTTCAGATATCAGCAAATCTTGTAATTCTAAAGCAATTTCACGATCTTCAGTAGGCATAATATTAGAAGCAGCCTCTAATATATGTACTTCAGAGCCAAATCTATGAGCAATTTGGGCTATTTCTAATCCTACAGGGCCACCACCAATAATAATTAATGATTTAGGTAAATCCTGTGACGTATAAAAATCATCACTTGTCCAGTAATCTATATCATCTAGGCCTTTAATTGGAGGGACATTAAATTCTGTACCTGTAGCGAGTACCAAATCTTCATATCCAAATTGCTGATCATTCACTTCCACAATGCCATTTTGTTGAATCATCCCCTTGCCACGAATTAATTTAGCACCAGATTGCACGAAGCGCTCAGCTGTTTCTGTATCATCTAAGTGCTCTGCGACTCGATGTCTTATTGCAACAGCTGCGGCATAACCTTCAATTTCATTATCAAAAATTGGTTCTTTTGATGCATGGCCAAATTGTTGGAATTGGGAAGCATTATAACGAATTTCAGCTGAATGTAACATTGCCTTTGCTGGCATGCATGCAAAATAAGGACATTCGCCACCTACCATTCTGTTTTCAATCATTAATGCTGTTTTTCCTCCATAGGCAACATTCTCTGCAACCCATTTCCCGGCAGATCCACCTCCAATTACAATGACCTCAAATTTTTCTATGTTCTTGTCCTTAATTAATTACTGCATCTAAAACACCTGAATGATCTCGTGCATCAGGAATTCCATTATGAATTAAATATGTAATTTCACCTTCTTCATTAATCACGATTGTCATTCTCTCAGCTGCAGCTAAATCTTCATTCCATGCTCCATATTTTTTTGCAACCTCTCCTTTTGTATCAGCTAATAAAGAAAAAGGGAATTCTTCTTGTTTTTTGAAAGCAGTATGGGCATGCCTACTATCACGACTGATTCCAAAAACTATAGCACCATTTTCAATCCACGAATTGTAGTTATCTCTGATTTCGCAAAGCTCTCCTTGGCAAATACCTGAAAAATCAAATGGATAAAAAACCAACACTATTTTTTTATTTATGAAATCTGATAATGTAACTGGTTCATTATCTTCATTTATAACAGTAAAATCTGGAGCTTTATCTCCAACTTTAATAGACATATCAATTCCTTTCGTTAAATAGTTTTATAAATTATATATTTTCTGTGTATTCTCGTACATTAATTTTTTTAATGCAACTTCATTTATATCTAACTCTTCTATTTCTTTGATAGTTCTTGCAAAATCTAAGACTGGAAAGTCGGTACCAAAAATAACTTTTTCTTTTCCATAACTATTAATATAATGCACAAGTTCCTTTGGCCAATATTTTGGAGAGTGAGCATCACTGCCTATATAAACATTAGGATGCTTCCAAGCCATTGCAATCATCTCATTTGTCCAAGGAATCCCTACGTGGATTCCTATTAATACCAATTCAGGAAAATCACACGCAACTTCATCAAGTGTAATAGGTTGTCCTACAGAACGTCTCGGAAAAGATGTGTCATATAGTAGTGATTGCCCAACTTGCATCTGAATAGGTACACCAAGCTCAACGCATTTTGCATAAAAAGGATAAACTTTTGCATGATTAGGAGGTATTTCAAACCAATGGGGATAAAAATGAGCACCAATGAAGCCTAAATCTTTAACTGCCCATTCAAATTTTCTTACGCCTTCCATTCCTTCAGTTGGATCAATCCCAGCAAGTCCATATAGTTTTCCTGGATATTTTTTTGTTGCTTCATGGACTAATTCGTAAGGAATTCTCACACTAGAAGGATGATGCTCTTGACCAGCTCTTACTGCATGAATTATCGCCTGTTCTATCCCTGCATCATCAAGCTTGCCGACTAATTCGTCTAGTGAATGGCCTGAAACTCTTTCTTTTTCAGCACCAATTTTTTCAACTAGAAATTTATCTCTCCACTCAGGACGATAGGGTTGTGCGTCATGAGTGAATAAACCACAGACTGCATCAATGACTGGCATATTTTTTGTTGTTTTCATTTTATAATCTTTCAAATACTACTTATTTATAAATTCAACAATCATTTTTACCCATTTTTCTGGTTCGATATGAGGAGAAAATTGACCAGAAATATTTGAAGGGTTACCAAGTTTATCTGCGTAATGGCTAGTATCTATAATCTTTCCTTCGCTTCCTGAAATGGTCGTTAAATATTTTTCATGTAGTTTAATGAGCCTACTCTCACTGCCATGAATGATCATACTTGGGCATGAAACTTTTTCAGCAGCTTCAAAAACATTAAAATTACATATTGCATGTGGTCCTGCACCTTCCCATCCCATATCCCAATACAACTCCTTAACATCTTCCCATCCAGCATTGATATTAAGATAGTGCATGAAATTTTCTGTAACTTCATTGAAATCAGCGTCTGGCTTACTTCCTCCAGATCGTTCCCACATATCTAGTAAATGGCTTCCGTCAGCCTTTTCTGGATAGTATGTGTGAATTCTTTTGTGCAATGCATGTCCTGCTTCGTTTGAGTAATCAAATGGTTCCTCAAGTATTAAATTGTCTATTTTTGCCTGATTTCGAATTTGATAATTAATCGCAATTTGAGCACCAGTTCTTGCTCCATATAAATTAAATATTTTTAATCCTAAGCCATCTATGACCCACTCTAAAGATTGAGTAAAATCATCAACTGTTTCATATGGCGTTGGTGGTCTATCTGAATCTCCATAACCAGCCGTTGTCGGCGCAAATACATTAAAGTAGGGACTTAGATATTTGAGAAGAGGTTGATAATCTATTGAACTTCTTGGAGAAGAATGCAATAAAACTAATTTTGGTAATTTTTTATCTCCTGATTCTCTATATTCAATATTTCCATGAGGAGTTTTTATAAATCCACGTAAAGTATTTTGATAAGAAGTTGTAGCCATACTAACCTCCATTCATTGTGTTAGAATAATTATATAATTTTTTTGCTTAATTAGCTTACCCAGAAAGTAGGTAAATGTGTCAAATTTACTAGTAGATTATTTAATTCGAAATGCATATATCATTACTATGGACAAAAATAAGAATGTTTTTACTCGAGGTTATGTTGCAATCGCAGGAGAAAAGATTGTTGCAGTTGGCAAAGAAGAAGATTGTCAATTTAGTGCTCAAAAAGAAATAAATGCCAAAGGAAAAGCTGTTTTACCTGGACTAGTGAACGCACATAATCATATTAATCAAATGTTATTACGTTCATCTATTGATGATGGCTCTAACTACGAACCAAATATCACAGGCTTTATGCAAAAGATGGTAGATATTTGGAGTAATGCTACGCCAGAAATATGTTATAAAATTGTACGATTACATATTTTAGATATGGTTCTAGGAGGTGTAGTAGCTATTCACGATCAACATTTTACAAATTTTCCTAATTCAAATATTGATGGTACATTGCAAGCAATTCAAGAATCACAGTTGCATGCTTTTGTATCGAGATGTCATTTATCTGCAAAATCATTGCCTGAACAGGCTCGTGAAAATGTTTCTGATGTCTTAAAAGAAGTTGAAAGGTTAAAATCAATTTGGGATAACGATCGACTAACTATTACAGGTAGTCCAATTAATCCAACTTGGGTTCAAACACCTGAAGAACTTATTGAGTTACGTGAAGGTATCAGGAGCCTCAATGTTCCTTTTGATATTGATTTGTCCGGGGCAAGCTGGAAACAGACATTGATGGAACGTAAATACACAAAAGGTGGTGCTGTACAATATTGCGCTGAACTAGGCATTCTAGATCAAGATGTGTCAGGCGGTAAATCATTTATGTTAGAGCCTGACGAATATGATATCTGGAAAGAAACAGGCATGACTGCTTGCATTGTTCCTTTAGGAAGAATTAGAGATGAATTGGGCCCAAGCACGCATCATTTTCTTGCTAGAGGTATTTTACCAGGACTTGGCAATGATGGGCCTATGGGAACACCACAGTCTTCAATTTGGCAAGTAATGAGACATACATATATTGCTGATATTGTTCGAAAAAAAGCTGAGGTATTACAAAATTATACTGAAGATCATGAAATACAGATTACGCCAGAAATTCTTTTAGAAATGGCTACTTTAGGTGGTCGCAAACATTTATTTCTTGACGAAACGGTTGCTGGTATTGAAAAAGATAATTCAGCAGATATTATAATTGTTGATATCGATAATCATAGGTTTTACCCACATAATAATTTGCGTCGGATTCCTACTCATTTAGTTTTTTCCACTGATGTACAAGATGTGGAATCAGTCATGATTAAGGGCCAACTTGTAGTAGAAAATCGTCAGTCAACAATTTGGGACTATGATGAAGTAAAAAATGAAGCAGAAATTGCAACACAAGAACTTTTACAAGCAGGAGGTTATGAACCTATGCTGCCAACTAGGTTGCCTGGACAATCATTCCATGGATGGAATTATAGTTAGTTTAATTTTTTTGGTGGATTGATGATGTGACTATCAGAGTCAATCGTCATAGTTTTAATTCTCTTATTAAAATATTTTTTCCATGAGCTACTTAATGTTTCTAAGTTTACAAATTTTTGCAT
>MDSV01170372.1_pt1 | contig 12180 bp, 16 predicted proteins | sample 810851 | NCBI WGS metagenome assembly MDSV01 (sample SAMN05326640, study PRJNA326480) | marine metagenome | isolation source: seawater | place: Atlantic Ocean: North East | collected 2012
GCATCTAAACCTGATACGAAAGCACCTAAAATAATTTGGCATAAAATTAAAAAAAACAATATTTTCAAAGTTTTATTTTTAAGGTTGAAAAAAATTTTTTCTCTAACAGATTTCAAATTTAAATACGCCCAAAATAATAATGAAATTATAATAAATGCAAAAAATAAATGAAGTGATAATCTGTAATGGCTTACTGAAACATTGTTTACTAAACCACTCTCGACCATGTACCAACCCATAGCACCTTGCAATAAAATCATTAGGAAAATAAAATAAAATAAATATAATAATCTTTTACTTAATGCTTTTTTATATGTAAAATAAACTAATGGAGTTATATAAAAAATTCCTATAATTCTTCCAAATAATCTATGAAAATATTCCCAGTAAAATATTATTTTAAATTCATTTAAGGTCATTGTTGGATTTTCTAATTTAAATTGAGGAATTTCTTTATATAAATTAAAATAAAGTATCCATGCATCCTGAGTAAATGGAGGAAGAATTCCTCTAAATAATTCCCATTCAGTTATTGACAAACCAGAATTAGTTAGTCTAGTTAGCCCCCCTATGACAATCATCAAAAAAACTAATATTATGCTGGTCAATAGCCATGAACTTATAAATTTTTGATAGTTGGTTTTAATTAAGTACATAATTTAAATATATTATTATTAATCGAAATCTCATATAATCTAAATGTCGCTATGAAAAATTTAAAATTACTTAAAATAAGAAAAAAACTTGATAAACTAGATGATAAGTTTTTAGTATTAATTAAAAAAAGAACAGATTTAGTTAATCAAGTACTATTAACAAAAGTATATAAAAATCAAATTATAGATAAAAAAAGGATTAGAAAGATTTTGTCAAATATCAAATCAAAATCAATTAAAAAAAAAATTGACACAAAAATTACTTACTCTATTTGGAAAGCAATGATTAATGCTTACATTAAATACGAGTTTCGTAATTTTAAAAAATGATTATTTGCTATGAGGAGGTAACTTTTTTTCTACGAAAAATTCGTGTTTTCTAGTATTTGGATTATATTTTTTTATTTTTAACTTAACTTTTGCCTTTTCACCTTTTGTTGGTTTTTTTGCATAATATATAAATGCGCTATCTGGTTTGCTTTCAGGAACCATTCTAACTTTTAAATGTGTTTTTTTAGCCATAACTTTTTAATTTTTTAATCTTACTCAAAATATTATTAGATTTTTTTTTAATATTCTTTTTTAAGTACTCGTTTTTTATATTATTTCTATCAGAGACGTCAATATGTTTTTTGTTATTAAGTAGCATTTTAGCGCCTTTAATAGTTAAACCTTTGTCTTTAAGTAAATACTTTATAAATTTAATTTTTTCAACTTGGTCAGAGTCATAGTAACGTCTTTTACCTCTTAAAATTTTAGGTTTAATATCCTTAAATTCCTTTTCCCAAAATCGAAGTATATGATTAGCAGGTTTTCCAGTTTTTTTATTAATAAGGTCAAGTTTTAATGATAATTCCGTTATATCAATTAGTTCTTTATCCATCAAATTTCATTTATCTTTTTCTTAACGTAATTAGAGGCTTTAAAACTTATTGAGTTTCTGGATGAAATATAATGAATTTCTTTTGTTTTCGGGTTTCGACCTATTCTTTTTTTTTTTGAATGATGTTAAAAGAGCCAAAGTTTTTGATTTTGATTTTTTTTTTAGAAGAGAGAGTTCTTGATACAATATCAATTATATCATCTGTAACTTTTTCTATCAACAACAATGATGTTCCCATTTTAAATTTAATACTGTTGCTTAAATCTTTTTTAGAGATATTTTGATTATATTTTGCCTTCATTTAAATGACTTAAATTATCTTTTATTTGATTAATTAAATTCCCTTTAACAATCTTATAACATAAATCTATTGAGTAATAAAACCCAACAGAATCTGTTGAACCATGGCTTTTTACTACTGGTCCGTTTAAACCAAGAAATATAGCTCCATTAAATTTTCTAGGGTCAAGTTTTTGTTTAAAGCGTTTTAAACTAAAATAAGAAAAAATAAGAGAAAATTTTGAAATTATGTTTTCTGTTAAAGATTTTTTAAGACTATCCGTAATAAACTTTGCTGTACCTTCAGCAGTCTTTAGAGCTATATTGCCAGTAAAACCATCAGTAACTATAACATTTGTCTCTCCTTCAGGAATTTTATTACCTTCGATATAACCGTTAAAAGTAAAATCTCCATTTTTGCTAATTTCTTTTAATTTTAAGAATGCCTTTTTTATAGTTTCAGTTCCTTTTATTTCCTCAGAACCCACATTAAGTAAAGCTACCCTTGGTGTGTCCTTAGGAAATAATGATTTAAATAAAGCTGAACCCATCTCTGAAAATTCAACTAAATTATTTTCATCGCATTCAATATTTGCACCAAGGTCTAAAACTACATTCATTCCGATTTTATTAGGCCAGAGGCCGGCTAAAGCAGGCTTGCTAACACCATTAATGGTTTTTAATATCATTCTAGATATAACCAATAACACCCCAGTATTGCCTGCAGATAAAGATATATCGCTATCTTTGTTTATCTGTGAATAAACACTATTCCACATGCTGCTATTTTTTGAAGTTTTTACAGCAGTTAGTGGTGTTTCATTGTCTGATACTATCGAAGATGTGTGGTGAATTTTATAAATATCGTTAGGAATTTTGTATTTTTTTAATTCTAAATTTATTCTGTTTTGATCACCAAAAATATTAAAAAAAAAATCTTTTTTGAAACTGTTTTTTTTGTAAAATAAGTTTAATCCAGCAATATTTTTTGCAGGTGAGTTCTCACCACCCATTGCATCAATTGCAATACAAATTTTTTTACTCATTATAATGTTAAATATCTAGAATCTTTTTACCGTTATAAAAACCAGTTTTAAGGTCAACATGATGAGACATTCTGTATTCACCTGATTTTTTGTCTTCGACAACGTTAACATTTGAGATCTTGTGGTGTGATCTTCTTTTGTTTCTTTTAGAGACAGTTGTTTTTCGTTTAGGTACAGCCATAATTAGTATTTAAAATTAATGAGCTCTTTTAGCATATTTTTATTAATAATATCAAAACAAAAATCATAATATTTTTTGAAATAATTGAGAAGTTTAGGTGATAATTCATTGTTTTTTTCATTAATAAATAAGAATTTCTCCATTTCTTTAACAGTTATATCTCTTTCTTTTTTTTTGTTTATAAATTTAAGCAACAAATCATGAAATATCTGATTAAATAATTTCATTTTTTTATTTACTGTTACATCTCCGTGTCCAATTTCTCTCAAATTATTTTCAATATTATGAAAAATATTGTCATAAATTTCTTGTGAAATGCTGTTTAATTCAGAATTATTCTTTAAACAGTTAAGAATTATACTTAAATGAGCAAATATTAAGATAACTCTATTTTCAAGTTTATCATCAATTTTTAATTCTTTGTAAAAATATGTATTACGTGATAATTTTACAAGACTATTGTAGATATAATTATGTCTTTTATATTTAAAATTAAACATTTAAAATTTATTCAATTATTTTTTATAATAACTATATTATCTAATTGTCAATTTAAACAGCCAATTAAAAGTCACGGTATCAATTTTCTTGAGAATAGGTCGTTAAAAATAACAGTAAATGAAACTAATAAAAATGATGTTCTAAATATTTTGGGGAACCCTCACACGAAATCAATAGATGATGATAATCTTTGGTTTTATTTCGATAGGAAACAAACTAGCGGCTCAATAATAAATTTTAAAGATACAAAACTTATAGAAAATAATGTTTTGGTAATAAAATTCGACAAATATGGAATAGTAAACAAAAAGGAATTTTTTAATAAACAGGACATGAAAAAAATAGTTTATTCTGACTTGGAAACTAACAATCCTGTCTCTCAGCAAAGTTTCGTTACGAAGTTTTTACAAAGTGTGAAGCAAAAAATGTATGGTAAGAGAAAGTTTTAGTGCGCTATAATAGATAGCAATAATAATGCTACTATATTTGTAATTTTAATCATTGGATTAACAGCTGGACCTGCTGTATCTTTATAAGGATCACCAACAGTGTCGCCAGTTACAGCCGCTTTATGTGCTTCTGATCCTTTACCACCAAAGTTTCCATCTTCAATATACTTTTTAGCATTATCCCATGCGCCACCGCCAGCAGTCATGGATATAGCAACAAATAAACCTGTCACAATTACACCAAGCAGCATTGCCCCTAAAGCTGCTAAAGCTGCAACTTTGCCTGCAATAAATAAAATTATTATATATAAAACAATAGGTGATAATACGGGTAACAATGATGGTATAACCATCTCTTTAATTGCAGCCTTTGTAAGAAGATCAACTAGCCGACCGTAATCTGGTTTTCTTTTTCCTTTCATTATTCCAGGAATTTTTTTAAATTGACGTCTAACTTCAATTACTACAGCACCTCCTGCTCTACCAACTGCTTGCATTCCCATCGATCCAAATAGATAAGGTAGTAAGCCACCAATTAGTAATCCTATAACTACATATGGATTTGAAAGATCAAAACTTACTTTCATATTATATAAGGAAGAAGTTTTATCTAATGCATAATATTTTATATCTTCAGTATAAGCTGCAAATAAAACGAGAGCCCCAAGACCTGCAGATCCAATTGCGTAACCTTTTGTAACAGCTTTTGTGGTATTTCCTACAGCGTCTAGAGCATCAGTTGTTTTTCTTACATTTTTAGGTAATTTTGACATCTCAGCAATACCCCCAGCATTATCTGTTACTGGGCCATAAGCATCTAAAGCAACGACCATTCCAGTTAAAGCCAACATAGAAGTTACCGCTATTGCTATACCAAAAAGACCCGCATAGTTATAAGTGCTTATAATGCCAATAACTATTATTAAAGCTGGTATAGCGGTTGCCTCCATAGAAATAGCTAGTCCTTGAATTACATTTGTACCATGTCCAGTTGTTGATGATTGAGCAACACTTTTTACTGGACGATAATTTGTTCCTGTATAATACTCGGTAATCCAAATTATAAGTCCAGTAATAATTAATCCGATAACTGCACATATATATAGATCAAAACCTGTAAAACTAGTATTAGAATAAGAATATACGTTTGTTAATCCTAAAGTTGCGTTAGTAAGAGGATATAAAATCAATAAAGATAAAACTGCAGTTGCTACAAAACCCTTATATAGAGCATTCATAATGTTTTTACTTTTACCTAACCTTACAAACCATGTTCCTATAATAGATGTAATTATGCACGATCCACCTATGGCCAGAGGATAAACCATCATATTTTGTATTTCAGGGAAAAAGATGGAAGCTAATACCATCGTTGCAACTATTGTTACAGCATACGTTTCGAATAAATCAGCTGCCATACCTGCGCAATCACCAACATTATCTCCAACATTGTCTGCGATAACAGCTGGATTTCTTGGGTCATCTTCCGGTATGCCCGCTTCTACTTTACCTACTAAATCAGCTCCAACATCAGCACCTTTTGTAAAAATTCCACCTCCGAGTCTAGCAAAAATTGAAATTAATGATGCGCCAAATCCAAGCGCTACTAATGCATTTATAATATCTCTGTCAGAAGTATTTAAATTTATTAACATTAAATAATAAATTGCAATAGCTAACAATGCTAATCCGGCAACTAAAAGTCCCGTTATAGCACCAGATTTAAAAGCTATACTTAAGCCTGATTGCAAACTTTTTCTCGAAGCTTCTGCGGTTCTAACATTTGCTTTTACAGAAATAAGCATTCCAACATATCCTGCTATACCTGATAGTGTAGCACCAATAAAATAACCTACACCAACCAAGATGTTAAAAAAATACGTTACTATAATTAGGACAATTAATCCTACAATTGCAATAGTCTTGTATTGTCTATTAAGATAAGCTTTTGCACCTATTTGAATTGCCTCGGCTATTTCTCTCATTTTATCATTTCCGTCGCTAGCTGACAAAATCTGGCCAGATAAAAGATAACTATAAGCCACTGCTAACATTCCTGAAAAAATTATCAAATATAGAAGTTCTAATGATGAATTCATAATAATTCTTGATAAATGCCAAAATAAATTAAAAAACGCAAGCTAAACTTTTGATAATTATCAATATAATTGCTAAAAATTAATTTTTTCTTATTAAAACTGACAATTTGTCCAAAATTGCATTTAAATATTTAATTTGGGCTTTTTCTAAAAAGAAATGAGATATTTTTAGATACTCACTTATAATGACGCTCTTTGGATTATTGTGTTTATATAATAACTCAAATACAGCGGCAAAAATAATTAATTTTAATAATTTATCAGTTCTTTTTAGGTCAATATCGTTTTTAAGGGACTTTTCTATTGTTTCTTGTATAAATTCTTGTCTTTCTAGAGTTCCTTCAGTAACATCTTTAATAAATTTTTTATATTGACTTTTATTGTAAATAATTTTTTCATCTGGATTAATTGATTTTGAGTAAAGTTTTTGAATAATTTTAACTCTTGGCAACACATTTTTATTTAAATTATTCATATTTTTAAAACCTCTAATACGGCATTAACAGCCTCCTTGCCTTTTATAAAAGATCTTTTTTCTGCTTGATCCATGTTTAAAGACGTAATTATACCATTCCCTATTGGTTTTTTTGATTTAACAGAGAGATTTAAAATAGCATTAAAAGTTGAAATACAGAGATAATCAAAATGAGGAGTTTCTCCTTTTATAACGCAGCCTAAAGCAATAAAGCCATCATATTTTTTAATATTTTTCGATATAATAACAGGCAATTCAAAAGTACCAGTCACATAGATAATTTTAAAATCTATATTATTTTTTTTTAATACCTTTTGTGCTTCAGTAACTAAAGTTTTTGTAATTTTTGAGTAATAATTAGAAGCAGTAATTAAAATTTTTTTTTTCATCTTGTAATTTCTTGTTTTGCTATCTTTATATCATAGCCATCAAGACCAATAATTTTTTTCTTTGATCTTGAAACTAAAATCATTTTTTTTATACCTAAATCTTTAATAATTTGAGCACCTATACCATAATATCTCAATATATTGTTTTTTGTTTCATCATAAATTTTTTGTTTCAATGATTTTTGATCTTTAATAACAATAAGAGCAAATTCCTTATATTTTGATAAAAATTTAAGGGATTTTCTTATTGTTATATCATTAAAATTAATTTTATTTTTTTTAAATTTTTTTGAAATTACTCTTACTCTAACTGGTTTATTTTCTAAAAAATTACCTTTTTTAATGACATAACTTAAGGATTTTTCTAACAAATTTTCATAAGTAAGCAGTTCAAATTTTTCTTTATTAAATTTAGAAGTTTTATAGTTTATATTTCTTATAAGTTTTTCATTTTTTAATCTAAATGATATTAAGTCTTCAATACTTGCAATTTTTATTTTATGTTTTTTTGCAAACCCTTTTAAATCTTTTAGCCTTGCCATTCTACCATCTTGATTCATGACTTCGCAAATGACAGCGCTAGGGTTTAATTTTGCTAGTTTTGATATATCTATAGAAGCTTCTGTATGACCAGCTCTTTCTAATACACCTCCAGGTCTCGCCACTAGAGGAAATACATGTCCGGGAGATACAATATCTTTTTTTTTTGAATTAATTTTTATAGCAGTTTTTATTGTTTTTGCTCTGTCGAAAGCAGAGATGCCAGTAGTAATCCCTTTTTTTGCTTCGATCGAGATAGTAAAAGCAGTTTGCATGCGCGCTTTGTTTAATGATGACATTAATGGTAAACCTAGTTGTTCAACTTTATTTTTTGTTAACGCTAGACAAATCAATCCCCTGCCATAAGTAGCCATAAAATTAATATTTTGTGAATTACATTTAGAGCCTGGTATGACTAAATCTCCCTCATTTTCTCTATCCTTATCATCCACTAAAATAAACATTTTCCCTTTTTTGGCATCTTTTATAATATCTTTTATTGGTGATAAGTAATTTTTATTCATTTAATTATTAATTTCATAAATATATTTACCAAATATATCAAACTCTATATTTACTAAATCATTTTTTTTTAATTTTTGTAAATTTGTTAGCTTTAAGGTGTGAGGTATTATATTTATTTCAAAATAATTTTTATATTTTTTTGAAACAGTTAATGAAACCCCATTAATATGAATAGATGCTTTTTCTACAATTAATTTCATAAAAGTTTTTTTGAGACTAATCTTTATAATCCAAGTTTGATCTAAGAATTTTATATTCGATACTTTACCAACAGTATCAACGTGTCCTTGGGTATAATGACCAGAAACCTCATCTCCATACATTATTGATCTTTCTAAATTTATAATTTTGCCTATTTTTATATTTTTAAAGTTTGATCTATCAATTGTCTCTTTAGAAAGATAAAAGTACATCATCTTTTTATTATAAGAAGTCAAGGTAAGGCATACTCCGTTACATGAGATAGAAGAGCCTATATTAGATTTATGTAAATTGATATTAGACTGAATTCCAATAATATAGCTCTGTTTATTTTTTTTTAGGTATTTAACTATTCCCGTGTTTTTGATTATACCATTAAACATTATTTTAATTTTTCTTTATATACATTGTCGTTAAAAAGATTAACTTTTAGTCGATTTTTTAATTTAATTTTTTTAATTACGTTATTGCTTGTATTATTCGATCCATTTTTTTTTAGATTAAAGTCGGTCTTAAAAATATAAATATTATCCAAGAGTTTATTCTTTATCAAAAAATTTATAAATATTAATCCTGCTTCTATAAAGATACGTGAATATCCTTGAGCATTTAATGATTTAAAAATTTCAATATAATCATTTTTGTTACCCATACTTTTTTTAAGTATTACTTTAACTCCCCTCTTTTTTAACCATTTAATTTTTTTTATTTTATTTTTAATCGTAAAAATCTTAATTTTTCTATTATTTTTTTTTTTATATAAATTTAAATTCTTTTTTAAGATTAAATTTCTATCAATTATTATTAGATCGGGAGTTTTTTCTCTTAAACCGTCAATTCTACAATTTAATAATGAATTGTCCTTATTAATGCTTTTTGCTGTTGAGACAATTGCATTATATCTTGACCTTAATAAATGAGATAATCTTTGAGAATTATCATTAGTAATTCTTTTTTTAATCTTATTAATCGTAAAATAGTCATTTGAAACTGCAATTTTACCATCAATTAAAGGTTTTTTACCATTTTTAAAATTGTAGTAGCTTTTATAAAAATTAATTCCTTTTTGCTTTAATAAATTGGTTCTTACTTTAATTTTTTTTTTTGATAAGACTTTTTTAGATTTTCTTTTGCTTCTACTATCATAATCATCAATAGAGTAGAAAACATTTCTAATCCCCTTTTTTTTAATTAAATTTGTACAAGGTGGTGTTTTACCAAAATGAGTACAAGGTTCTAAAGTTACATAAAGATTAGAGTTTTTAAAATCTATTTTTTTATTAAGAGCATTAAATTCTGCGTGAGGACGTCCATTTATAGATGTATATCCACTAGAAATTATACTTCCATTTTTTTCAACGACGCAACCTACTGAAGGATTTGTTTTTGTGCTCCCAATGTTAATAGAAGCTAAATTAAAAGCTAATTCTAAATATTTTTTATGTTGGTTAAAAGACTTATTTTTTCTTTGAATTGCCATCTAATTCTTCAATATAGTTCCCAAATTCACCAATTTCTTTAAAATTTGTATATACTGAGGCAAATCTTATATAAGCTATTTTATCTAGCTCCTTAAGTGCATCCATTACCTTCTTTCCAATAATACTAGATTGAATTTCGGATTGACCCATTTCTTCTAACTCTCTTGATATTTTAGAAACTACTCTTTCAGTAGTATCTGAGTCGATAGGTCTTTTTTTTAAAGCTGTAAATAATGATCGTGCGAGTTTTTCTCTATCAAAAGGAGTTCTTCTTCCGTTTTTTTTGATAACAGTTAGTTCTCTAAACTGAACTCTTTCGAAGGTTGTAAATCTTTGTCCGCCACCACAAGTACAAACTCTTCTTCGTCTAATAGCTGTTCCATCTTCAGTAGGTCTTGAATCCACTACTGATGTATCTTTTTCTCTGCAAAATGGGCAAATCATTATTTTAATCTTTATTACTCACTATATATAGGAAAAGCTGCACAAAGATCAATTACATCTTTTTGAACTTCTTTTTCGATTTTAGAATTATCTGATCGATTTTCTGAAAGTCCTTTAATAACTTTAGTTATAAGTTCTCCTACAATTGTAAATTCTTTTGCTTTAAAACCTCTCGTAGTTGCTGCTGGAGTTCCCAATCTAATACCAGAAGTAATCATGGGGCTCTCTGTGTCAAAAGGTATACCATTTTTATTACAAGTAATATTTGCCCTGCCGAGACTTTCCTCTGCATCTTTTCCTGTCACGCCATATGGCCTAAGGTCAACTAACATTAAGTGGGTGTCTGTTCCTCCAGAAAATATTTTAAAATTATTTTTTGATAATGTATCACTTAAAGCTTTAGCGTTTGCTACAACATCTCGTGTATATTTTTTAAAATCATTACTTAAAGCTTCTTTAAAACAAACTGCTTTAGCAGAAACAACATGCATTAATGGTCCACCTTGCAGGCCCGGAAAAACCGCGCTATTAAATTTTTTATACAATGTTTCATTATTTGTTAAAATTATGCCTCCACGTGGTCCTCTTAAAACTTTATGTGTAGTAGAAGTAACAACATCTGCATAATCAAGAGGATTTGGATATGCTCCACCTGCAACTAAACCAGAAAAATGTGCCATATCGACTAATAAAAAGGCATTTACTTTATCACATATCGCTCTGAATTTTTTAAAATCTATAATTCTTGAGTACGCACTTCCACCAGCAATAATTATTTTTGGCTTATGTTCTAAAGCAAGTTTTTCTATATTGTCATAATCAATCAAACCAGTTGTTTTATCTACATCATAATGAACAGCATTAAACCATTTTCCCGATTGAGCTGGCTTTGCTCCATGAGTTAAGTGGCCTCCAGAATTTAAACTCATTCCTAATATAGTATCTCCAGGCTTTATAAGAGCAAGATAGACAGCTCCATTTGCTTGCGCTCCGGAGTGAGGTTGTACATTTGCAAATTTACAGTTAAAAAGTTTTTTTGCTCTTTCAATAGCAAGATTTTCAGAGATATCTACGAACTCACATCCTCCGTAGTATCTTTTTCCTGAATAGCCTTCTGCGTATTTATTCGTGAGCACTGAACCTTGCGCTTCTAAAACAGCTCTTGAAACAATATTTTCAGAGGCAATTAATTCAATATGATTTTTTTGCCTTATGAATTCTTTGGAAATAGAATTAAATATCTCTGCGTCAGAGTTTTTAAGATCCTGCTCAAAAAAACTATTTGTTATTCTATTTATTTTTGTAACCGTTGACATTTAAATCTTATTTATCCTCCTTTTATGTCTTCCACCCTCAAACTTGGTCTTTAAAAAAATCGAAACAATCTTAATTATATCTTTTTTTTTTGTTAATCTTGATCCTACACATAATATATTAGCATTATTATGCTGACGAGACAATTGAGTAGATTTAATATTATAACCTACAGCAGCTCTAATTCCTTTCATTTTATTAGCAGAAATTGCCATCCCAGTACCAGATCCGCACACAAGAATGCCAACATCGCTTTTTTTTCTTGAAATTCTTGAAGAAACTTTTTTAGCATAATCTGGATAATCAACAGAAGAGTCTGAAAATGGGCCAAGGTCTGATATTGATATATCTGCTTTTATTATTTTATCCTTAATGAATTCTTTAATGTTATATCCTGCATGGTCTGATGAAATGCAAATCTTTTTAAATATGGACTTCAAATTAATTGAAACGGTTTTCTAACATGCAGGCTACAATGTGAATTCTATTTTGTTCGCCTCCATTAAAAAAATTGTGGTATCTTGTGTTATTTGTTATCCAGACTTTACCGTCTGCAGGCATATGCTTTGCGACATCTTCTATTACCATTTTACATCCTGGATTAGTAATAATAGGAATATGTAGTCTAGGCTCAGGATCTCTGTGCCAACTAAGTGTAGATCTTGGTTCTTTTAATAAAATTCTTACCCTACCTAATTTAAATTTGTTTCTTAATGA
>MDSV01019433.1_pt1 | contig 12179 bp, 12 predicted proteins | sample 810851 | NCBI WGS metagenome assembly MDSV01 (sample SAMN05326640, study PRJNA326480) | marine metagenome | isolation source: seawater | place: Atlantic Ocean: North East | collected 2012
CAAAAATAGTGACCCTAACAGGTCATAAACCAAAGGTGACCCTCAAAGAGGGCCTCAGAAGAACTATAAATTGGTTTTCTAATTCTGGTAACTTGGCTAAATATAAATCAGATATTTATAATGTCTAAAGAACTGATAGAGTTCATTCAAGATCTTTACAATACAAAAGACTTAATACCACTTCACGAACCTTTATTTGATCAAAGAGATAAAGAAAACTTAATTCGTACGATTGAATCAACTTTTGTTTCTTCCATTGGTCCCATGGTGGAGGAGTTTGAATCTAAGATTTGTAAATATACAGATTCGAACTTTGCGATTGCAGTTATGAACGGGACAGCTGCCTTACATATAGCCATGCTGTTATCTGACGTAAAAGCCAATGACGAAGTAATCACTCAATCATTTAATTTTGTCGCTTCTGTAAATGCCATTCATCAAAGTAATGCCGTCCCGGTATTTGTAGATATTGATTTAGACAATTTAGGAATGTGCCCCAATTCCTTACTAAATTTTTTAGAAACAAATTGCGAAATAAGAGATGATGGTTTTTGTTGGAATAGAACATCAAACAGGATCATAAAGGCCTGCATGCCTATGCATACTTTTGGTCTACCATGTGATTTAGACAAGTTAAAAAAAATATGTAAGCAATTCAACCTCAGTCTAATAGAGGACGCAGCTGAGTCTTTAGGATCATTTTATAAGTCTCGGCATACTGGCACAATCGGAGATGTTGGGGTTCTGAGTTTCAATGGAAACAAAATTATAACTACCGGGGGAGGCGGTATAGTTTTGACAAATGACTCAGAAAAAGCTGCTTTAGCTAAGCATATTACTACTACTGCAAAACTAGATAAGAAATGGTTTTTCGAACACGATAGAATAGCTTACAACTATCGTATGCCAAATATAAATGCTTCTTTAGGAGTCTCTCAGGTTGAGAAGCTACCTAGGCTTTTAAAAGCTAAGCGGGTAATAGCTAAGAAATATCTTGAATATTCAAAATCATTGAACTTAAGGTTTGTTAGTGAGCCAAGATATGCAAAAAGTAATTATTGGTTAAATACATTTATTACTGAGGACATAAAGCAGAGAAATGAAATTTTAGAATTAACCAATCAGGCAAAAGTTATGACTAGAGCAGCATGGAATCCTATGCATATGCTTGATTTCAATAAAACCTATCAAACAAGTTCATTAGAAAATACTGAGTGGCTTTTTGAAAGAGTTATTAATGTGCCAAGTAGTGTAAAAGGAACTTTATATGAAAAGGTTTAAAGTCCTTTTATGTGGGGCTGGGGAATTAGGTTCACGATATTTGCAAGGTTTGAAGGCTTGTAACAGTTCATTAGAGATTTTTGTTTATGACCCTAAAGAAAAATCATTAATCCTCGCAAAGTCAAGATGGGATGAAATTTCTGTTAAAGATGTTCCTCATGAAATCTCATTTCATACATCTTTAAAAAAATTAAACAGCATTATCGACCTAGCAATTATAACTACCACATCAGATGTAAGACTAAATGTGGTTAATCAAGTTTTAAATTCAACTACTGTAAATTCATGGATTTTGGAAAAAGTTTTGGCACAAAGTGCAGAAGACATTAAGTTGCTCTTATGTTCATTATCGGATTGCCCCTACGTTTGGGTTAATATACCTAGGAGAGAAATGAACTGGTATCAGGAAATAAGAATTAATCTTGATTGGTCCTCGGAAATGATTTTTTCTGTTTCAGGAGGTAACTGGGGTCTTGCTTGTAACAGCATCCACTTTTTAGATCTATTTTCGTGGATGAGCGGCAATACTATCAAACAGATAAATACTTCTGATCTACAAACTAATTGGTTTGAAAGCAAAAGGAAAGGTTTTTGGGAAGTAAATGGTTCACTTGAGGCAGTTTTTTCAGATGGCAGTTGTTCTTATATTCATTCTTCTGACACAAATGATAGAGTTCAGATAGAAATAAGAAATGGTTTAGTATGGAATATTAATGAAGATGAAGGTATTGCGCAAAGAAATGATGGTTTCGCCTTAATGGGTAAAGTGGATCTTCAAAGTAATATTACAACTTCAATTGTAGACTCTATATTGGAGAAAAAAGATTGCAATTTACCCTCTTTAGCTGAATCCTCTCAAACACATAAAATTTTCCTCAGTGCAATGCTTGATCACTGGAGAGAAAATAAAAATTCTCAAGCGAGTATTTTGCCAATCACCTAGATTATGAACACTTGGTTAATCGGTGCAGGTTATATGGCTAGAGAATATTCTAAAGTACTCCTCTCGAAACAGATTATATTCGATGTCATTGGGAGAGGTGATAATTCAGCACAACACTTTGAATCTCTTACGGGCAAACCCGTAATCACAGGAGGGTTAAAAGAATGCCTTAAAAGCAAGGAACCTCCAGATCAGGCCATAGTTGCTGTTGGGGTAGAAGACCTTTCTGAAACAGCCCAAATTCTTATCAAATCCGGGGTTAAAAGAATATTGCTTGAAAAACCTGGTGGTATTAATTTTGAAGAAATCAAGAAGTTAAAAGATATTTCAAAGAAAAATAGCTGCACTTTACTTCTGGCTTATAATCGAAGATTTTATGCTTCAACAGCACATGTAAGAGAAATGATCAAAGATGATGGCGGAGTAAGTAGTTTTAATTTTGAATTCACGGAATGGTCACATACTATTGCTCCCTTAGTTAAAGGTCCTGGCGTTAAAGAATCTTGGTTTTTAAGTAATTCATCTCATTTGGTTGATTTGGCGTTCCATATTTGTGGATTCCCCGATGAGCTTTATGCGCTTAATTCAGGTTCTCTTACCTGGCATCCTTCTAGTTCTGTTTTTTCTGGTTCAGGTAGAACTGATCAAAATATTCTCTTTAGTTATATAGCGGATTGGACTTCAGCAGGAAGGTGGCGATTAGAAATTATGACCTCGAAAAGGAGAATAATCTTAAGCCCTTTAGAAGAGATAAAGGTTATAAAAGTAGGCACCTTAGTAGAGAAGAAAATTAATATATCAGATGAGTTAGATCAGCAATTTAAGCCAGGTATTTATCAAATGTTAAATTCCTTTTTTGCAAAAGACGACAAATTCTTTTGTTCAATTGAAGAACAGCTATCCCATTTAAAAATTTATAATAAGATGGCAGGCTATTCCAGAAAATAACATCTTCTCAACCAAATTTATTGAAGGAACACTTTCTTAGTAGAATATAATTTATGGATAAACTTAACCCAAATAAAATATTTAATTCTAGACCTGCTGCTCAGCCTGGAGCTCATGCTCCTGCAGGCTTTGTCTCAAAAGAGTATGATGAAGAGATAGTAAATGACCAACTTTGTACTCTAGAAAAATTAGAGAGCATGACTCTAGAGGAACTTGAGCATTACAAATTAAATGAACTTAAGCATTTACTCTCAGATGCCGGTAAAAATGTACCTTACTGGAGGAGATTATTTAAGGATATAAAATTTGATCCAATGAATATTAGTTCTTTAGAGGATTTAAAAAAATTACCTTTAATGAATAAAGATATGATTAAAGCAAATTACTCGGATTTTATCTCTGAAAATGCAAACTTTGATGAACTTACTTATATGACAACAGGTGGAAGTACTGGATCCCCTTTGAAGATCTTAATGAATAGGGAAACTAGAAGTAAAAGCCATGCAGCGACTAGATATTATTTAAAAAAAGCTGGCATAACTCCTGGCTTGGAGAGAGGGATAAGGCTCCATGGCAATCATATTCCAGTAGAATATACGGACCAAGGTCAATTTTGGATTGAAGAAGGAAATAGATTGACCATGTCTGTATCTCACATCACCTCGGATACTTGTAACGCTTATATGCAAGCAATAAGAAATTTTAAGCCAAATTATATTCATGCATATGCATCAGCCTTGGCACTTTTATGTCAATATGCAAAAAAAAATAATGAAGACTTTCCTTCTTCTGTAAAAAATATTTTTTGCGATTCAGAGACAGTTTATTCTTGGCAAAAAAACTTAATCTCTGGGACAACAAATGCCAATTTTTTTAATATATATGGACATACAGAATCAGCAGGGATGGCAATCACTTTTCCCGATTCTGGGCAGCTGGAAGCTTTACCAATTGGCATAATGGAAATCTTGGATGCAAATAACAAAAACTTAGAGCATTCTTTTGAACAAGGTCAAATTGTTGTTACAGGTTTTAATAATAAGATAATGCCCTTTATCAGATATCAAACTTATGACGTCGCTGAAATAGGATCATCAAATAAAATTTCTAATAGATTTTTCAAACCTGTGTTGTCTAGTGTGAAAGGAAGAGTTCAGGATTACGTAGTTGGAAAGGATAATTCTATAGTTCCAGCTGCACCTCTGTTGTTTGATTATAACTTTGACTGGACTGGAATAGACCTTTTTCAAGTTCATCAATCAGAGAAAGGTAATTTGGAGTTTAAGATCGTAAAAAGCAAATTATTTGATACTCCTGATTCAATTCTAGAAACAAGAGTTATAAATTCATTTTCTAAGATATTTGGTAAGCAATTTTCTATTTTTGTATCTTTCCATGACCATATACAGGTTACTCAGAGAGGCAAATATAGATATATTGACCAAAAGCTCATTTTTAAAGTTTAAATTAAAATCATGGAGTCTATTAAAGTTTGTTTTATTACCGGGTCTAGAGCTGAATACGGGCTCATGAGATGGTTGATGGAGGATATAAAAAAATCTCCTGATTTTGAATTACAAGTAATAGTAACCGGTTCTCACCTAATGGAAGAATTTGGTAATACCTATAGGCAAATAGAAGAAGATGGATTTTTTATCAATAAACGAATACCTTTTCCAATTAAAGGTAATGACCTTAATGACTTAGGTAAAGCAGTTGGAACTCTTTCATCATCTTTAGTCGAATCCTTTGAAAAACTTTCTCCAGATTTACTAATGGTCATGGGCGATAGATATGAACTTCTATCAGTTATAAGCTCATCTGTTTTATCTGCTATACCGGTAGCTCATATATCTGGTGGAGAACTTACCGAAGGAGCAATCGATGATCAAATCAGACACGCTATGACAAAAATTTCCCATCTACATTATGTTGCTAATGAAGTTTATGAAGAAAGAGTCAAGCAAATGGGAGAAGAGTCATGGAGAATTTGTAATTGTGGAGAGCCTGGTTTAGATAATTTGCAGAGACAAGAAATTATGGGAAAAAATGAATTACAAGAAAATTTAAAACTAGATCTATCTAAACCTACTGCCTTAGTGACTTATCATCCTGTTACTCTTGAAAGAGAGGGACTTAAATTTCAGATTGATGAGCTTTTAACAACTATGGAGAATTTAACTCTTGAAGAAGGATTGCAGTTCGTAATTACTTATCCTAATGCTGATGAAGGCTCAAAACTCATTATCGAAACTTGGAAGAAATTTGTAGATCAAAAAGATACAGCTGTTTTAATAAAGTCGTTAGGTCAAAGTAGATATTTAAGTGCACTTAAATATTTAACCGTTGTTATCGGAAATTCGTCAAGTGGGCTAGTTGAAGCTCCTTCATTCAATATGCCCGTGATAAATATTGGAAATAGGCAGAAGGGCAGAATGAGAGGCTCCAATGTTATTGATGTGGGCTATAGTAATAATGAAATAACTTTAGCAGTAAAGGAGATTTTGAAGAATCCTAAAAAGGTTAAATGCTTTAATCCATATGGAGAAGGCAATTCCTCTGTAAAAATTCTCTCTCATATTAAAAATATCTATACCAATAGAACTAAACAACAATTAATGACCAAAAAATTTCAAGACTCCTTATCAGTTATAGACAAGGAAAAGAATTTTTTCTTGAAGTATGGTGATTGAAAATGATTATTGGAGGACCGCTTGAATTTGATGCCAAATCCCTTAGTGAGGAAAAACTTCCCTCTTTAATTGAGGAACTTGGCTTTAAAGAAGAAAATGTTGTTTGGACAAGATCCGGCCGCAGTGCCATTTCTTTTGTCTTAGAGGTTTTCAAACATAAGTTATCAGAAGGATGGCTTCTTCTTCCTGATTACCAATGTTGGTCTGTAAACTCAGCCTTTCAATCAGTAAAATTAAAAAATTACAATATAAACTCTAACCTTGAAATAGACTTAGCTACTTTAGACAATCTATTGAATGATTCTAATATTCAGGCCATCTTACTTATAGATTTCTTTGGCTTGTCAGATATCAATTCCCAGATATCTTTTATAAAACAAAAAAGGCCAGATATATTGATTTTTATTGACGCAGCCCAGTCTTTTTTTTCTCTGATTATAAATCATAAAAAATATGAAAATGCTGATGCAATCATTTTAAGCCTTAGGAAATTTTTACCAATATCCGATGGAGGATTAGCTATTTTTCCAGAAATGCCTGTGAATTCTCTGACCATTGATGATGATAATATTTCAAAAAAAATGAATCATTTGTACTTTTCGGCAAGTGCAATGAGAACAATAAGGAGAGGTTTTAAGTTTAAAGATCCTTTAGTCGAACAATTTGAATCAAAATACCTAAGTCTTTTTCAACAACACAATGAGTTATTTGATAATCAAGTAAATCCAATCTCCTCAATGAGTAAAGAAATTATTGAAAGGACTGATTTAAAGAAATTAGCATTAGATAGGAAAGATAATTTCTTGTTTATGAGAAATTTATTACTTAAAAATGATCTTAAGTTCTTGGAACCAATTTTTGGAGATACACTTGGCCCGGCTTTGGTATTCCCTGTGAGGGTTAAGAATTCTGAAAGAAATAATCTAAGACAATATTTGCAATCTAAAGGAATATACTGCCCTGTTCATTGGCCAATCCCTAGTGATAAAAAATTACTATCAGGATCTGGCGCAATAACATTATCGAAGGAGATACTTGGATTACCGATTGATCAGAGTTGTAACAAAAGTACAATGCTCATAACATTAGAAGAAATACTCACTTTCTTAGAGAAGTTTTAAATATGGTTAATTCGAAAACATATATCATTGCTGAGGCAGGCGTAAATCACAATGGTGATTTAGATCAGGCAAAGAAATTGATTGATATAGCTAATGATGCAGGGGCTGATGCAGTTAAATTCCAAACATGGTTACCCGGAGAATTAACAGGAAAATTTGCTTTCAAAGTTGATTATCTTGATAAATCAACTCCTGAAGAAGAAAGTCGTTTTGAGTTATCTAAACGACTATGTCTTTCATATGATGCATTCAGAGAATTAAAACTATATTGTGACGATAAACAGATTGAGTTTCTTTCAACTCCAGATGGTTTCCTTAGTCTCGATTTCTTGGTTGATGAATTGGATATGCCTATGATAAAAGTTGGCTCTACAGAGCTAAATCATATCCCTTTTCTCTTAGCTGTAGGGGCCAAGCAAATCCCCGTTATTTTATCAACTGGATTAGGTACTTTAAAAGAAGTTAGTGAGGCTATAGATGCTCTTAGAAGAGGTGGAGGTGAAGAACTGCCTATAACAGTTCTCCAATGTACTTCTGAATACCCTGCCCCTGCCGAAGAGATGAATTTGAATGTTGTTAAAAGCTTTGCCTCAGAATTTGGTTTACCTGTAGGATTATCCGATCATTCACTGGGGTTTGAAGCTTCTATTGCAATTTTAGGGATGGGAGGAACTGTCATTGAAAAACATTTCACTATTGATAAGGCCATGGAAGGCCCTGATCACTCAGCTTCTTTGGATCCTTCTGAATTAATTGATTTTGTTAATCTTATTAGAAAAACAGAAACAATGTTAGGCGATGGTATAAAGTCTCCAACCCATTCAGAGATGAGAAATATTGAAGGAATAAGAAGGAGTGTTGTGGCTAAAGGCAATCTTGATGCGGGAACTACTCTCGAATTATCAGATCTAATTTGTAAGAGGCCTGGAAATGGTATAAGCCCAGCTGATATCGAAAAATTAGTTGGTCATGTCTTAAAAAAGAATAAGGTGGAAGATGAGCCAATATACTGGGATGATCTATACTAGATTATGCTTGACCAAGGTTCTCATTTTCTAGGTCCTGGAAAAGATTGGGATAATCTTCTCTATCAATTTTCTCTTCAAGGGCTTGGTGATATATATTTTGATTCAAGATATTTAAACTTATACCTAGATAAAGGATCAAGCTCATCGGCAGAAGCTTTTGTTTTTCGTAAAAATGAAAATACCTTTTTCTTACCTTATATAAAACAGCCAGTTTTCGGTGAGCAAGAACTTTGGGATTTTGAAACTGCCTATGGATACAGCGGTCCACTATCAACTTCAGAAGATGAAGCTTTTCTCTATGAGGCTTGGGAAAGTTTTATAAATATGACAAAGAGTCGGGGCTTTATAGCCGGACTTATTCGCTTTAACCCGCTCTTAGAAAATCATAAATTCTGTTCAAGTAATTCTTTAAAATCAATATCTGAAAGGCAGACTGTTTGGCTAGATTGCAAAAGGACTATAGAGAATGTCTTAAGTGATTATTCTAAAAGTCATCTTAAACGGCTCAGAAACCTTGAAAAAAATGGAGTTTATGTCAAATATTCAAACAGCGAGGAATATATAACTCAGTTCAGAGAAATCTATTTGCAAAGAATGACTAAATTAGATGCAAGAGAAGAATACCTATTTAGTAAAGAGTATTTTCAAAAAATTCTCCTAATGAATAAAGATAATTGGAAGGTTTATTTAGCGTACTCACCAGGTGGTGAAGTAACTGGAGGATGTCTACTTCTAATTTCAAACGGAACCTGTCATTACCATCTTTCAGGGAGTAAAAGTGAGTTTCTTAAATATAAGCCTAATGATGTTCTAAGACATAATGTTATCAAAGATATGATCGCTTCCAATATAAATAAGATTCACTTCGGTGGAGGTAGAACTAACGATCCAGATGACAGTTTGTTAAAGTTTAAACTTAAGTTTTCTAAACAAAAAATTAAATTCAGAATAGGCTATTGTTTGATAGATGAAGAAAAATACCTCAATGTTTGCAAAAAATGGTCTGATCTTTATCCTGAAAAAAATAATTATGAACATTTTTTTCTTAAGTACAGATACTAAGAGGAGATAAAAATATGTGGGACAAGGGTTGGGATAAACTTTTTTCAGAAGTTGAATGGGGCAGGTATCCTAGCGAGGAACTAATTAGATTTATCGCCAGAAACTTTTATGAATCAACAAGACGTTCTGAAATAAAGATACTTGAAGTAGGGTGTGGCACTGGTGCGAATATCTGGTTCTTTTCGAAAGAGGGTTTTAGTGCTTATGGAATTGATGGAAGTAAAGTAGCCATTAAGAAGGCTAAGATTTTTTTAAAAAGCGAAAACTTAAAAGCAGATCTAATTGTTGGAGATGCTATGGATTTACCGTACCCAGATTCATATTTTGATGCAGTAGTTGATGTTGAATGCATTTATGCTAATTCTTTGACTGATACAGGTATGATTCTTGAAGAAATCTATAGAGTCTTAAAGAATGAAGGTATATTCTTTTCAAAAACTTTTGGAGATGAAATGAGCGGCAAAGAAACTGGTACAAGACATGATCAAGAGCCGAATACATTTCTATCAATGCCCGATGGGCCTCTCAGGGATGATTACGGGCTCATCAGGCTAACTTCAGAAGAGGAAATCAGAACTATATATAGCCTATTCTCTGACATTAAATATGACTATGTTTACCGTACGGATGCCGATCGCCTTAACATCGTTCCTGAGTGGATAATTCAGGCAAGGAAGAAACTCACGTGAAAATATGAGAGTTTTAATTATAGGTTTTGGTTCCATAGGAAGAAGACATTACGAAGTACTTACTAATCTAGGTCACGAAGTTTCTATACTGACTAAACAAGATGTAAAAGTTGAAAAAATGTTTTTTGACTTAAATGCTGCGATTAAATCTGGAAGACATGATTATGTGGTAATAGCCAATAATACAGACAAACATATCGAAACTTTTTCAGAAATTCGAGCTTCAGGATTTATGGGACCTATTCTTATAGAAAAACCTCTTTCGGTAGATTTAAATCATAAAGATGACATACCCTCACGAAATACCTACGTAGCTTACAACATGAGGTTTAATCCATTGTTGCAAAGATTGCGAGATGAAATAAGAGGTGAAAAAGTAATTTCTGTTGTGGGTTACGCTGGACAATACCTGCCACATTGGAGAAGAGAATCTGATTATAGAGATTCTTATTCTGCCTTTAAATCTAAAGGAGGAGGAGTCCTCAGAGACTTTAGCCACGAACTTGATTATGTTATTTGGCTGTTTGGCGACTGGAAATATGTCTCTGCTCTGGGTGGTAAGTTCAGCCATCTTGATATTGATACTGAAGACTCTTTTTCTATCTTATTTGAAACAGAAAATTGTCATTCGGTATTTTTACACTTCAATTATTTATCAACGAGTCCTAAAAGAAACTTGATAGTAAATACAAAAAATGACAGTTTTGAATTGGACTTCGTAGATAAAACTTTCAAAAAAAATTCAAAAGTTGAGTCTTTTGAGTATGACAGAAATTATTCTTATAAACTGCAGCACGAGGCTATTCTTAGTGAAAATTTGAGTTTTCTTTGCTCTTATGAGGATGCTAGAAAGACACTAAATTTTATATCTAAAATAGAAGCATCAGCAGGTGGAAAGACAAGCATATGGATGAATAATGAATAGATTATGTACTATTTGCGCTAGAGGCAATTCTAAAGGAGTAGTTAATAAAAATTTAAGAGAAATTGCAGGTAAGCCTTTAATTGTTCATACAATAGAACACGCCTTGGAATCTAATTGTTTCTCTCATATTTCGGTAAGTAGTGACAGTCAAGAAATATTAGATATCTCTTTAAAATCTGGAGCTGATTTTGCTATTTCGAGACCGCCTGAGCTTGCTACAGATGAATCTGCGAAGCTTCCTGCTATACAGCATTGTGCAAAAAAGACTGAAAGATTAACTAAAATGACCTTTGACACTTTTGTTGATTTAGATGCAACTTCTCCACTTCGATTGCCAGAAGATATAAGACTGTCTATTAAAAAACTAGAAGATAGCAGTTCATTCAATCTGATTACAGGATCTCCAGCCAGAAGATCACCTTATTTCAATCTTGTTGAATTGGACGAAAATGAATTTGTAATTAGGTCAAAAGAACTTGAACAGAGTATAATTAGAAGGCAAGATTCGCCTCGATGCTACGATATGAATGCCTCAATTTATGTTTGGAAAAATGAAAATTTTTACGACCATAAGAAAGTCTTGCTGACTAACACTATTCTTTACGAGATGCCAGAAGAAAGGTCAATCGATATTGACACAGAATTAGACTTCAAAGTAGTAAAGTACCTCTTGGAATTAAATGGATAAGTATCTTAATATTTTTAGTCTTAAAGAGAAAACTGCTCTAGTAACTGGAGGGCTGGGGGTTTTAGGTAAGTCTTTTTGTGAGGCTCTTTCTGCATATGGAGCTAATGTTGTTGTGATTGATTTAGATGCTGCAGCAGTGAAAGAGTTTTCTGATTCAATCAGTGAAAGATATGAAACAAACTCCATTGGTTTGTCTTGCGATATAACTTGTCCCGACCAAGTACATCAATGTGTAGAGATAATTTCGGAAAGATACGATTCCATAGATATATTGCACAACAATGCACAGGGCGAAACTGCTGCTAAACCTTTTGAAGATTGTACTTTAGAAGATTGGAGAAAAACCTCTTCGGTAAATGAAGAAGGTTATTTTTTAATGGCACAAGCTGTTGGAAAAAAAATGGTTGAACAAGGCATAGGAGGAAGCATCATACAAACTTCATCAATTTACGGCATTCTGGGTCCTGATCAACGTATATATGATCAGTCTTTAATTGATGGCCAGCCTATGGGTTCGAGAGCGGTATATTCTTATACGAAAGCCGGTGTTATTGGATTAACAAAGTATTTAGCAACATACTGGGCCAAAAATAATATCCGAGTTAATTCCATAACGCCAGGTGGTGTTTATAATGGCCAAAACGATAAATTCGTTAAACAATACTCTAATCGAATTCCTCTTGGCAGAATGGCTGAACGACAAGATATTGTTGGAGCTTTAATTTATCTTGCTTCGGACGCTTCTTCTTATGTTACGGGACAAAATTTAATCATTGATGGCGGTCTTCATGCCTGGTGATC
>MDSV01200612.1_pt1 | contig 12179 bp, 14 predicted proteins | sample 810851 | NCBI WGS metagenome assembly MDSV01 (sample SAMN05326640, study PRJNA326480) | marine metagenome | isolation source: seawater | place: Atlantic Ocean: North East | collected 2012
CATACAGTTCGTCATCACCAATAAATTTACCAATCTTATTAGTAGCGTCATCACCTTCTTTACCAAGTTTGATTGGTTTTGACATTAATTTTTTAAGTCCAGATTTTAACTTTGGTGAATCTGGTATATGCCATGTGCCCTCTTTCATAAGATCGTCATGATTCTTAGTAGCATATGCTACTGCATCTTTTTTGTCCTTAAACTCTTTTACCTTTTTACCTTTTTTATCATAAACGCAGTACATTCCTGTTTCTTTGTTCATTGATACATGTTTTGCTGGATCCATTTTTACCCCCTTACCTTGGCCGCAAGATCTTTATCTGCTTTACCCCAAGTTCCTGAGGATTTTGTTGTGAATGAATTAACTCTTGCCATACCCCATTGAGCTGCAGTAGTACCAGGCCTATGACCTGTTCTCCAAGCTGCTACTCCACGGTTATAAACTTTTCTTAGGATACCAGCAGGCATGCCAGACTTTTCAGCCTTTTTCTTTAAAGCAGTGCCGGTGGCATCTTCAGAGATAAAACCTTTGAATGATTTCATGCCTTTGTACTCCTATTTTTCTTAAGTGTGTCTCTTAGACGAGCTCTATCCAACATTGAATCGTGTTTGCGCTTATCAGCTTTCTTTTCTCTTTCAATTTTAGCTTTTGCTCTGTCTTGATTTATTTTTTCGCCATACATTTGTTTAAATTTTTTTGTATGTTTAGATGGTTTGGTTTTTGCATCTGCATCGCCTGGTGCAGGTTTATATGCCGATGGATCATCATCGTCTTTTGCTGCACCTTTTTTAAAGTGCGTATCTCTTTTTTGTTTAGTAGACTTAGATAGACCTTTATGATATATTGCAGGTTGAGAACCTTTTTTCTTTCCGATATCAGGATCTTCTCTTCCTTCTTGCATAGCATCAGGAAGTCTTTCAATATCACTAATCCATTTACGGAATTTGCCACCATTCATTTCTATGAGTACATAGTTTGAACCACAGAATAAAATAGTTCCAATTTGATCGTTTTCTTTTACTACAACTAAGTCACCTTCTTTATAAAGGTCACCATTTACATATTCTTCTCTTTCTTGTGATACTGATTCTAGTTGAATATGTGATCTAAATTCATATGATTCTTTAAGGCCCATGCCTTTACGGACTGCATTGAATAGTCCTTGAGCATCACTATATCCTTTTATTAGTCCTTTTGTAAAACTTTTAAGATCATTAGCGGCTGCATACTTACGTAACTTAGAAGCTGACATACCTGATGCACCATCGGCATCAGCGTCTCTTTCGCCAGCTGAAACTACATTGACTCCACCATCAAAATTATAGAAACCATGTTTACCTTTTTTATTGTTATATCGGTTTAAAGTAACCTCATATTCTGTAACTCGGTCAGAACCGGCCACAATGGTTACATTTGTGAAACCTTCTTCGTATAAGGTATTCATAAGATCAAACATGGTACGAATTTTTGGTGTGTACATAATGTTCCTAGCATACTTAGGAAACATCTTTCTCATAATTTTAATTTTATCTCTGTAAGGTAAAGGGTCTTTATAGTAACCTTCTTTATCTTTTTGATTTTGATGTGTTTGAGATGCGTATATACGGAATGAGCCCTTACCAATTTTAGCTACAGTGTTCATAAGCTTTTCATGACCAATGGTTGGTGGATTATACCTTCCCCACGCAACTGTAATAGATTTAGTCTCTTCGGTGACGTATTGTGTAAAACTTTTGAACTGCACTTTATTTGCCTTTACGTTGTAGCTTAGTGCGATCCTTCTGTCTTACTTTTGGTAGGAGTTTTCTTGCAATTCGGTCGATAGCACCTTTACGTTTTGCTACCATTTTTTCCAAAGCTGCTCTTGAACCGTAAGATAGATCTGCTTTATTTCTGTTTTTAAGAATCTTTTTAACTATTAGATTTCTGGCTTGTTTTTTAGCCCGACCCTTAAGAACGTCTTGAGATGCCATCTTACGAGCTGCACGTTTGCGGCCCATAGCAATCTTTGCTTTGCTTCTTCGCATTACCTGTTTTTTCTTCATTCGTTGTTGAATGGTTAGCACCTCTTCAAGTGCTTCTTCGTATACAGGTATAAAATTTTTAAAGTTTAACATTTCCGCTCTTTCCATTAGGATCGGGATGGTGTATCCCAGCCTTTTATCACATCAGGAGAGAAGTTGTTTGCCGAGAATTCCATACGGTCGACTAACTTAACTGCTCCACCTTTGAGTTTATCAATAGCAACAAAGCCTTCTACGCCTGTTGTTTGAAAACCTCTTCTAGTCTTAACAAAGGTATTAATATTACCTAGCTTATTTAGTTTATTTATAATTTTTTGTTTCCCATCAGCTATAGCATTTTGAAGATCAAATATAAGTTTCAAATTAGCTTTATTTGTAGCTGAAAAGAACTTCAACACTTCATCTCTTTTAGTAACTTGCGCTTGTTTACCAGCTGCACTTTTACGCTTATCAATTTCTTTACCATACTTATCATTAATAAACTTGATAAGACTAGCAACATGAGCTGTGGTATTTGTAATTCTTTCTTGTCTACGAACAAAAGTATTATTATGTGTTTCAATCATTCTAGCAAACTCTTGGTTTTGCTCAATTTGTTTTAAAGTTGTAGACGATATCTTACGAAAGATTCTACCAGCTGTACTTAAAGCGGCTGTAACTTCCTTAGTATCTTTTTTAGTTAGTGTGGCTGTACCAGACAAATCTCTTAGTTTAGCATCTTGATTCCATGCATTTTTTGAACCTTTCAATTGGTTCATATCAACACCATAAGAAGCTTTCATTGCTTCAAAGGTTTTTCCTTTGTAGGTCGTATGCCAGACAATTCCAATTTTCGCCCTGCTAATTTCCTTTGCTGCTGGTGTAGACGCAGGGACAGCATAAACAATAGTATTCGGGTGGAAGGTGATATATTCTTGTCCATCGATCGTTTCCTTTTTAAGGTCGTCTTTGACATACATTATATCACCTTGAATTACATCTGTAATACTTGCAGATTTTAATGCATCAAAGGCAGCCTTTAATTTTACTGAAAGATCGCCGGACGTATCAGCATCAATATCAGCATGTGATTTGTATACCTTTGGTGTTGCATTGAAAACACCTTTCTTTGCTACAAAGAACTGCCCATCGTTTGGATCTTTACCAACGAATACAGCAGGAGCGCCATCCCATTTTACTGTGACGTCGACTGACTTTGTAGCATTTCCTGCTAACATATCTCTTAATGACCTAAGTGCTAGGATAGCGTCCCTTGCACCTTTGACTCCACCATAGATCACTTGATCTTCAATATGAGTCATATGAGTATTTTTTTCTTCGTTTAAATGAGTTGTAAAGCTTTTAATCATTAGGCCATTCCATTGAATTTAATAGCAAGGTTGAATCCTTGAGCCAATTTATTATTTGGCTTTGGTTTATTTGAACGTATTGACATTTTCATTGTAATTGAATCTTCTTTATTTTTAAGTATAATTGTCCAATCTTGTTTTCCACTACCTTCTTCAGCATCTACTGCAGTAACTGTAGGTAAGAATATTGATAGTGAATCTTCATCAGTTACGTATTGATATCGTGTACCAACAGCTTTAACTACTTCAAGTGGAATATTATCAGCTTTACCTATAATTTGTTCTTCAATATATTTAATTGTGTCGTCTTTATTTTGTTTTACTCTTGCAACAACTGCTTCTCTACACATTTGAAGCATCTTATCATACATTTCATCATAGTAGTCTGGTGTTTTTTCTCTAATACTTTCAATTTGATCTATTGAGGCATCCATATTACCACGGTTATTCCAGTCATTTGGCAAACCAAGCTTATTATGAATGTTATCGTAAATATCTTTTTTCAAAGCAGTTTTACCACGTTCATCATTATATGAATCAAACATTTTATTTACGTATGTATTGAACAGTGGTTCTTTAGTTTTGGCACCACCAGCTTTTAATGATACACCTTTCATATCACCAGTTTTATATTTGATGAATATATCACCTTTATGAGACTCTGGAACTCCACGTGGTTTATCTCTGTATCCCCAGTAAATATTTGCAATAGGTGATTTAGCATTCTCATCAAAAATGTAATTAAGAATGCCAATTGCATTTTCCATTTTTTCTTTAAACTTTGATGAGCCAGCAGCTCCATCAATAAACTTTTTTCCTTGAGCTTTATCTCTTACTGAAAGATATACGTTATTGTCTCTTGCAGTTTTAATGAAGTTATAAAATGTAGTTACATTTGTAAATCTTTTATTAGATAAGAAAGCTAGAGCTGGAAATAATTCTGTAATTGTTGCATTGAGTGTAGTTTCAGCCATACCGCCTCCACCACCACTTGCTTTATATGTAATTAGGATATCGTGTCTGCCTACGCTTACACGTGAGCGGCCAATAGAACCACCTTGTCTTTCTCCAATTACGGTATATTTGGCTGCTTTTAATTTTGCTTCAAGATTCTTTTTAAGATCCGCTCTTTCGCGGTCGGCAGTTCTTACAATAATGGTACTTGTTTTTGAGTTTGAGGATTTGACTTCATAGCCCATACCAAGTGTTTTATCAAACTTTGTCTTGTCTGCTCTTGGTAGTGAACGCATTGTTTGCTCCTCTAAATAAATTCTAAATCGTTTCATCATCCTGCCGCTTGATTGATTAACACGATTCTATTTATATAATTTCATTCTCCCAAATTTCAAGTGCATACTTATCTTGCAATCTATATGCTTCTTTTTCCCACGGTAAATCATAATAATTTGTATCAGCCGGAATAGTTTTTGATTTCCAACGTGCAATATGGCCTGAACAACCGTCATCCATTTCATTACGAACCCACTGTTTAACATGGATCATTTCATGAACAATAGTAGTAACAAGTTGTACAATCCCTTGTTTCTTATCAGCTTCAATAACAAACTCTCTTTTACGATCGCACATCATACAAAAACCAACAGCTTCACTTTTGATATTAGCCAACTCTACTGTAATATCAAGAGTACGATGTCTTGGTAAAAGACGTTTGATCATATAGGAAACAACATCTTCGACTATTCGTCTTTGGACTTTGTTTCCACCTGTGACTTCTACAATATTCATATTAGTACTGATACTGACCCCAAAATTCATTCCATACTTCAGATACATAGTTTTTAGCTATGTCAATATCGAAATGAGTTTTAAGATTTAGTAAATCAACAACTATGGTTTGAGCTTCAGTTACGTCTTCTGATTCAGAGATAATGTTTTCCAAATCGGTAGACATTACTTGTTCTTCGATATCCATAATGTAACCTTTTACTTTTCCCATTTTATTCTCCTTCCATTAAATTAAGATGGGTGGGGCGGCAGTCAATCCATCTATCCTCCTCGACCGGTTGGTCCGCCCCTTGAGGAGGATAGGGTACTATCTATTTGACGATGGTGGATCCCTGAGTCGTACCAGACTTGTAATCCCCGATTCCCTTCTGTTTCTGAGACTTATTGTCATTGCTCAACTTCTCCTTCAGGAACCTTATCGTTTACGTTCGCTATGTCATTCTGATTTCCCTTCCTTTTCCATTTTATAGATATATTATATCACACTTTTATGGAATTGTAAAGGAAAAAGTGCACAAAAGTTTATTGCTAAATCAATCACTTGGCAAAAAACTTTATTTTTTTTACATTTTAAAGTCTGAAAAGTCTTGCTGACGCTCACCAGTTGGTGTGTTATCAAATACTGGAGTGTCATCAGTCAGAGTCTGAGCGCTTTCTTCAACATCATATAGTCTCATACGAGATCTATCTACACCAATTACAAACCTTTTCTTATAGGTTGGATCATTGTAACGATTCTTTAGCTGTTTAACCATCATTTGACCAAGGCGTTGTAGTTCTTCAGTAGATATAAGTGCAAACATAAAATCAGCTGTGGCTGGCAAACCAAATGATTCAGATGTATCTTCCAATCCAACATCAGTATTTGAGAAACCAGAACGAGTAGTTTGAGTAGCTGAAAAGACTGGTACATTAAATTCAACAGCCAAACCACGAAGTTCTTCGGCTATAGCTTTGACATAGGTATATGAATTGATTGCACCACCCATACCTTTCATACGAGAACTAGCACATATATTTAAGTAATCAATAAAGATAACATCTGGTATGAATTGCTTTTTGAGTTTAAGTTCATTCAATAAAGCTCTAAAATGAGCAGCATGGGCGGCACCGGTAGGATATTCCTTAACAATAAGTTTACCAATATTCTTTCTGGCAATCTTAGCTATCTTGTCATCAAACATATCCTTGGACAAACTCTCTAGCTGATCAATGGGCAAATTGAAAAGGTTTGCATCAATACGTTCAGCGATTCTTTCCTCTGCCATTTCTAATGTAATGTACAAAACATTCTTACCTTGCATAAGAGAAGATGCTGCCACATGACACATAAAGAGAGATTTACCAACACCGGTACCGGCCAGTGCAATATTCAAAGTCTTGTTGGGAATACCACCTTTAGTAATTTCCTGAAAGTTTTCAAGATCAAATGGGATACGATCTTCAACCCGATGATAAAAATCAAATCGGTCATCAGAATTGTCAATATAATCATGACCTACGTTGGTATCGAAGCTTACAGCCAACGCATCAGATAATATTTCAGGTACAGCATTCTTAGTTAGACTTTGGTTTTTTCCATCAATAACGCTGATGGATTCCATGATGGCAAGATATATAGCTCTATCTTGGCACCACTTCTCTGTACTATTCAATAGCCAATCTTCATTCACCGGTTCAGGTGTAAAGACGATATCAACTAGTCCAGATACTTGATCAAGCGTACCAGCAGCAGTCATGTCAACTGTGATAGACTCTTTAGTTGGTAGCTTGTTATATTTGTGAACAAAGGATACTACTTCATTGAACAATATTTTATGTTCAGATTCAAAGTATTCTTTTTTTAGAAATGGAATTACCTTTCGTAAGTATTCCTCATTGGAAAGGAGATTCCGGAGTATTGTTTGTTGAATGTTTGCTTCGATCATTTATTTTTGCTTTCCCATTTTCAAATGCATCTTCGATGATGTGTTGCAATACAGCACCAAGATGGTTTTTAAAATTATTATCTTGTTCCAAGGTGTCTATTTCAAATTGACCACCATCAAGTATTTTATACTTAAAGTCAAGTGTAGCTTCATCAGTCTTTTCACGGACTTTGATTTCACCATACATATAGGTCACACCTGGATACTTAGTAATCAGACGAACTGCCCAATGGTCGTCTGCTTCAGATTCAGCGAATGTATAGTCTTCATTCGTTATCATTAGTTTCCTCATTAATTGGAGTCATAGCACCAATTTGGTATCTTGTTTTGATCCATTCTTTAAAGTCAGTTTCTTTAAAAATTGGCTCCCAAAAAGTTTCATTCAAGGTTTCTTTTTCTCGTACTTTTGGCTCAAGTAGTTCCCCAGTTTCCCTGCTAACCCTGCAATACCAGCCATTAGATGGCTTAGCGACATATTGACCTTCGAGAGCAACATCAAGAAGACCAGACCACTTTTGTACTCCACCTTCCCAACTAACACTAATGGGAACCTTAGACTTTTCACGAACAAACCGCGACTTTTCGACATTAATAACAAAGTGATATCCTTTGATTTCTGTGCCTTGTTTATCCTGCTGGCGTCCAAGAATCCAGATGTTATCGGCTGAATAGTAAATGCCGGTACCACCAGATACAGTTGGCTTTGAGAACATTTCAAGAGACATATAAGTGTGATTAACAGCCAGCATAGGAATATTCTTCATAGTAAGATATGGTGTTACCATACGAAACAAACCTTTAAGTGCTTTTGCCCGTGACATATCAGCCACAGATTTTTCATTGATAGCATCTTCCAATTCTTTCTTTGATGCTAAGTTACCAATTGAATCAATTACAATTACAACCTTATCGTCACGTTCAATAGTTTCAAGTTGATTGACTACATCAAACTTTAGCTTTTCAACATCAGTGATTGGTGTATGTAGAACTCTATTAGTATCAATACCGAATGCTTCAAAGTACGATTGAGGTGAACCAAATTCACTATCATAAAATAGAATTATAGCATCCTTGTGCTTTTTAAGATAAGCACTTGCCATAATTAAAGCAAATGATGTTTTGAAATGTTTTGATGGGCCAGCCAATACAGTAAGACCAGAAGTCAAACCACCATCGACATCACCCGACAAAGCTACATTCATCATTGGTACATCGGTTGGTACCATATCATTTTGTGTAAAGTATTTCGATTCAGAGAGAATAGCTGTCTCTTTGATTTTCGAATTCTTCTTAAGTTTATCCATTACAGACATAAGCAATATCCTTTTTCAATTTGTACATATATTATATCATAAACTGGTCCAATTGTACAGGAGTTTTTTCATAATGCATTGATTTTGTTTTATTACATTGGATAGCAAACTCGCTATCAATCATTTGATTATCAAGTCTTCCGTGTACAAAAGAGTCGACTACTTCAGCCATATCTTGAGCTGTAGTAACAGGAACATTTTGACAGATATGATTTAGATTTTTTAGTCCACCTTGTAACATAAAATCACCAGGTAGTTTCATAATTGCAAGACACTCTCTGATTGTGAGGTATCTATCTTCGTCTGGGTGCGTAAGCGATGATGGCATATGACCTACAAAAGCACCAATATAATCTTTTGGAATCTCTGTAGTCTTACGCATAATGTTACCACCAGATGCCAGCTTATCATGCATACGAATACATTTGCCAGCCTCATTTTCATAGCCGTGTTTAGTCATCCACTTACTAACAGTACGATACTTAACACCAGCCTTTTCAATTTCATCAAGAGGATTAGTACTTCTTACAATCTTATCTTGGAATTGACTATGAGTGATTCCTCCATTCAATTCTTTTAATACGTATTTGTAAAAAGGGTTCTCTGATGGAGTTCGTTTGTTGGTCAATATATTCATAGGGTCATCTTCACGCAGTTCAACATTGCGTATAGTATCTTCAATACGCTCATGATTCCTATGGATATAAGACAACTTTGGAATCTTATTGCCTTCCCAAAAGAAATAGAATGTTCTATCTCTTACTTGGCTTAATCCATGAAGTATAGATTTCGTTTTATAAATGCTAAAAGTGTATCCATTTTCTCTACCAATTTTTCGAAGTGTTTCGACAATCGGTTCTCCCATTTTGCTTGCCAGTCTAGGAGCGTTTTCTCCCCAGAAAACTTTAGGTTTGAGATCCCCCAAGACATAACGTGCGGTAGCCAACATCCAATCATTGTTAGCATTAGTAGAAGATGCTGAAGGAGAGAGGCTACTAAGACCAGCACAAGGGCAAACAGTGTTAATAACATCGACCCTCCCCAGAGTAGATGGCATATCACCGTCCAAATGATAGTAAGGAACTTGTTTATCATAGTACTCCACTAGTTGTGTGTCATTGGCCTCAAAAGCTGAGTAACTTAAAATATACTCTGGTTTCTTACCAACAACGTTCTGCATTGCAATGGTCTCTCCGCCAATAAGCGGAACTATACTTGCGTATTTCATATAAAAAACTCCTCTAAGCTAGCAGTCTTATTTTCTTGTCCAGTCCAATGTGGATAGGATTCTCTCGATAAATGAATTGACTGCGGCTTTTCCATATAATCAAAATCAAGTTGACCATTCTTATTTGTAAGACCGTCAACCCATCGAATTATTTTCGCATGGGTTGCTCTCATCTCTAATTGTTCTCTAAATACTAAACGGCATTCGTTACGTTCCTCCCATGAACCCCAAAATGGTTTATCTTTATAATAACCAGACTTAGGCAATTTGCGAGATTCGTCTTCAATAGGCAATAATTCATAAATGGCGACGTTCTTTACGGGTAACGATTCAACTGCTTCTATATATCTATCTGCTAAAGCCCTAGTATTTTCTAGGCGGTCACCTTCAACTCTACATAAGTGATGACGAATATCAATGTTACCAAAATAGCATTCAACAGTATCAAAATCAATATCTGGTTCTCCAACACTTTCTATATATGTAACAAGACCGTCATTTAATGCGCCATTTAAAGTTTTAAACGGTACACTATTAATCATCCAACCAGGACGATACATACAAATAGAATGGCTATCACCAATAACAAGGTTGCGAGTTTTTTCTACCCATTTGATAGTTTCTGCTGTCTCATACATTCGTTTGAGATTAGCAACATCGACATCCAACCATTCAGGCTGAATCTCATTACCTTTTTCTTTTGCCTTATCTATTCTTTCCTGTATCATTTCATGATATGGTGGAAAATCGATAGCAAGTGAATAGACTTTACCTTTAAATTTCGAGAAGTTACGAGTATTAAAGGCATAAGGAAAACCCTTTACACCACCAAATACATTCATACCTCCCGACCAATCGTTGCCATGATATACATACATGACATCGTATTGATTATGATCTTCGATCTTACCAGACCAGTTGACATCAATATCAACACCGGTTTGGCTGATCATATCCGCGTAGATTGCTCCTTGTGCACCTCTATGTGATGCCATACGAGTAGCTACCGGAATAAATGGACAGTTTAGTATTGCTTTCATAATATTTATATTATAACACACTTTTGATCATTTGTAAACCCTTAAATCATAAAAGCTTCAAGTGGTGAAGGTGCTAACCTTTTCTTCAAGTCTTCTGCTATTTCGACAAACGAATCAAATGTTAGTGGTAACATTCTTTTGGTTTGTGCTTTATCATTATCCATAATACCAAGGAAACAATTAAACTGACAAAATGTGATTTCAGTACCAAAGGTAGTTAAATTGCCACCACGTTCTAAGTTCTCTCTATAAAAAGCTGCTTCACTATCAGTCATTTCAAAAAACTCATGTTGGTGATCTCTTACTGCTAGTATATATGCTTCCATGATTTCATTATTTTTAAACTTAACTTCTGGAAACACATATTCAAGTCCGCGTTTAGCACCAGGACCTACTAAGCAGTAGTTATCATCTTCATCAATATTAGGTAAATCATCACACCGTGAAAAGTTACATGGTGGGTGATATGAGAAGTATGGACCAATACCACGATGTGTAGAAAACCAATCACATACATCTCCAAGCTTATTGTTTGAATCTTGTACTATTTTACTCATACCAAGATCATCCAAATGTCCCATCCATCTTATCATATGAGATAATTTAAACTTTTGATCTGGATCATTATCTTCTTGTCTACAAAAATTACGAGCTGCTGTTTGAAGAGATGTTTGAAGTTGAGTTGCACCCCAGACTTTCATCTTATTCTTATTAGTATTCAAATTGTTATTGATCCAATGATAGTAATCACCTTTTTGTTTATAAGTATCAAAGTCAATAACATCTGCATAATTAGTAGAGTCTGCGGCAACCAACGTAAGTGTTGGCATACCGACAAACTTTACTGCCATAGCATTTAGAATCTTATTGCGCATTGAGATGTCCTGATTAAAGACAAAATTCTCTAACCAGTACACCTCGGCATGTTTGGAACGATTAGGATTCCAGTACGAAACTTCTTGTCTCATAGCTGGACCGAACTCTTCAGAATACTGATACTCATCAAGTTTATTAGACTCTCTTAGTGCCTCTCTTCTAAAAAATTCAAGAACCCATTTATTAAAATAACGAAAGTTGTTTGGGTCTCTCGTCTTTCTTAGTGTTTCCAGTGTTATTCCAGACATGTCTTACATTCTCTTTCTCAACTAATTCATGTTGTAGTAATACCACGTTAATATGTGGCATCATTTTTCTGATAATCTCAGCTTGAACTGGATCATCTTCATAATGTATTCCAAATCTATAACCAATCTCTTCTAAGTAGAAAAGTGTTCTTCCCTTATGTCTACCAGAATCTTCTCTTGATTTATGATCAAAAGGAGTTGGATTGAAATGGACCTTATTAGTTATACCTTTTGATTTGAGCATAGCTAAAGTTTCGGGCTCTTCTTCTATAGAGCGGCCTGTAATTATAATATCATCTTTGCCTGGATAAACACCATCGTAGTCACCCATAAAGATAACACCATCTATATCAAACGAATTAAGCATAATCAGTTTTCCCTGCTTGGAATGTATATGGCAATTCTTTAGCAATAGGATCATTATCA
>MDSV01006911.1_pt1 | contig 12178 bp, 5 predicted proteins | sample 810851 | NCBI WGS metagenome assembly MDSV01 (sample SAMN05326640, study PRJNA326480) | marine metagenome | isolation source: seawater | place: Atlantic Ocean: North East | collected 2012
CACTGCACTCGCATTATTTGTAGATGGATTACTTCGCATACTTGGTATCGTTCCACCATTCGCAGGTCTTGACGTTAATATCTTGGACGACATTGCCGAGAAGACGAAAGCTATTGTGGAGGCTGATATCAGACAGAATGACCTCATAAAGTATTTGAAAGATCAGTTATGAGGATTGCAGTTATTGGTGCTGGAAAAAGTGGATGTATATCTGCTCTTTCAGCAAAACATTTGTCTGATTTGCTTTCAAAACCTGTTGAGATAGAAATATATCATGATCCTTCTATCAATATAAAAAATTATACTGTTGGAAGTTGTTATGATACTGTCAAGTTATTATATAAATTTCATCAAGGCAAATTATCATTTAAGGATTTAGAGGACGATTTTGATGCTACTTTAAAAACTGGCATACTTTATAAGGATTGGGGTAAAGGAGGATTTAATTTTCATGGTGACGATGGCGGAACTCTAATTCATTTTATTCCAAAAAAATTCTCTGACTATATTTTATCAAAAAAGGAATTTACTGTTATTGAGAAAAATATTTGCGATCCAGAAAGTGAGATAGATGCTGATGTTATTATTGATTGTAGAGGTAAAGATGAAACCATAGAGTATCAAGACATAATAAATCCCATAGATTCTTCAATAAGTGCATATAAAGATGTGGAGAATATTGAGGATTATTCGGATCATATTGCTAGACCATATGGATGGATTCTTGGCATACCTAATAAAAAATCAATGTATTATGAGTATTTTTATAATAAGAAAATGTCAAGTAAAGAAGATGTTATATCTGATTTTACAGAATTTCTTGGAATACAACCTGAAAAATATCAGTGCATAAACAACTATTTTACTGATGATATTTTTGTAGGTGAGAGAACAGTAGTAAATGGGTCGAGACTTTGTTCATTAGAACCTCTTGAATCAAAGTCTTTACGTAATTATAAAGATGTTTCAATGAAAGGACTTAAGCATTTTTTTGGTATTATGACAAAAAAAGAGGCAAATGAAAAAATTTTTAATAGAATAATGAAGTGGGAATCAACGCTTTTGTGGTGCTATCATTCAGGATCAATTTATGACACTAATTTTTGGAATTATGCGAAAAATTTGGATTATAGGGACATAGTAAAAGATAGATTTGTAAAGTTACTTGATAAATGTGTTGTATCTGAAAGAATGGGTCAGGGGGTTGAACGTATGTCAAGCAATATATTTTTAGATCAATGGAATAAAGCAGGGATTTAGTGGGGTATAAATAAGTTGAAGGAATGGTGTCAGGATTAATAAGTAATGCCACTTAGCAGACTTGAAAATTTTCTAAAGAATGTTCAGGGTAACGTAATATACGTAAACCCTGAAGAACTTGATGCAACGGATGATATCAGTAATACTGGTAATTCTAGAACTCGTCCGTTCAAAACGATACAAAGAGCACTTTTAGAGTCTGCAAGATTCTCATATCAATTAGGAAAAGATAACGATAAATTTGATAAGACAACAATTATGGTGTCGCCTGGCGTACACTATATTGATAATAGACCAGGATATCAAACAGATACTTCAGCTAATATTACAGATATAAATGGTTTATCAAAAAGTATAACTGAGTTTGGTATTGGTACTAATTTTGATGTTCAGAATATTGATAATGTATTATACCATTTCAATTCAATTCATGGTGGTGTAATATTACCAAGGGGTACATCTATAGTTGGTGATGATCTAAGAAAGACTAAGATAAGACCAAAATACATTCCAGATCCAACAGATGATAGTATTGATAGATCAGCAATCTTTAGATTGACTGGATCTTGTTTTGTTCATGGATTTAGTATATTTGATGGTGAAGGTTCAGATAGAATATTCAAAGATTATACTACTAATGTATATGCTCCTAATTTCTCACACCATAAACTAACGGTATTTGAATTTGCTGATGGTACGAATACTGTTGCAGGTAAGGGTAATACTGATTTGGACATGTACTATGCTAAGCTAACGCTTGCATATGGTACTAACAGTGGTAGAGCATTACCTAATTATCCTACCAATGATGATTTTGAAACTATTGTTGATGAGAATAGAATTGTTGGTGCAGTATCACAAATAGGTGATGTTGAGATAAATGATATCTATTCAGGTGTAGATTCAACATCTACAACTCCAACATCTATTGTAACTGTACAGACAAAAACGGAGCATAGACTTGCTGTTGGAACACCTATTTTAATATTTGGTGTTAATAATGCTGAGTATGATGGTAGTCACGTTGTAGCACAGGTAGTAAATGATACTCAGTTTAGTTATACTGTTGCAACTACACCAACAACTACAGCAACTCCAAGTCTTAGTGGACTGACTCCTACTGTAGCAATAGAGAGTGATACTGTAACTTCATCCTCACCTTACATATTCAATTGTACTGTTAGATCAGTATATGGTATGTGTGGTCTTCATGCTGATGGAGACAAAGCAACTGGCTTCAAGTCAATGCTTCTTGCTCAGTTTACTGGTATATCTCTCCAGAAAGATGATAACGCATTTGTAAAGTATAACACAACCTCTGGTGCTTGGGAAGATCAAGCAACATTAGGAACTACAACCACATTACATACTGATAGTCTAGCAAGATATAAACCAGAATATGAGCATTATCATGTAAAGGGATCTAATAATTCCGTAATGCAGTTGGTTTCTGTATTTGCTATTGGATATGCTCATCATTTCAAGGCTACTAATGGTGGTGATTTGTCTATCACCAATTCCAATTCTAATTTTGGTTCTAAAGCACTTGAGTCTGATGGTTTTAGAAAAGAAGCATTTACTAAAGATGATAAGGCATTTATAACCAGTATAGTACCACCTAAGAAGACTTTTTCTACTGTTGAGAATATAAATTGGCAATCTATTGATGTTGAGGTAACTGCTGGTTTATCTACAGATACTAAACTGTTTATTTGGGGTCATTCTGAGAAGGATAAACTACCAGATAAGACTGCTAGTGGATTTACTGTAGGTAATAAGGTAGGTGAAAAATTATTCTGTACCATAGAGAACGTTACTTATGGTGCAAATGTATTGATGCCAGGTCCAAATGCCAACCCTGATACTTGGGCATCTGGTAAAAAAGAAATATTTGTTGGTAGTAATTCTGGCATCAGTTCTATTTCAAGTAATACTTTTACTTTAGAGGATACTCATAAGTTTGTTGAAGGTGAAAATATTAGAATTTATTCTGATAGTGGATCATTACCTGATGGTATAGAGTATGGTAGAGATTATTATGCTGTAACTTCTGGTTTGAATGCAGATAAAATCAAGGTTGCTACTACTTTTAATAATGCTATCGCTGGTAGTAATCTTACTGGTATAAACAACTTAGGTGGTAAGTTACGTATAGTATCGACTGTAGAGTCTAAGAATCCAGGCGACCCAGGCCATCCAATTCAATATGAAGGTGGAACTGGTTGGTATGTTAATGTAGGTGCTGCTAATACACTAAGACCTGCCATAGTAACTAATCAAAGTAAGATAACACCACGTACTGTCAATACCTTTATTGAGAGAACGAGTGATAATAGAAAAGATTTAGAGAAAATTTACAGAGTTAGGTATGTTATACCCGACGATTCAACAGTAGCATCTCCACCAACTAACGGGTTCTCTATTGCTGAGTCTGGATCATTCCCTGATGATGTAAATTATAAGAATGATTCTACAGTTATATCATCCACATCTAATTTAAGAATTGATAGTACTATTGTTGATGCAACTTGGAACTCTAGTTCTAAAGTTGGTATTATAACAGCTCAATTCCCACATAGATTATCTACTGGACAAGGTATAGAAGTAAGAAGAGTTAGAAGTACAGAAAATACTGATGGTGTTGCTAATAATGGATATAATGGATTATTTGATGTTCTATCAATTGATGATTCTAGAACGTTTAGAATTGGTATAAACACCAATCCAGGTGGTATTTCAACTATTACTACTAATATACCATACACTAGACATGATCAATCTGTTGTAGGTTCTGGTAGAACGTTCACACCATTCTTTAATAAACGTGATCTTGGTATTGGATATCAGATTTATACTAATGAAGCAATTCAGGAATATAAGAAGGATATTCAGGATGGTATCTATGATGTAGCATTATTATCATACTTAGCACAACCTGATATAACACCGTTCTCTACTACAAGTAATTATTTCCCACAGGATCCTAATGATTTAAAACCAAAAGTAGATAAAGATAATCCGAATGTAGATCCTATTGCTGCTACATCATATGCATTACGTGATGATATAGGTATTGTTCAGACAAACGACCCTTCAAATAGTATAACAAAAGAAGGTATACATTCATTCTTAGAAAAGACTAGTATTGGTATTGGTATCACTGGTACTTTATCAACTGGGTCAAACATGTTTGTTGACGCAGGTGTAGAGCATGGATTCAATGCTATTCTATCTGTTACTGACTTAAATGGTGGTACTAACTATGAAGCATCTTCATCTTGGTTCAATGTAAATCTATCAGGTGGTACAGGTAAAGGTGCTACTGCTGATGTTACAGTCAATTCATTAGGTGTCATTGCTAGTGTTGCTATAAACAATCACGGATCAGGATATAGTGTAAATGATGTTGTAACTATCAAGGATGTTCCTTTTGCTTCTTCTGGAACAGATGCTACAGTAAGGATTGATAATATCAATAATAACATTGGTGATGTTGTTCAAGTTGTTGGAGTAGGAAGCACTGGATACAACGGACTTCATAGAATTACCTCAGTAACTGAACCACAAAGAATTGTGTATGATGGAACTGGAGCAGATTCAAGTTCTGGTGGATTCATTTATCATGTCGGTGTTACCACTACAATTAATAATATTGTACATGATGCTGTAAGTGGTATTGCCACAGTTACATTATACTCTGACATCGGTCTAAAACGGGGTGATCAGATTGTAATTGATGGAGCTAATACAGAATACAATGGTACTCATTTTGTTACTGATAGGATAGGTTATGGATCTTCTGTCAATGTAAACATCGGTGCATTAGGTAGTTCGCCCACATTTAGTGGTGCTAGTGCGATTGCTCATGGTGCAGGAATTGCAGCAAGAGGTAATAATCAGACTATTCCATTATACGGTGGAGTTACAACACCTCTAACTACAGGTCTTACTACAACTACATCATCTATCTCATTACTTGAGACAGGTATGCTTCGTAGAGGAGACTATCTACAGATTGAAGAAGAAATTGTAAGGATATCTAATAATGATAGCACTTCAATTATTAGAGGAGTTCTAGGAACCAATGCAACTAATCATGATAAGAATGTTGCTGCAATAAAGATAAAGGTACTACCAGTAGAATCTAGAAGATACTCTATTTTACGTGCTTCTGGACATACATTTGAATACATTGGTCATGGTCCAGGTAACTATTCTACTGCGATGCCACAGACGCAAGATAGAATACTTACTGATAAGCAACAGTTAGCAGCACAGGCAAATCAAACAAGAGGTGGACTTGTTGTTTATACTGGTATGAACGACAAAGGTGAGTTCTATGTTGGACGTAAGAAGACTGATGCTGTAACAGGTGAAAGTAGTTCTACTATAGATGAACTTGATACAGCTCCAACTGGTTCTTCATTACCTAAGTCTCTCCTGCTCAATTCTTTGACTGCTGATGATTTAGCAGTAAATGAAAATCTTTATAGTAATGGTAATACTGATGTAGTAGATCTAAAACTTAGAGGTAATAGACAAGGCACACAAGGAGTAGTTTACTTAGGTGTTCAGGGATCTGAACCTACTACAACTAATCAGCAAGATAATATACTATTCAATACAAATCCTGTTCCAGGTGGTTATATTGGATGGGTAAGGACAAATGGTTCAGGAGTTGAGAGGTGGCAACAGTTTGGTCCTATCTCTACTGAGAATGGACAAGAAGCATATGCTTTTGAAAAACTTGCTGTAGGTCAGTCTAGTGTAAATTCAGGTGAAGTCTTTAGTGTTACTGGTGATGTAAGTTTTGGTAGTCTGAAGATTGATGATCTAACCACTGGACGTTTAGCTCTTGTTGGAACTTCAGGGGAACTTCAAGATAGTGCAAGTTTCACTTGGGCTGGTTCTACTCTAACTATCCATACACTGTCGGTAAGTAATAACATCACTGTTGGTGGAGCAAGTTCAATCACAGGTGATGCCTACACTGGAGGTAGTTCTACCTTTGGTGGAGGTTTGAGTGCTGCAGGAGTTTGTACCGCAACATCATTTGTTGGTAATGGTATCATACCTGTTGGTGGTATTATAATGTGGTCAGGTACTGATGGTAGTATACCAACAAACTGGCATTTATGTGATGGTACAGATGGTACTCCTAACTTGGTTGATAGGTTTATTGTTGGTAGAGGTAATGCATATGCAGCAGATGCAACGGGTGGTCAAACAGATACCTCACTAATTTCTCACGATCATAGTATTACCACTTTCCTTTCAGATCCTGGTCATACTCATAGTAGTAGTCTTAGTGGTGGAAATCACACTCACGCCAATTCACTTGGGGGCGGTGATCACTCACACAGTGTAACAAATTCACCTCATGAACATGAGATGGATCACACTCATAGTTACACTGCATCAGATGCAAATGAGAGTGTTGTTACGTCAGGTGGTGCATCCAACGTTGGTGATAGTATAGCAAGTGGCACAACTGCTGGATTGAGTACTTCCTTCACTGAAGATACAACGGTAAGTTCCTTTGCTAATACAAATAACGCTGGAGTTACTATTACTAACGCTGCTGCTGACGCAGGTGTGAGTCTAACAAATGCATCTCAGACAACTGGAATCGGTGTTACTGCATCCTCTGACAGTCAGGGAACTTCAGCAACTAATAAGAACCTACCACCATATTATGCAATTGCTTATATTATGCGTACTGCTTGATAAATACACATACGACGGAGTAGTTAGTAGATGGCTTCAGTAAATAGAAAGTTTGCTGTAGAAAAAGGTTTAGAGGTCGGCACTGACGCATTAGTTGTTGATGCCGATAATAATCTTACGGGTGTTGGTAAGACTAACCCCACCTACGTACTTGATGTAACATCAAGCACAGCAAATTTTGATGGTATTGTAGCCGCAGCCAACGTTGGTATAGGCAGTACACAACCTCAAAAAAATCTCGATGTAGTAGGTACTGCAAGAGTAACAGGTGCAGTTTATGATACTCATAATACTGCAGGTAATAATAATGAGGTACTAATAACTGTTGGTACTGGTGTTTCTTGGACTGCAGACTTCCAAGTTGCTAGTGATGGTACAGATAGTGTACAATATAAAAAATCTGACGGTAAATTTGGTGGTGCATCTAATTTTGTATTTGATCCTACAAACAAGCGAGTAGGTATTGGTAGCACACTTCCAGCATACTTATTGCAAGTGGCACGTAATGGTAGTGATACTAGTAACGGACTTGTTCAGATAGGAGGCACATTTTTAGATAGTAATGCAACTGTCGGTGTTGCAGCATCTATTCTTGCTGCTGATGCTAGTGGAGAACTTATTTGGGTTAGAAACACTGGTTCGCAAGTAAACAACATATTATATGTGAGTGAAGAAGGTGATAATACAAATGATGGATTGACGGAAGGTGCAGCAAAACGAACTATTGAGGGTGCTACAGCAATTGCTGCTGCAGGTAATGTTATAAAGGTCTCTAGTGGTATATACACTGAAAATAATCCAGTAACAATACCAGCCAATGTGACAGTTGATGGTGATGATCTGAATAATACTCAGGTAGTTCCATCAAATGCAGGTGCAGATTTATTTGAACTAAAGAATGGTTCTCTAATACAAAACTTATCATTCATTGGTGCTGCAAGCACTGGATCTATGGTTTGCTTTGCTCCATCTGGAGTTGGTATTGTAACTCAGTCTCCACTTATTAGAAATTGTACTAACTATGTTCCTAATAGTATTGGATTGAAGGTAGATGGTAATCATGCAGAGGGTGAGAAATCTATCACTGCTGATTCATATACAATGTACAATCAGGGTGGTATAGGTGTTACAGTTTCAAATGATGGTCATGCACAACTCAATTCAGTTTACAGCATTTGTAACGAGGCTGCTGTTACTTGTGTCACAGGTGCAACTGCAGACGTTCACAGTTCTGAAGCATCTTTTGGTACTTTCGGTCTTATCGCTTCTGGGGTAGGAACTGTACATCAATCAGGTATTCTTACTGCTACTGTATCAACTGACAATAACATAGTCAACGTTGCTAATCTAACACAGAGACCGTTTGCTGGTCAGGTATTATATTTGGGTGAGTTGTTCAATGAAGTAACAAGTATTTCTATAACTGCTACTGGATCAGGCTATACTGCGACGAATCCACCGACTGTAACTTTCGGTGATCCGTCTGGGACTAATGGTATAACTGCTGAAGGTAGTGCTGTTATAAGCGGGTTTGGTTCTATTACCTCGATCAATATAACGGGTAAAGGATCACAATATCGGTCTGCACCAGCTGTGACTATATCAGCTCCTTCGTCGGGGGTCACAGCTACTGCAACCGCTTCATTATCGCCTACTTATCATACTATAAATAGTGCGACCCCTGTTGTATCTGGCATATCGACTCTTACGCTCGATAAGTCTGTACCTGCAACTGTAGGAGTAGGATCAACAGTTCCATTTGCTAAACAATCATTTATCAATGCACCATCATATCTCTTTGAGCATGTTGGATCTGGTTTAGCGATTGATTCCGCCCGTCCTATAAAGGGAGGTCTCTCAATTTCTGAGAACCAAACTGTATCAGAACAAGGAGGTAAAATTATCTACTCATCAATTGATGAGAAAGGTAATCTAAAGTTAGGTGATAACTTTGTAGTCAACCAACAAACAGGTAAGATTACAGGTGACACTTTTGATAAGAATGTACAGTCAACTCTTACACCACTAATAATAGCATTAGGAGGCAATTTATAAAATGGCAGCTGCTCCCACAAATCAATTCAAGACTGTTACACATACTCTAACCACTAATGCGGTTGGAATCTATACATGTCCTGCAGGGGTTTCTGCATTGGTCATCTATGGTAATGTAGCTAACGTCGGTGCATCATCTTCGGTGACTGCATTTACTGCATCTCTAAGTAGAGATTCAGTTGACACTCCTATCGTACAACTAGGTAGGATTCCACATCAAGACTCAATGACATTCATTGAGGGTAGATTAGCATTAGAACCAGGCGATATCCTAAAAATTTCAGGTGATGTTGCTAATACTCAGAAATGCATAGTTAGTATACTGGAGAACGCTAAGTAATGGGAAGACTTCTTTCAGGCAGAGTTGGTGTAACCAGCTACTCAGGTTTATCTACGTTTAGAAAACAGACTGATGGGTTTCCATCATTTCTTGGTCTGGAAGAAACTGAACCTAACTTAGGGTTACCAGGTAATAATGATTATATGTTGATGGGTGACATCAACGGAACTCGTAGATGGGAGGAAAAATATTTTACTGGAATTGGTACTATAAATGGTTTAGATGTTCAGGTTGAGGGTGTTACTCCAACTGGGTATGCTGGATCAGTTACCAAGTTCAATTTCACAGGTAATCAGGTTCATATAGAACAAACAAAACAAACATTTAGTGGTAATGAGATAGGTGTTGCTACTATAAGACTAAACAGAACACCATTTGATTGTGAAGATATTTCAGGATTTACTAGAGCAACAGGTGTTACTACATTCCAAATAGGTTATGGTCTCTCATTCAGAGAGTATCCTATTGGACAACCTAACTCTGGTATTGTATCCGTATTTGCAGAAACTTCTGGTAGATTCCAGACTCAGGATGATACAGGTAATGATGCGTTCTCTGAGATTGGAACATTACGTGTTGGTGCTGGACTTACAGTAACACAACCTGCTACTGGTATTGCATCTATATCACCAACTGGACAATTTGAGTATATAAATGTCAGTGTTGCTAGTACGCTAGGTTCTGCTGAAGGTGTATTTACAGGACCATTAACGGGTAATGTTACTGGTAATGTAACTGGTAATGTAACTGGAGATCTTTTCGGTCCTTCCAATGGTACGCATACTGGTGCAGTATTCGGGGACATAACAGGAAGTCATCTTTCTGGCGATCTAAACTCTGGTTTAGGTACGATAACTCAGTTACATGCTACCACAATAAATGCAACTGGTATTGTAACCGCAGTATCCTTCAAAGGTCCATTGCACTCAGCTGGGATATCAACGGCCATCATTTTAAAGAGTGATAATGTTGATGCTACTGGTATTATAACTGCTGCGAGTGGATTTGTTGGTAATATAACTGGTGATGTAACTGGTAAAGTAACGGGCGATCTATACTCTGTAGGATTCTCGACAGCATCTAATCTTGATTCTGTAAGAATAGTTGCTACTGATCAGATTGATTGTGATGGTGTAAATTCTACTGGTATTGTAACTGCTACAGAATTTATAGGTGAATTCTTAGGGGCAGCAAAGAAAGTAACTGTTGAGGTTGAGAACACAGATACTACAAACTATTTGATGTTTGTAAATGATGTTTCTGGTATTAGTACTGCTAAAGTAACAACAGCTCTTAGATATGATGCACAGAATAGTACATTACATGCTACTGAGTTTGCTGGTTCTGGTCTATCTCTAACAGATATACCAGGCAGTTCAATTACAGGATCATTAAATGCTACCACTGTAACACTCACTGCAACAAGTAGCACTAATGCATCTCATTATCTTACGTTCACTGATTCTGCAACAGGTGATGAGGTTGTTAGAACTGACACTGATCTAACTTATAACCCAAGCACAAATACTCTTACTGCTGCTACTTTTGCAGGTGATGCAACTGGATTGACAGGTGTTCCTTCTATATCCGTTGCTGCTATTACTGCTGCTGGTAATGTAGTTCCATCAGCTCACTCAACATACAACCTTGGATCTAATAGTGTAAGATGGAATAACATCTATACTATGGATATGCACTTCTCTAATAAGGGTAGTCAAAATGATGTAGATGGTACTTGGGGTGATTGGACACTTCAAGAGGGTGATGAGAATATATTCATGAAAAATAATCGGACAGGTAAAAAATATAAGATAAACCTGACCGAGGTATAAATACAAAGGATAGGAATTTCTAATAGTGGAACGTTATGTCAAGAGCTAGAGAGTTAGCCAAGGTTGGTGGACTGCAACAAACAATTTCTGGAGTTAGTACTCACGCTGGCATCTCTACCTTTGCGTCTGATGTCTATATTCTAGGTAAGTTAGATATTACAGGTGATCTCGGATTTGACGAGATGACTGCGGTAAACTCTAAGATTACTGGAATATCAACATCAGTAGATTCAATTGTCAGTAGAAACTTAAGTGTAGCAGGTTTATCTACATTTAGTGGATTGCTGAAGGTGGATGGGGCAGCGATAGAAGCAGCTTCTGCTAAAGTTGGTGACCTGACAAATAATAGAGTTGTTATTGCAGGTACTGGTGGAGAATTAGAAGACGATGCTAATCTAACATTTGATAGTGCAGTTCTTACTGTAACAGGATCAACTAGCACAACTGTTAGATCTACAACACTAGACCTTGACGTAACAAGAAACGTAGAAGTAGCAGGTATAACAACATTTACTGGTGCAATAGATGCTAACGGTGCATTAGATGTAGATGGTCAGACAGATTTAGATGTCCTCAATGTTTCTGACGTTTCTACATTTACTGGTGCTATTACAGCAAACGGTGGAGTAGTTGGTGATGTTACTGGTGCTCTTACAGGGGCAGCAACACAAATAACATTAGCAGACGAATCATCTGACACAACTTGTTTCCCAGTTTTTGCAACAGCAGCTACTGGAGACTTAGCACCTAAGACAGGTGATAATCTAACATTCAACTCATCATCTGGAGCACTAACAGCAACATCATTTGTAGGTGCTTTGACGGGTAACGTAACTGGTAACGCATCTGGTTCATCTGGATCATGTACTGGTAACGCTGCTACCGCTACTGCATTGGCAACAGCAAGAGCAATTGGTGGTGTAAACTTCGATGGTACTGCTGCTATCACACTACCTGGCGTAGA
>MDSV01243140.1_pt1 | contig 12178 bp, 12 predicted proteins | sample 810851 | NCBI WGS metagenome assembly MDSV01 (sample SAMN05326640, study PRJNA326480) | marine metagenome | isolation source: seawater | place: Atlantic Ocean: North East | collected 2012
ACGAAGGCAATGACACCTATATCCGCCAGGGCTTCCTCCGGCTGATCGCCCAGATCCAGAAATTCACCCGCCTGATCACCGGGGTTCGGGCAGCGCTCAACCTGCTCTCCGGCGTGATGATCACCGCGATTGCGGCATTGTCCGTCCAGCTCTGGTTCACCAGTGATATTTCCTCCGGCGCGGTCGCCTTCACGCTCGGTCTCGCGCTGAGGCTCTCGATGCTGCTCGGGCGGCTGATGATGCAGCTCAACGGCATCATGCGCGCGATCGGCACGATCCAGAACTCCGCCGAAATGATCGCCCAGCCGATCGGGCTTGTCGACAGACCGGACGCGGCGGAACTGACGGTCAGTCATCCCGAAATCCGCTTCGAGAACGTGGCCTTCGGCTATGACGGCGCGGGTCCGGTGATCCGCAATCTGTCGCTCACGATCGGGGCCGGTGAGAAGGTCGGCATTGTCGGGCGGTCGGGGGCCGGCAAGTCGACGCTGGTGAATCTCCTGCTCAGGTTTTACGACGTCGACGGCGGCCGGATCCTGATTGACGGCCAGAACATTGCCGATGTCACGCAGGAAAGCCTGCGCGCCCATATTGGCATGGTGACGCAGGATACCGGCCTTTTGCACCGCGCCATCCGCGACAATATCCGCTTCGGCAGCCAGGACGCCGATGACGACAGGCTGTGGGAGGCGGCGGAGCGGGCCGAGGCAGACAGCTTCATCGCCGATCTTTCCGATCTGCGCGGCCGCAAGGGGCTCGATGCCCATGTCGGCGAGCGCGGCGTGAAGCTTTCGGGCGGCCAGCGCCAGCGCATCGCGATTTCCCGCGTGATGCTGAAGAATGCGCCGATCCTGGTGCTCGACGAGGCCACATCGGCGCTTGATTCGGAAGTGGAGGCGGCGATCCAGTCCAATCTGATGAAGCTGATGGAGGGCAAGACCGTGCTGGCGATCGCCCACCGGTTGTCGACGATCGCGGCCCTCGACCGGCTGATCGTGATGGACAAGGGCCGCATCGTCGAACAGGGAACCCATGGCGAACTGATCGAGAAGAAAGGGCTTTACGCCTCGCTGTGGGAGCGGCAGTCCGGCGGCTTTCTGCCGTCATTCGATACGGAAGAGTGATGCTTCGGGGCGCGTCGGTCGCGTCTTTGCCGCTCGCATTTTGGGGACGCGCGAAGGCTTGGCCTTTTGCTTGTGATTGAAATCCGTCAAACACTGGACATCGTTGATGAACATGCATAAAACTTGGCGGATCAAATGGACGCTGCCACGCGCCTTCGCGGGTAGACATGCGGAGGAAGGACGGTCCTCGGTGGCAGCGGCATCAGCTATGGAGGGACAGCGGTGCAAGACGAGATTGTTTCGACGGATCATTCCGGCGAACCGACCCGGCGCGATTTTCTTTATCTGACTACCGGAATGGCCGCAGCCGTCGGGGCCGCGGCGGTCGCCTGGCCGTTTATCGACCAGATGCGACCCGACGCGTCGACCCTTGCGCTATCGACAGTGGAAGTGGATGTATCGAGCCTCGAACCCGGCATGTCGCTGACGGTGAAGTGGCGCGGCAAGCCGGTTTTCATCCGCAATCGCACGGAACAGGAAATCGAGGAGGCCAAGGCCGTCCCGCTTTCCGACCTGAAGGATCCGGAAGCGCGCAACGAGAACCTGCCCTCAGGCTCGCCCGCGACCGACCTCGATCGCTCGGCCGGAGAAACCAAGGAAAACTGGATCGTGATGATCGGTTCCTGCACCCATCTCGGCTGCATACCGCTCGGCCAGGCCGGTGACTTCGGCGGATGGTTCTGTCCCTGTCATGGCTCGCATTACGATACGGCCGGCCGTATCCGTAAGGGGCCTGCGCCGCAGAACCTCGCCATTCCGCTATACGAATTTACGGCCGATACCGTGATCACGATCGGTTGAGGGGGAGAGACTGTTTCATGAGTGGACACTCAAGCTATGTGCCGTCGAACGGCGTGTCGAAATGGGTGGATTCGCGTCTGCCGCTGCCCCGCATGCTTTACGACAGCTTCGTCACCTACCCGGTGCCGCGTAATCTGAACTACGCCTACACGTTCGGCGCCATGCTGTCGGTGATGCTGATCGTGCAGATCGCCACCGGCGTGGTGCTGGCCATGCACTATACCGCCTCCACCGGCGCCGCCTTCCTCTCCGTCGAGAAGATCATGCGCGACGTCAACTACGGCTGGCTGCTGCGCTACATGCATGCCAATGGCGCGTCGTTCTTCTTCATCGCCGTTTACCTGCACATCGCCCGCGGGCTTTATTACGGCTCCTACAAGGCGCCGCGCGAAATCCTCTGGATGCTCGGCGTGGTGATCTACCTGTTGATGATGGCAACCGGCTTCATGGGCTATGTTTTGCCCTGGGGGCAGATGTCGTTCTGGGGCGCCACCGTCATCACCGGCTTCTTCACCGCCTTCCCGCTGATCGGCGACTGGGTGCAGCAACTCCTCCTCGGCGGTTTTGCCGTTGGCGAGCCAACGCTGCAGCGTTTCTTCGCGCTGCACTACCTGTTGCCGTTCATGATCGCCGGCGTCGTGATCCTGCATATCTGGGCGCTGCACGTGACCGGGCAGACCAACCCGACCGGGATCGAGGTCAAGCAGAAGAGCGACACCGTCGCCTTCACGCCCTATGCGACCGTCAAGGATGCACTCGGCGTGACCGTGTTCCTGATCGTCTATGCCTGGTTCATCTTCTACATGCCGAACTTCCTCGGGCATCCGGACAACTACATTCCGGCCGACTCGATGAAGACGCCGTCGCATATCGTTCCGGAATGGTACTACCTTCCGTTCTACGCCATGCTGCGCGCCATCACCTTCAATGTCGGTCCGATCGACTCCAAGCTCGGCGGCGTTCTGGTGATGTTCGGTTCGATCCTGATCCTTTTCTTCCTGCCCTGGCTGGATACGTCCAAGGTGCGTTCTGCTGCCTACCGTCCGTGGTACAAGCTGTTCTTCTGGTTGTTCGTCGCCAACGCGATCATGCTCGGCTGGCTCGGCTCGCAGGCGGCCGAAGGCATATTCGTGGTGCTGTCGCAGCTCGGCACGCTCTATTATTTCGGGTTCTTCCTCGTCATCATGCCGGTTCTGGGGCTTATCGAGAAGCCGACCAGGATACCGAATTCCATCACCGAGGCGGTGCTTGAAAAGGAAGCCGCCCGGAAAAAGCCAGCCGGTTCCGGCGTGTGAAGGGCGGGGGAAATATCATGAAGAAACTTGTTACCCGCATCCTGTTCGCAGCGCTGATGACGCCCGTCTGTCTGACGGGCGCCATGGCGGCCGAGGAGGAGGGACACGAAGGCGGCACGCCGCATTATCCGCTGAAGCATCCGCACAACATGGAATGGAGCTTCTCCGGCCCGCTCGGCACCTATGACCGCGCCCAGCTTCAGCGCGGGCTGAAGGTCTACAAGGAAGTGTGCTCGGCCTGTCACTCGATGGACCTCGTGGCCTTCCGCACGCTGACCGATCTCGGCTATTCGGAAGATCAGGTGAAGACCTTCGCGGCCGAATACGAGATCGAGGCCGGTCCGGACAATGACGGCAACATGTATATGCGGCCGGGCATCCCGTCGGACTATTTCCCGGCGCCGTTTGCCAATGCCGAACAGGCCGCCGCCTCCAACAATGGCGCTGCCCCGCCCGATCTGTCGCTGATGGCGAAGGCGCGCGGCATCACCCGCGGTTTTCCGACCTTCGTGTTCGATATGTTCACGCAGTATCAGGAAGGCGGACCGGACTATATCTATTCGCTGCTGACCGGCTATGAAGAGCCGCCGGAAGGCGTCGAGGTTCCGGCGGGCGGCCATTACAACCCGTATTTCGCCAATGCCGCGGCTCTGGCGATGGCCCCGCCGCTTTCCGATGGGATCGTCACCTATGAGGACGGCTCGCCGGAAACGCTCGATCAGTATGCCAAGGATATATCGGCATTCCTGATGTGGACGGCGGAGCCCAAGCTCGAGGCGCGCAAGCAGACCGGTCTTACGGTCATGGTCTTTCTTGTGATCCTGACGGTTCTGGTCTACCTGACGAAGAAATCGATCTACGCGCGCAAGCCGCATTGATTTCTCGACGTTTTGCATAAGCAGGAAAAGGCGGCGGCAGCCGCCTTTTTAATGTGTTCGGTCTGGCACGACGAAAGGACCTTTGACAATGAATTCGAACCCCGAACTGGCCGCCGCGATCCGTTCGATCCCGGATTATCCCAAGCCCGGCATCATCTTTCGCGATATCACGACCCTGCTGGGCGATGCCCGCGCCTTTCGCCGGGCCGTGGATGAGCTGGTGCAGCCCTATGTCGGGATGAAGATCGACAAGATCGCGGGCATCGAGGCGCGCGGTTTCATTCTGGGCGGCGCGCTGGCGCACCAGCTATCCGCCGGTTTCGTGCCGATCCGCAAGAAGGGCAAGCTGCCCGACAAGACCGTCTCCATGGCCTATCAGCTCGAATATGGCGAGGACACGATGGAGATGCATGTCGACGCCATCCGGCCTGGCGAGAAGGTAATTCTGTGCGACGACCTGATCGCCACCGGCGGCACCGCCGAAGGCGCGGTCAAGCTGCTGCGCCAGATGGGCGCCGAGATCGTCTCCGCCTGCTTCATCATCGACCTGAAGGACCTTCCGGGCCGCAAGAAGCTCGAGGCGATGGATGTCGAGGTGCGCTCGCTGGTGGAGTATGAGGGGCACTGAGACGGTCTAAGCCTGCTGTCTTCGTGACCCGACCTTTCACGACGGGCGTCACCCAGTAAAAATTGGCAGCGCGACGCGGCCTCAGGCCGCTTTCGCCAGCGCGTCGTTGATATCGTCCTGGATATCCTCCGGCTTTTCGGTCGGGGCATAGCGCTTGATCGGTTCGCCGTCGCGGCCGATCAGGAATTTGGTGAAATTCCATTTGATCATGCCGGAGCCAAGAAGGCCGGGGCGTTCCTTCTTCAGATATTTGAACAGCGGATGGGCATCGTCGCCATTCACATCGACCTTGGCGAACATCGGGAAGTCGATGTCGAACTGGGTCTTGCAGAATTCGGCGATCTCATCTTCCGCGCCAGGCTCCTGACCGCCGAACTGGTTGCACGGAAAACCGAGCACCGCGAAGGCCTGATCCTTGTATTTCCTGTGCAACATCTCCAGCCCTTCATATTGCGGCGTGAACCCGCATTTGCTGGCTGTGTTGACGATCAGTAGCACATGGCCCCTGAAATCGGCAAGGCTCACGTCCTCGCCGGTTATGCTCTTCGCGGTAAAATCATAAACGCTCATGTCCGTCCCCCGGATGCTCACTGGATGACTGCAATGTGGCGCAGGGGAGGGGCGACTTCAAGCGCCGCTATTGTAGAGTGTACATAATTCGTGTACACATAACTTGGATCAAATCCGGGGGACTGGGTTGGAATTCGAGTGGGATGAGAGCAAGCGGCTGCGGGTGATCGACGAGCGGGGGATTGATCTGCTCCATGCCGCACTTATTTTTGAAGGCTGGGTGCTAACCCGCATTGATGACCGTCAGGATTACGGCGAAACCCGCGAGATTTCCCTTGGGATGGTGGACGGCGAATGTTTCGTTGTGGTGCATACAGAGCGCCGTGGCATTTGCCGCCTGATTACAGCCTGGAAAGGAGGCCGAGATGAACGGGCCATCTATGAAGCGAGCATCGCTCGCCGAACTCAGGGCGAGGAAGGATAGAGGTGAACTCGCAAACCGCGCCGACGCAGTCGAGGGCGAGAGCCTTGGCGCCGATTTCTGGAAGAAAGCCAAGGTCAAAGCGCCGGCCACAAAGAGGTCGGTCCACCTCAAACTTGATCCGGATGTCTTCCAGTTTTTTTACGAGCAGGCGGATGGCAAGGGCCATTTGACGCAGATGCAGGCCGTGTTGAGGGCCTATGCCGAGGCGCACCGCCGCTGACTGTCGCAAGCCAGCCGCAGCGGTCGCGACATTCTAGAGCATTTCCGGTGAAAGCCGGAAATGCTCTATCTGTTTGTTTTATGCGCGTCCGGACGGAAAATCGGTATCCACTTTTCCTGGACGCGCTCAGGTATTAAACCGGAAGTGGATCACGTCGCCGTCGGCGACGACATATTCCTTGCCTTCGTCGCGAGCCTTGCCCGCTTCCTTGGCGCCGGTTTCGCCGTTGAAGGCGATGTAGTCGTCATAGGCGATGGTGTGGGCGCGGATGAAGCCGCGTTCGAAATCGGTGTGGATCACGCCGGCGGCCGCCGGGGCCTTGGTGCCGCGGCGGATGGTCCAGGCGCGGGTTTCCTTCGGCCCGACGGTGAAATAGGTGATCAGGTCAAGCAGCTTGTAGCCGGCGCGGATCAGCCGGTCGAGGCCGGGCTCCTCAAGGCCCATTTCAGAGAGGAACATCTCGGCTTCTTCTGCCTCGAGCTGGGCCACCTCGGCCTCGATCGCCGCCGAGATGATCACGGTTTCGGCTGCCTGGCCGGCCGCCATTTCGGCGACGGCCTTGGTGTGCTCATTGCCGTTCGCGGCATCGCCCTCGGCGACATTGCAGACGTAAAGCACCGGCTTGGAGGTCAGAAGGTTGAGCGCCTTCAGGATCTTCAGGTCCTCGGGGTCAAGGGTCGCGAGAAGGCTGCGCACCGGCTTGCCGTCCTGCAAAAGCTTCAGCGAGGCTTCCATCACCGGCAGCACGGCCAGCGCCTCCTTGTCCTTGCCGGTCGCGCGCTTGCGGGTCTGGTCGGCGCGCCGTTCCAGGCTTTCGAGGTCGGCGAGCATCAGCTCGGTCTCGATGGTTTCGGCATCGGCCACCGGGTCGATCCTGCCCTCGACATGGGTGATGTCGTCATCCTCGAAACAGCGCAGCACGTGGACCACGGCGTCGACCTCGCGGATATTGGCGAGGAACTGGTTGCCGAGCCCTTCGCCCTTTGAGGCGCCGCGCACCAGGCCGGCAATGTCGACGAAGGAGATGCGGGTCGGGATGATTTCCTTGGAGCCAGCGATTTTCGCCAGCGCGGCCATGCGCTCGTCGGGCACGGCGACTTCACCGGTATTGGGCTCGATCGTGCAGAACGGGTAATTGGCGGCCTGCGCCGCGGCGGTCTTCGTCAGCGCGTTGAAAAGGGTCGATTTGCCGACATTGGGCAGGCCGACAATTCCGCATTTGAAACCCATGGAAATATCCTGTTTCGTGAATTCGCTTCTGGCCTGTGGCTATGGGCGATCTAGGCCGCCAAGGTCAAGGCTCGATCGACGAAACCGGGCTTTTCTCGCCCCGGCCCTTGCGAAAATGCCGCTGAAAGCGCAAAATAGGCACATCGTCGGGTGCCGCGATGAATGGCCGCCGCCGGCAACACAATCCTCATCAGTGACCAAATCAGAGAGCAAGCGCGTGAGCGATACGGGCGCCGATACCAAACGCAAGACCAAAACCGTCCCGAAGGTTGAAAAGCCGCGGCTCTACAAGGTCATTCTCGTCAACGATGACTATACGCCGCGCGAATTCGTGCTGGTGGTGCTGAAGGCGGTTTTCCGCATGAGCGAGGATCAGGGCTACAAGGTCATGATCACCGCCCACCAGAAAGGCAGTTGCGTCGTCGCCGTCTACACCCGCGATATCGCCGAGACCAAGGCGAAGGAAGCGGTTGATCTTGCCAAGGAAATCGGCTTTCCGCTGATGTTCAAGACCGAGCCTGAAGAGTAGGCCGGTTCAGTCCTTCTTCGGGCCGAGCAGCTTTTTCAGCATATCGGCCATCGGGCCGCGTTCCGGCACGGCCTGTTGGCCGCGTTGACGGGCCTTGTGGATATGTGACTGGCCCTTGCGGGCGGGTGCGGCTTTCGGTTCCGGTTTTGCGGGCGCAGCACCGCCGGAAAGGGCAAGCTTGTTCATCAGCTTTGAATCCTCGCCGCGCACCAGAAGATCGGCATTTTCCGCGAGTGCCGAGAGCAGCGGCTCCAGCCATTCGGAATCAGCCTTGGCGAAATCGCCCAGAACATGGCCGTGGACGCGTTCCTTGCTGCCGGGATGGCCGATGCCCAGCCGCAGGCGGCGATAGTCATTGCCGCAATGCGCGTCGATCGACTTGATGCCGTTATGGCCGCCTGAGCCGCCGCCGGTCTTGATCCGGGCCTTGCCCGGCATCAGGTCCAGTTCGTCGTAGATCACGATCAGATCAGCCGGCGTCAGCTTGTAGAAGCGCATGGCCTCGCCCACGCTTTCGCCGGAAAGGTTCATGAAGGTCTGGGGCTTGATGATCAGCACCTTCTCGCCGGCAAGGCTGCCTTCGGCGATCAGCCCCTTGAACTTCTTCGACCAGGGCGAGAAGCCGTTCTTTTCGGCGATCGCATCGGCGGCCATGAAGCCGATATTGTGGCGATTGCCTTCATATTGGCTGCCCGGATTGCCGAGGCCCGCGATGATGAGCATGGGACTGTCCTGTCGTGAAAACCGGTTCTCAACAACCGGTTTTCGTCGCCGGTGTCAACCGCTGGAAAGCTTTGCGATGGTAGCGGCAAGAGAGAGCGGTCGGGAATAGAGATAGCCCTGGCCGTATTGAGCGCCGATGGCGTGAACTTGTCGCGCCTGTTCCCCGTTCTCGACGCCTTCCGCCACCATCTGGCAGCCCATATTGAGCGAAATGGCGGCGATCCCCTCGATCAGGCGTCGCGACCGGCTGGCGACGGCGGCGTCGTGATCGGTGAGGTTACGGGTGAACGACTGGTCGATCTTGATCACGTCCACCTGCAGGCGCGAGAGATAGGAGAGTGACGAATAGCCGGTGCCGAAGTCATCAAGCGCCAGTCGGCAACCCATCAATCGCAGCTTCTGCAGGCTCGCGCGGATCCGCTCGCTGTCTTCCAGAAACACCGCCTCGGTGATCTCGACGGTCAGGCGTGCCGGATCGATGCTGAAGGCGTCGAGCTTCTCGGCCATGAAATCGATCATGTCGGGGGTGAGCTGCACCGGTGAGAGGTTCACGGCGAGATAAAGCGCATCATTGCGCAACGCCCTGCTGATCTGCCGGAAACCCGCAAGCGTTTTTGCAAAGAACTGGCGTCCGGCCGGAACGATCTGCTCGGTCTCCTCAGCGATCGCGATGAATTCGCCGGGCATGATCACGCCCTTTTCGGGGTGGTTTATCCTGATCAGCGCCTCGAAGCCGATCGTTGCTCCGCCGGCGAAGCTGATGATGGGCTGGAAGTGCGGCTCGAACAGGTTCTCCTCGATACCCCTTTGCAGATGCGCCTCGGTTTCCGCGCGCCTTCTGGCGTTGGCGAACATTTCCGGCTCGAACCACAGCGTTCCGTGGCGGCCGGCGTTCTTCTGAACCGAAACCGCGATTGTGGCAAGCCGCAGCAGATCCGTGCCATCGGTGGCGTGGTCCGGCGCGCAGGCGATGCCGGTGCTGACATTGGTCGTGATCGAGGCCGTCTTCACGATGAAGGGCAGATAGATCGCATCCTGGATGGCGCTGGCGAGCGCCTCGGCCCGCGCCTTGGCATCTGGACCGGCAAGCACGAAGGCGAATTCATCGCCCCCTAGGCGCGCGGCGGCGGTCATTTCATCCAGTGCCGGGGTCAGCCGCTTGACGAAACCGCGCAAGACCTCCTCTCCGGTGCGGAACCCGTGGTGGTCGACAATGGTCTTGAAACGGTCGAAATCGACCAGAACACAGATCACGTCCCGGTCGGGGTTTGCCAGCAGGCGATCCAGAGCCCGCTCGAACCCCATCCTGTTCAAAAGCCCGGTCAGGGGATCGGTGAGAAGCGGCGTGTGCGCATCCGCGCTGCCCGATATCTCGGGGAGCTCCCGGATGACGGCGAGTATGAAATTGTCGCCATCGGGCGTGGAGACGGGAACGGCGGAAAACCAGATATCGATGCTGCTGCCATCGGCGCGCAGATATTTCAGCGTGCCCGCCTGCGACAGTCCCGAAGATCGCATCCGCTCCAGCCGGTCGGCCACCATGCGGCGGTCGGGGTCGGCGATGAACTCGGTCATGTGAACGTTCAAGACCTTCTCGCGCCGGTATCCGCCCGCGGTCAGCCAGCCATGGCTGGCGTCTACGATCTGGCCGGTGACCGAAATCAGAACGACCATTTCGCTTTCGCTTTCGAACAATTCGCCGAAAGCGGTGGTGGCCGGCAGCGACTTGCGTTCCGACAAGGCAAAACTGCGCGAGAACCTGTTCAGCTTCGCCCGCCGCCGCCGCCGCCGCATGCGGCCTTCAAGCAATTCGCGTTTGAAGGCGCTGTCCGCCAGGGCCGGCGGCGCCCGCCAGACGAGCAGGGCCAGCGCCACCGCCGCGAACAGGCAGATGCCGCGCAGGATCCAGGTGCTCCAGAATGTGGGGTCGGCAAAATAGAACGACAATTGCCCTGTTCCGCCTGCCTGGCGCGTAAAGTCGACCGGCTGGGCGTAGGCGAGCAGGTTCCGCTCCTGACGACGCGTCAGGTTTTCATCTCTCACGATCAGCTCAAGCAGGCCGGTTCGGCTGGTGATTTCAAGCTTTCTGATGACGGATGTATTCACAAGCGCTGTGGCGATCTCGTGAATGGAGCGGCTGTCGGCGGCCCTGATCGCCGGCGCTACCGAGCTTGCCAGGTCGGCAATGTAATCCCTCGCTTCAACCCGCCGCTTCTCCGCGACCCAAAGTCCGAGAAGTGCGGTCAGCATCATCGTGGAGGCAAGCGCTATCCCGCATGAAAGCGCTATCATATTCGTTCTGCTCAACTGACGGCGTAACACAGAGCGCGCTCCTGCCTGACGCATTGATTGCTGATCCCAAGGGGAGATGTGCCGATATCCAAAGGCTTGAAACACGCTTTCCCGGCGGGGCAAGGCGCAGCCGACAGACTTAAAACACTGATATTAAACGCTTTGGCAACAGGGTTGGCAAGTGTATTTTAGTCGGCGCTTACAATAAAAGACCGCGAGCTTTCGCCCGCGGTCCCTGATTGCCTGTCCTGGACGGGATCAATTCTCGTCGGAATTGTCGTCGTCAGACTGTGCGGTCGCTTCAACCTCATCGGCCTCGGGCGCTTCTTCGTCGTCGGACTTGAGGCCGGCCGGCGCTGCGATGGTGGCGATGGTGAAGTCGCGGTCGGTGATGACCGGCGTCACGTTCTTCGGCAGGTCGACCGACGAAATGTGGATGCTGTCGCCGAGCTGGGCCGAACCGAGATCGACCGTGATGCTGTCGGGGATGGCGTTCGCCGGGCAGTGGAACTCGACTTCGTGACGCACGATGTTGAGCACGCCGCCCTTCTTGATGCCGGGGCAGGTTTCATCATTGATGAAGTGAACCGGAACGGCGACGGTCACGATGCTCTTTTCCGAAATGCGCAGGAAATCGACATGCATGACGAAATCGCGGACGGGATCGAGCTGATAGTCCTTCGGCAGGACCATGTACTTGTCCTTGCCGACTTCGACGTTGAAGGTGGTCGTCATGAAACCACCGCCGAAGATAAGCTTCGTGATCTCGTTGCGCGAGATCGAAATTGAAACCGGGGGCTGTTTGTCGCCGTAGATTACGGCCGGTACCATGCCATTGCGACGCAGTTCCCGGGCGGACCCCTTACCGACCCGTTCGCGCGCTTCGGCCGTGAGCACAGAGTTGGTGTTGCTCATAGCAATTCCTTTCGGTTGTGTGCGGAGCGTTTTGCGGCGATATCTGAAAGCCGCAAAGCGGAGCGCCGTTGCCGGCACTCATTCGCGCTGCCTCCAAGGGTGTCTGCGCGAACGCAGTGCCTATATCCGACACGGTCCCAAAAGGCAAGCGCCGTGCCGGTTTGATCGCCGGGCCGAATCTAGCGCCGCCCCGGCCTTCCGCCGCGCATCGGGCGGCCGCGCTTCGACTTGTGGAAGGAGCGGGTCGCCGTCGGCAGTTTCTTGCCCGAGCTCAGCATCTCGAATCTGAGCGCGCCGGCCAGCGGAATGGCTTCCACGAGCTGCACCTCGACATCATCGCCGAGCTGATAGCCGAGCCCGGTCTTTTCGCCGACCAGCGCCTGACGCACCTCGTCATGGACGAAATAGTCGCTACCAAGCGTAGAAACGGGGACAAAGCCGTCGGCGCCATATTCCGGCAGGGCGATGAACAGGCCGGAGCGGGTGACGCCGGCCACGCGGCCATCGAAACTCTCGCCGATGCGACCCGCCAGATGATGCGCGATCAGC
>MDSV01000395.1_pt1 | contig 12177 bp, 13 predicted proteins | sample 810851 | NCBI WGS metagenome assembly MDSV01 (sample SAMN05326640, study PRJNA326480) | marine metagenome | isolation source: seawater | place: Atlantic Ocean: North East | collected 2012
GATTATTGCGAAAGTGTTACACCCGATCCCATTTCGAACTCGGAAGTTAAGCCTTTCAGCGCCGATGGTACTTTGTCTTAAGACACGGGAGAGTAGGTCATTGCCGGCATATTAAATTTTTTTATGAAAATCAAAAGTTCTTTAAAATCTATAAAAAAAAGAGATCTTAACTCTAAGCTTGTTAGGCGTAGAGGAAGAATTTATATAATTAATAAAACTAATCCAAAATTTAAAGCAAGACAAAAATAAGTTCATGGATCAAGAAAACCATAAAAATACATGGAATAATTTTACTAAATTTGTTTTATGGGGAACAATTGCGGTAATAATAGTACTTGTTTTGATGGCCATTTTCCTTTTGTAATCTCTAATGAATTTAGTTTCAATTTCTGAAAATAAAAAGTTTGAAAAAAGGATAGCTATAACACCTGAGATAGCTAAAAAGTATATTGATTTAGGTTTTAACTTATCTTTACCAAATAACTATGGAGATGATTTAGGTTTTAAAGATATTGATTATAAAAATTTAGGTGTAAATATTTCAAATAATGAAAACGAAATTTTAAATAGAGCCGATGTTATAATTCAACTAGGTATATTAGATGATGATAAGTTATCTAATTTAAAAGCTAATCAGACTCTTATTGGATCATTAAATTCTTTTTCTAATAAAAAAAAATTAAGTAACTTAATAGCACAAAAAGTTAATTGTTTTTCATTAGAGCTACTTCCAAGAATAACTAGAGCACAATCTATGGATATTTTATCATCACAAGCTAATTTAGCTGGATATAAAGCAGTTATAGAAGCTTTCCAAATTTATGAAAGAGCGATTCCTATGATGATGACTGCAGCTGGCACTGTTCCTGCTGCTAAAGTTTTAGTAGTTGGCGCAGGAGTTGCTGGTTTACAAGCTATAGCAACTGCAAAAAGAATGGGTGCAATTGTATTTGCAACAGATGTAAGGATGGCTTCAAAAGAACAGGTAGAAAGTTTAGGAGGAAAATTTTTAACTGTCGATGGTGCAGAAAATCTAGAGACTGAAGGAGGCTATGCTAAGGAAGCCACAGATGACTTTAAGAAAAAACAAGAGGATCTTTTATCAGAGACATTAAAAAAAATCGATATAGTAATTTGTACAGCATTAATTCCAGGTAAAGAGGCTCCCAAGATTATTAAAGAGGGAATGTTTAAAAATTTTCAACAAGGTTCAATTATTTATGATTTAGCCGCAATTCAAGGAGGAAATACAGCATTTACCGAAGTTGACAAAATTGTAGAAAAAGATGGTGTTAAAATTTTGGGTGAGGCAAATATTCTTAACAAACTGCCAGTATCAGCTTCAAATTTGTATGCAAAAAATGTATTTAATTTTATTTCAAATTTATACGATAAAGAGAATAAAAAATTGAATATAAATTTAGAAGATGAGATTATTGAAAAAACATTAGTAAAATAAAGATATGGAAATAGACCCTTTTATATTTAGATTGAGCATTTTTATATTATCAATATTTATTGGATATTATGTGGTATGGAGCGTAACACCATCACTTCATACGCCTTTAATGTCTGTTACGAATGCGATTTCTTCGGTGATTATTGTAGGTGCGATAATTGCTGCTTTATCTAGTAATGACATAATTATTTTTTCCTCATCTAGTATCTTTGGTTTTTTAGCAATAGTTTTAGCAGCAGTTAATATTTTTGGAGGATTTTTAGTCACTCAAAGGATGTTAGCGATGTATAAAAAAAAGAAAAAGGATAAATAATTGATGTCTGCAAATCTTTCAGCAATCTTATATTTAATTTCAGGTGTGTTGTTTATTTTGGCTCTAAGAGGACTTTCTTCTCCAGAAACATCAAGACAAGGTAATTTATTTGGAATTGTTGGAATGATAATTGCAGTAACCGTCACATTTTTATCTGTTGGAAATTTTACATCTGGATTTGTATATGTGATAATATTTATGGCTATCGGGGGTAGCATTGGGGCCTTCATCGCTTATCGAATACCAATGACAGCAATGCCTGAATTAGTAGCTGGATTTCATAGTTTAGTTGGTTTAGCAGCAGTATTCGTTGCAATTTCTGCTTTTATTAATCCAGAAGCTTTTAATTTAGGAACGCCTGGGAATATTAAACTGGCAAGCCTAATAGAAATGTCTATTGGAGCTGCAGTAGGAGCAATAACTTTTTCTGGGTCAGTTATAGCTTTTTTAAAACTTCAAGGAATAATGTCTGGAGCACCTATTACTTTCAGAGGACAGCATTTGTTAAACGCCCTAATATTAATATCAATTATCATTTTAACATTCTATTTATGTTTAAATCAGTCACCTAAGTTATTTTGGATTTTAATTTTTGTTTCTTTTTTAATTGGTTTTTTAATAATTATTCCAATTGGGGGTGCAGATATGCCAGTGGTGATCTCTATGTTAAATTCATATTCAGGCTGGGCCGCTGCTGGAATTGGTTTCACTTTAGAAAATACTGCTTTAATTATTACTGGTGCGTTAGTTGGCTCTTCAGGTGCAATTCTTTCATATATAATGTGTAAGGGAATGAATAGATCTTTTTTCAATGTAATTCTTGGTGGCTTTGGTGCAACAGAACAATCAGCTAGTAATCAAAATAAAGAGCAAAAACCAGTCAAAAGTGGAAATGCAGATGATGCAGCTTTTTTAATGAAAAATGCATCGTCGGTAATTATAGTTCCAGGTTATGGAATGGCTGTAGCTCAAGCACAACATGCTTTAAGGGAAATGGTTGATACTTTAAAAAAAAATGACATCAAGGTTTCTTATGCAATACATCCAGTCGCTGGAAGGATGCCAGGACATATGAATGTTTTACTTGCTGAAGCAAATGTGCCTTATGATGAAGTTTTTGAGCTTGAAGAGATAAATAATGATTTTTCAAATGCAGACGTAGCATTTGTTATAGGGGCAAATGATGTAACAAACCCTGTTGCAAAAACTGACCCACAAAGTCCTATATATGGAATGCCAGTTTTAGATGTTGAAAAATGTAAGTCAGTCTTATTTGTTAAAAGAAGTTTATCACCAGGTTATGCTGGAATTGATAATGATTTATTTTATAGGGAAAATACATTGATGTTATTTGCAGATGCCAAAAAAATGACAGAAGATATTACAAAAAACCTGTAGCCATATATGAATACAAAAATTTTTTGTGACATCGCAGATTTATCTTCAATAAAAAAATTTAATAAAAAGACTATAGTTAAAGGTTTCACAACAAATCCAAGTTTAATGAGAAAAGCAGGAGCAAAAGATTATAAGCTTTATTCAAAAAAAATACTTAAGATTTGTAAAAGTAAACCAATATCACTCGAAGTTTTTGCAGATGACCATAAATCGATGATAGAGCAGGGAAAAAAGATAAGTACATGGGGTAAAAATGTTTATGTTAAAGTTCCAATTACTAATTCAAAGAGTAAATTTTCAGGACTGGTTATAAAGAAGCTTAATAGAAAAAATATTAAGTTAAATATTACTGCCGTTTATAATGCACAACAAACAAAAAAAATTCTTAAATTAATAAATAAAAAAACAAAAGTGATAATTTCGATTTTCGCAGGAAGGGCGGGTGATAGTGGAAAAGATCCAGTTCCAGAATTCATTGAGAGTATAAAGTCAGCAAAAAAATTTAAAAATGTGGAAATTTTATGGGCCAGTGTACGAGAGCCTTATAACTATTTACAAGCAAAACAATTAGGCTGTCACATTATCACTATCCCACCATCTATAATTGAAAAGATTGAGAAATTTGGAAAAACATTTAATCAATTGACTAAAGAGACAGTAAAAGCATTTCTTGTTGATAGCAAAAAATCTAAATTTAAGATTTAGTTGAATTGGTTGCGGGGGACGGATTTGAACCGTCGACCTTCAGGTTATGAGCCTGACGAGCTACCAGACTGCTCCACCCCGCGGTATACTTAAATCCTATTTTTAAGTTTGTTTAGCTTTTTAACTCTTTTAATATTTTCTTGAAGAATTCTTTTTTTTTTCTCCGAAGGTTTCTCGTAGGTATTTTTTAATTTAATAATTTTAAAGAAACCATCTCTTTGAAGTTTTCTTTTTAAAACTCTTAGAGCTTGTTCAACATTGTTATCTTTTACTTCTATCTTAATAAATACCTCCAAAAAAGCGATTAGATATCACTTTTAAAAAATTATGTCTATTAGTTTTCATCATTAAATAGAATTTATCTTCTGTTGTTTTTCTTTTTCTTTTTTTTCTCTTTTTATACGTCTTTCAGCTTTTTCAATAGCTTCAACCAAGTCTTTTTGAGAAAAAAGGTTTAAAGCCACCGGATCTTTTGGATTTAAATTGTTATAATTCCAATAACTTTTATTTCTTATAGAAGTAACTGTATTTTTTGTTATTCCAACTAACCTCGCTATTTGTGAGTCTTTTAAAATATTGTGACTTTTGATTAACCAAAGAGCAGAATCCGGTTTATCCTGCCTTTTTGAAAGTGGAATATACTTTTTTATTTTTTGTTCATTGTTAGAAATCTCTATATCAGTATTTTTAATTTGCAGAGGTCTACTCTCATCTTTAGATGAAAGTTCAATTTCTTCTCTTGAAAGTTGACCTGAAATTATAGGGTTATAAGCTTTAATACCTTTTGCAACCTCTCCATCTGCTATACCTTGTATCTCAACCTCATGCATGTTGCAGAAATTTGCAATTTGTTTGAATGTAAGTGTTGTATTTTCTACCAACCAAACAGCTGTAGCCATTGGCATTAAAGGTGTGTTTGACATTAGCTTTTCTTTTCAGATTTAAAGTTTTGAAATTTTTTGTTAAATTTACTAATTCTACCTTTATCCATTAATTTTTGCTTTCCACCAGTCCAGGCCGAATGGGATTTCGGATCAATCTCAAGCTTTAATACTTCTCCTTCTTTGCCCCAAGTTGATTTTGTCTCAAACTGACTACCATCTGTCATTTCAACTTTTATAGTGTGATAATTTGGGTGAATATTTTTTTTCATGACGAGACTTATAGCAAAAGAATTCTTTAAAACAATTAAAAGTTATCCAGTTTTTTAAGTAATTTTGCATTAATATCAGTGCTAGATGCTATAATTTTTATATTATTGTTTTGTGAAAGATCTATTTTATTCACCATGCCTCCAGCTTCTTTAACTAAAACAATTCCAGCTGCAATATCCCATAAATTTAAATTATTTTGAAAATAACCGTCATATCTACCTGAGGCCACATAAGCCATATCTAAAGCTGCACATCCTGATTTTCTAAAAGGAAGATCTGGATCATTTTTAAGCTTACTACCAGCAACAAATAAGCAATCGTTAATTTCATTCTTTTTAGAAACTCTTATTCTTTGATTATTAAAAAAAGCACCGTTATTTTTTTCAGCATAAAACATTTCATCTTTAATAGGATCAAAAATAAGTCCTGAAATTATTTCATCTTTAGTTTTAAGGGCAATGGATATTGCAAAATGAGGTATCCCATGTAAAAAATTTACTGTTCCATCTATAGGATCAATTATCCAAGTATTGTCTTTATCTTTATTATTTTCAACTCCACTTTCTTCACTAATTATAGAGTAATTTGGTTTTGCTTTTTTAAGCTCTTCAATAATTATTTTTTCAGTTTTTAAATCTGCATTAGTTACAAAATCTGTTGGACCCTTTTTTGAAACTTGCAATTTTTCTATTTCCCCAAAATCTCTGATCAATACTTTTGAAGCTTTTTCACTAGCCCTGATCATTATATTTAAGTTTGCAGAAATTGAGTTCATAAAACTAAATTTTTTTTACATACTCAAGATTTCGAGTATCAACAATTACTTCGTCTTCAGCCTCAATAAATGGAGGCACTTGTATATTTAAACCGTTACTTAAAACTGCTGGTTTATATGAAGATGAAACTGTTTGTCCTTTTAAAGCAGCATCAGTTGTTTTTATTTTACATATTACTTGGTTTGGTAATTCGACAGAAATAGCTGAGTCATTGTAAAAACTAACTGATACTTCTAAATTTTCAGTTAATAGTTTACCTTTTTCTCCTATAACATTTTTTTTGATTTCTATTTGTTCAAAAGATTTTGGCTCTATAAAAAAATAATTAATTTCATCCTCATACAAAAAATTATATTTTGTCTCCTCTAAAGATGCTTTTTCTACAGTTTCACTTGATCTGAATCTTTCATTTAATTTCGTATTTTTATTTACACTTTTCATTTCTACTTGTGCAAATGCACCTCCCTTACCAGGTTTTACATGTTGAGTTTTAAGCACTTGCCACAAATCATTTTTATGTTCTAAGAGCATACCTACTCTAATTTCTCCAGCGTTAATTTTCATTTCAATTTTTTAATTGCCTCTGTTGGTTTTAATTTTTTATTATTCCAAATGTAGCCTGAAATAGCCAAAAAGTTCGCTTTATTCAATAAGAGTTTTTTGTAATTATCTGAATTAATACCACCTATAGCAACAATGGGAGTTTTTGTTAACTTTGTGATTGTTTTTAATAATTTTAAATTCGCTTTAAATTTAGTTTTTTTAGTTTCTGAAGCATAAAATGCACCAAGGGCTAAATAATCAACTTTGTCGTTGATTGCTAATTTTGCTAATTTAACAGAGTTGTGACATGTAATTCCAATTATTTTTTTTTTTATAATTTTTCTAGCTCTAATTACTTTCATATCTTTTTGACCCAAATGGCATCCATCCACATTTAATTTTTTTGCTAGTAATACATCATCGTTTATTAAAAATTTTGTTTTATATTTTTTACATATTTTTTTAATCTTTTTTCCAATAGCCATTTTTTTTTTAAAAGAAATATTTTTAAGTCTAAGTTGAAAAAAACTAACTTTTTTCAATTTTAAAACTTCAGATAAATCATTGTAAAAGGATCTTTTAATTTTGTTTGGAGAAATTAGGTAAATGAATTTTTTTTTATTTATTCTCAATTTCTTTGGACCATTTCCCTTGAGCTGCAAGAGTGTTCATTTTTGCTCTATGATTAAACACTTTTTGAGTACCCTCAATATCTTGAATATTTTTTGACCAAAATTTGAGTGCACTTTGTTGAAGAGCTCGTCCATAAGAATAGCTCATTATAAAATTAGTATTATTGTTTTTATTAATCAAATTTAGATTCTCAGTTGCCTCTATTTCTGACTGTCCACCCGATAAAAAAGCAATTCCTGGGACTTCCGATGGTACTGAATTTTTAAGACATTCTAATGTTAATTTTGCAACTTCTTCATTAGAAATTTTATCACTAGATTTGTTTCCGGGTAATATCATATTCGGTTTCAATATAATTCCTTTTAAATCTACATTATGCAAAATAAGTTCCTCAAAACATTTTTTGATAACTTCAGAAGTTTTATTATAACAATCTTTTACAGAATGATCTCCATCCATTAATAATTCTGGCTCAACTATTGGGACCATGTCGCATTCCTGAACCATTGCTGAGTATCGAGCTAAGGCATGTGCATTTGAATGTATAGATAGTTTACTGGGATAATCTTTTGAAATATTATATACACCTCTCCATTTAGTGAATTTTGCTCCAAGATCATAATATTCTTTCAGTCTTTCTCTTAAGCCATCAAGACCTTCTGTGATTTTTTCATTAGGTGATCCTGCTAAAACTTTGGCTCCAGTATCAACCTTAATACCAGGATGTGAACCAATAGATGAAATTAATTCTGGTATCTTATTTTTTTTTGAGGATGTTTGTTTGATAGTTTCATCATATAAAATTACACCACCTATACATTCTTTCATACTTGAAGAACTAAAAAGAGTTTCCCTAAACAATAATCTATTTTCTGGAGTTGATGAAACATTGACGCCTTCTAATCTTTTTGTCATAGTTCCGGTGCTTTCATCAGCGGCCAGAATTCCTTTTCCATTATTAAGTATTTCTAATGCTATTTTATTCAGTTCAGACATATTAATTTAAAGCTTTTATACCAGGAAGTTCTTTACCTTCAAGATATTCTAAAAACGCTCCACCAGCAGTTGAAACAAAATTAAAATTATTTATTACATTGATTTGATTTAAAACTGCAATAGTGTCTCCACCTCCAGCTATAGAATAAATTGTGTCATTTTTGTTTTTTTCTACAATTTTTTTCGCGATCTCGTAACTGCCTAATGCAAAACTTGGATTTTCAAAATAACCCGCTGGACCATTCCACAAAACAGTTTCACTATTTTCAATTATATCTTTTATCTTATTAATAGTTTTTGGACCAATATCTAAAATAAAATCATCATTTTTAACTTCATTTAGTTCTTTGACTTCAGCTTTATCTTCCATATTTTTTCCTACAACAACATCCTCAGGATAAACAATTTTGCAAGAATGATTTTTTGCAGTTTTAAAAATATCATCAATAATTGAATCACAATTACCTTCTTTAATTGATTTTCCTATAGGGTTTCCAAGATAATTAAGAATATTATTCGCCATTCCTCCCACAAAAATAATATTATCAAATTTTGGTATCAAATTTTTTATTATACCAATTTTAGTAGAAATTTTTGATCCTCCGATTATACAGGCGATAGGTTTTTTAATTTCAGTTGTAACTTTTTTTAATGCATTAATTTCAGTTTCCAACTGCAAGCCAGCATAAGAGGGAAGAAATTCAGTAATTTTACTTACAGAGGCATGTTCTCTGTGAGAACAAGAAAAAGCATCATTAACAAATATATCAGCAAGTTTTGATAAATGTTTGGAAAAATAAGTATCGTTTTTTTCTTCCTCAACATAATATCTTATATTTTCCAAGAAAATAACTTGTTCTTTTGAATTATTAAATAAATCACCTCTTTTTAGTCCTAAGATGTCATTTTTTACCAAGATTACTTTTTGATTTATCTTTCTTTCTAAATTTTCACAAATTGGCTTAAGGGAAAGGTCTTTATTGATCTTACCTTTAGGTCGACCAACATGTGAAACAATTAAAATCTTAGATTTTTTTTTTATTAAAAAATTTATTACTGGTAATACTTTATCAATCCTTGTTTGATCAGTAATTTTTCCATTTTTAAGAGGAACATTTAGATCTAATCTTAATAAAACTCTTTTATCATTTAAATTTTCTTGATCTTTTATGTATTTCATTAAGAAATTTTATGAAGGTATTCTGCTATATCACACATCCTGTTTGAAAAACCCCATTCATTATCATACCAAGCAGAAATTTTACCCATATTTTTTCCTACTACACTAGTTAAATTGGCATCAACAATTGACGATGCAGGATTGTGATTAAAGTCTATAGATACAAGTTTTTCTTGAGTTATTTCAAGAACCTTGTTTTTTTTGCTAAAGTCCAAGAATGCTCCATTAATTTTTTCTATACTTAAATTTTTTTTTGTACAAAAGACAAGCTCAACCAATGAAACATTCGGTGTAGGCACTCTCATTGCTACACCTTCTAATTTTCCTCTAAGGGAAGGTATAATTTCACCAATTGCTTTAGATGCACCAGTTGAAGTCGGCACTATAGATTGGCTTGCAGATCTAGCTCTTCTTGGATCTTTATGAGAATTATCTAGAATTCTTTGATCACTTGTAAAAGCATGTATTGTTGTCATAAAACCTTTTTCAATTTCAAAATTTTCATTTAAAACATGTGCCACTGGTGCAAGACAATTGGTTGTACAAGATGCAGCAGAAATAATTTTATCATCTTTTTTTAATTCAGTCTCATTCACTCCAAACACTATAGTATTATCAGCATTCTTACATGGCACTGAAACAATAATTTTTTTTGCTCCATTTCTTAGATGAGTTTCTAATTTATCTTTAGAATTAAATTTTCCTGTACATTCAAAAACATAATCTACATCATGTTTTTTCCAATCAATATTATTTAAATCTGTTGTTTGACTAAAAGTAATTTTATTTTTGTTAATTATTAAGTGCTCATCATCAAAACTAATATCAGCTTCAAATTTTCCGTGAATTGAATCATATTTTAAAAGAGTTGAGCAAGCTTCAGAGCTTGTTCTATTATTAATATGTTTTATCTCTATATTTCTATTATTGCTTTCAATTATAGATCGGATAATCATTCTTCCTATTCTACCCATTCCATTTATACCAACTTTTATTTTCATAGTTTATCTTTTATCTTTTTAATTATACTTTCAGAGCTTAATTGGAAGTGATCATAAATTTCTTTATATGGTGCACTTTTCCCAAAATCGTCAACACCAAAATTTAATCCATTCGTACCAGTATACTTTTTCCAATAATTCGTTTCGGAAGCTTCTATAGAAACAACTAATTCAGCTTCATTTAAAATTTTATTTTTATAGTCTTTACTTTGATGATCAAATAATTCCTGACAAGGCATGGATACTACTTTGGAATAAATACTCTCTGTGGCTAATTTATGTCCAATTTCACAGGCCAAACTAGTTTCCGACCCAGATGCTAGTAATGTTACTTTAATTTTATCACCAGTTCTTAAGACTTCATAAGCACCAGCAGATGACTCATTTTTGGAAGTTTTTTTCTTTCTTACTGGGTTTATTGCTTGTCTTGTTAAAGCGATAACGCTAGGTGAATTTTTATTTTCTATAGCTAATTGCCAGCATTCAAACGTCTCTATTAAGTCAGCTGGTCTAAAAACATTTAAATTTGGAATTGATCTTAGACTCGTTAATTGCTCAATAGGTTGATGAGTAGGACCATCTTCTCCAAGCCCGATGGAGTCATGTGTAAAAACATAAATTACTTTTTGTTTCATCATAGCAGCTAGTCTGATAGATGGTTTGCAGTAATCGCTAAATATTAAAAAAGTACCACCATATGGAATTAAATCACTATGAAGTGCTATACCATTCATTATTCCGCACATAGCATGTTCTCTAACTCCATAGTGGATATAATTCCCTGAAAAATTACCTGGTGTAATTATTTTGTGATTTTTAGTTTTCGTATTATTTGAACCTGCTAAATCAGCAGAACCCCCTATAAGATTTGATAATTTAGACACAATATCTAAAAACATTTCAGAAGATTTCCTTGTTGCTAGAGGTTTTGGATTATTTAAATAATTTTTTTTTATCTTTTCAATTGATATATTTAAAGATTTAAGATTTTTGTTCCTTAAAGTAATTTTTTTAATTTTACTTTCACGTTTTTGGGCATTTTTACAAGCTACTTTTCCAATTCTTCTCCACTCATTTGATAAATTTTCAGGAATTTGAAAAGGCTTGTATTTCCAACCTAATTTTTTTCTTACTAATTTTATTTCATCTTCACCCAAGGGACTTCCATGAGAAGATGCCTTACCACTTTTATTAGGTGAGCCATAACCAATTGTTGTTTTACAAGAAATAGCGATTGGTTTTTTTGATTTTTGAGCTTTTTTTAAAGCTTTATTTATTTCATAAAAATTATGACCATTTATTTTTATATAATCCCAGCCATAACTCTTAAACCTTTTTTCATGGTTATCTGATACAGCTAGACTTGTAGGACCATCAATAGAAATAGAATTATTATCAAAAAGTAAAATAAGATTTTTTAGTTTTAAATGACCAGCAAGACTTAAAGCTTCATGACTTATACCTTCCATCAAACAACCATCACCTGCTAGTACATAAGTTTTATGATCAATCTTAGTCTTTCCAATCTTTCTTTTTAAAATTTCTTCTGATATTGCAAAACCAACTGCATTTGATATTCCTTGACCCAATGGACCTGTGGTAGTTTCTATTCCAGTATTTGGATGATATTCTGGATGACCAGCACAAATAGAGTCTAGTTGCCTAAAGTTTTTGATATCATCTAGAGAAACACTTTTGTAGCCAGTAAGATATAATAAAGAATAAAGCAGCATGGATCCATGACCTGCTGAAAGAACAAATCTATCTCTATTTAACCAACTTGGGTTTTTTGGATTAAATTTTAGAAAATCTTTAAAAAGAACCGTTGCTACATCAGCCATTCCCATAGGCATCCCAGGGTGCCCCGAGTTAGCTTTTTGAACAGCATCGATAGACAAAAATCTAATGCAATTAGCTAAATCTCTATATTGTTTGCTCAAAAATTATCCTGTCTAGACTAAGAAGATTCTATTTAATAATATATTCATATATATATGAATTCTGTGATCGAAAAAGAAA
>MDSV01216769.1_pt1 | contig 12177 bp, 7 predicted proteins | sample 810851 | NCBI WGS metagenome assembly MDSV01 (sample SAMN05326640, study PRJNA326480) | marine metagenome | isolation source: seawater | place: Atlantic Ocean: North East | collected 2012
CTCAACAATCGTAATAAATAAATCACCTGTTTTTAGAATCATATCGTCATAGATCTCATCAATAATTTCAAAATCCAGGGATTTCTCAAAGCAAAATTTTCGAAAACCATGAACAATTCTTTTAGGATACGGATACACAGATTTATCGGGATACACCAAAACCAGCTTCTTGTATTTTACAATTTTTTTAAAACCTTGGAGCAGTGCATTGTAAATATCATTCTCATAATCTTGAAAAATCTTAATAATATCTCCTTCAATTCCTACTTTAATATTGTCCAGCAATATCAGTTTCTCTTTAGGAATTTTTTTGATGGCCTCAACCACTTTATCAGTTACACTTATATGTTTAAAAACTTCACTTTTAAAATGAGACATCACAATATAATAGTCATAAGCACCTTTATTTTTTTCTAATAAATTTAAAAACAAAGACTCATCGCAATGGTAAATTTGAAGATTGGTATGTGAATTTGCACCAATACTTTGGTTAAAGGCATTGTAAATTTGTAATTTGTAAGAACTCAATTTATTGATAATAAATAAAATATTGGTTTTCGAAATTAAATTAGTTCGTGCAATATAAAACCCTTTACCTCTTACAGAAGCTATAATTTTACGATCTTTTAAAATCTTATATGCCTTTTCTACCGTATCTCTTGATAAATAAAAATGTTCACTTAAATTGTTGATGGAAGGCATTTTATCATCCACATTAAAATTTCCCAAAGTAATATTATTAGTAACAGAATCTACTATTTGAACATATTTTGGTTTTCGTGAATTCTCATCAATATTTATGTATTTAAAAATATCCATGTTATAATTCTATTAGCAATGATTTTATTTTAAAATTAATACTTTCTCACAAAGATAGAAAAATGTTGTTCTGAGGAATTATTAAAAAATTTATTTATCCACTAGGCATGATAGTACAGGACAGAAAGACCTTACAGTTGATTTATTTTGCAGAATAATTTAGAATATAACTTAAATTTTTATGAAAAAATCATTAACCAAATTCAATCATGTAGATTATTTATGGGATGATAAAAAAGCAGCCTCATACGGAGATGATCAAGTAGGATTATTTTTATACAGATCTAATATACTTGGAGCTGATTTAAGAATCACAAACTACGGTGGCGGTAACACCAGTTGTAAAACCATTGAAAAAGACCCTTTAACCAATGAAGAGGTAGAAGTGATGTGGGTAAAAGGATCTGGTGGTGATATCGGCACACTAAATAGAGCAGGTATTGCGGGTTTATATACAGGTAGACTACGCGATTTAAAAAATGTATATGGTGGTCTAGAAGATGAAGATAGAATGGTTGGTTTATTTAACCATTGCATTTATGACTTAGATAGTAAAGCGCCATCAATCGATACACCTTTACATGGTTTGCTGCCATTTGCACATATAGATCATTTACATCCTGACGCTTTAATTGCTGTAGCAGCAGCTAAGGATAGCAAAAAAGTAACAAAAGAAATTTGGGGAGACACAATGGGTTGGGTGCCATGGCAACGCCCTGGTTTTGATTTAGGTCTTCAAATTGAAAAATGCTTAGATGATAATCCTGGAATTAGAGGAATTGTTTTAGGCTCTCATGGATTATTTACTTGGGGAGATACTTCTTTTGAATGTTATATGAATAGTTTAGAGGTTATTGAAATGGCTTCTGAATTTATTGATAAAAAGATAAAAGAAAAAGGCAGTGTTTTTGGAGGGCAAAAAATAGAAAGTTTACCAAAAAAAGAGCGTTTACAAAAAGCAGCTCAAATTATGCCTTTGCTTAGAGGTTTGTGTTCGTCTGAAAATAGAATGATTGGTCATTTTTCCCATACTGATGTGGTAATGGAATACATCAACAGTAATGATTTAGAAAGATTAGCACCAATGGGGACATCGTGTCCAGATCACTTCTTAAGGACAAAAATTCAACCGCTGGTATTAACTTTAGATAAGAATGAAGATTTGTCAGACGCGGATGTAATTTTCAAGAAATTGGAGCCAGCCTTTGAAGCTTACAGACAAGAATATGCGGACTACTACAATACTTGCAAAAGATCCAATAGTCCTGCAATGCGTGATGCAAACCCTGTAATTATAATTTACCCTGGTATTGGTATGTTTAGCTTTGCGAAAAATAAACAAACAACACGTGTTGCCAATGAGTTTTACATCAATGCCATTAATGTAATGCGAGGTGCTGAAGCTATTACGGAATACACATCTTTGCCAAGACAAGAAGCTTTTGATATTGAGTATTGGTTATTAGAAGAAGCTAAATTACAACGTATGCCAAAAGAGCAGCCGTTGTCAAGAAAAGTTGCATTTGTAACAGGAGCAGGAGGCGGAATAGGTAAAGCTATTGCCGATAAATTGGCTGCCGAAGGGGCTAATGTTGTTTTAACAGATATCAATGAAGAAAGTCTTATTACGGCTAATGCCATGTACAAAAGAGATGTATCAACCTATGCGGTTTGCGATGTCACTAACACAGAATCTGTAGCAAGCGCATATAAAAAAGCATGTGTTGAATTTGGAGGAGTTGATATCATTGTGCATAGCGCTGGATTAGCAATTTCAAAACCTTTATTAGAAACAACAGATAAAGATTGGAATATTTTACAAAGTATTTTTGTAAAAGGACAGTTTGACCTTGCAAAGCAATTCTCTGCAATTACTCGTAAACAAGGACTTGGAGGAGATTATATAGCCATAGCTAGTAAAAATGGATTGGTTGCTGGGCCTAATAATGTAGCTTATGGTACTGCAAAAGCAGCACAGCAACATATGGTGCGCTTGTTGGCAACAGAATTGGCTAAGGACAAAGTAAGAGTAAATACGGTTAATCCTGACGGTGTGATTGTTGGAAGCAAGATTTGGGAAGGTGCTTGGGCAGAAGGTAGAGCCAAAGCCAACGGCATTACAGTAGAAGAATTACCAGCATTTTATGCAAAAAGAAATCTCTTAAATGAAATCATTACACCCGACGATATTGCTAACGGTGTATTTTCGTTAGTAGGCATTCTCGATAAATCAACAGGAAATATTTTAAATATTGATGGTGGGATGGCAAATGCATTTGTAAGATAAATATTTGATTAGTTTTTAGTTATTGAAAATATAGCCTATAAATTTTGATTAAATTTATGAGCTACTTCATCTGATTTATAAAAAAAATTACATGACAATAAACAATGAGCATATTCATGATACAAACAAAAAAATTCATGAAGAACATGCAGAAAATTTCAATGTTTTAGTTAATAGGCTAACCAAACTCGGAAATGATGTTTCGGATATTGTTTCAAAGTTATCTGAATTTCAAGTTGCTATTCCCAGTTGGGCTTTAGGAGCAGGAGGTACACGTTTTGGACGTTTTTCATTTTATGGCGAACCTTCCAACCTTGAACAAAAAATTGAAGATATCGGCGTACTTCATTCGTTAACTCAAACCGCGGGTGCAGTATCCTTACACATTCCTTGGGATATACCTTCAGACTATGCAGCAATTAAAGAAAAAGCAGCTGCTTTAGACATCAAATTTGATGCGGTAAACTCCAATACGTTTCAGGATCAAAAAGATGCCGCGGAAACCTATAAGTACGGATCGTTGAGCAATACAAGTAAATCAGTTAGACAGCAAGCTATTCAACATAATTTGGATGTTATTAACATAGGAAATAAATTAGGCTCTAAAGCGTTAACCGTATGGTTGGCAGATGGCTCTTGTTTTCCAGGTCAAAACAATTTCCAAACCGCATTCCAAAACACTCAAGATAGCTTAATAGATATCTATAAAGGCTTACCAGAAGATTGGAGCATGCTTGTGGAGTATAAACCTTACGAACCAAATTTTTACAGTACAGTAATTCAAGATTGGGGTGCTTCATTAATGCTTGCAAATGGCTGTGGCGACAAAGCCTATACCTTAGTAGACTTAGGCCACCACCTGCCAAATTCTAATATAGAACAAATTGTTTCAATCTTACAATTAAAAGGAAAACTAGGTGGCTTTCACTTTAATGACAGCAAATATGGAGATGATGATTTGACCGTAGGTAGTATTAAACCTTATTCATTGTTCTTGATTTTTAATGAACTTGTATATGGCATGCAAAACAATCCTCAAAATCCAGATTTAGCTTGGATGATTGACGCCAGTCACAATGTTAAAGATCCATTAGAAGATTTAATTCAATCGCTAGAAGCAATTCAAGAAGCCTATGCGAAAGCTTTGCTAATTGATCAAAATGCGCTCAAAGCAGCTCAAATAGATAACGACGTTGTTAGGTGCCAAGAAATTTTGCAAGGTGCTTACAGAACAGATGTTAGACCATTACTTCAAAAAGCACGCTTAAATAGAGGTGGTGCCATAAGCCCAATTGATGCGTACAGAAGCTTGGACGTAAGAGATCAGCTTATCAAAGAAAGAGGTAAAAACACCATTGCCACTGGGCTATAATATCGTGTATGAAAAAAAAGGTTACAGCTGTTTTTGATATTGGGAAGACCAATAAAAAGTTTTTCTTATTTGATAAAGATTTTCAAGAAGTTCACAAAGAGTATATTTCTTTTGATGAAATTGTCGATGAAGATGGACATCCAACTGAAAACCTTCCAGCATTACAAAAATGGCTTAAAGATGTATTTAATAGAATCTTAAATGCAGATGAATTCAACATCAAAGCCATCAATTTCTCAACCTATGGTGCTAGCTTTGTTCACTTTGATGAAGATGGTAATCCATTAACACCACTCTACAACTATACAAAACCTTTACCCGAAGAAATAGTTGCTTCTTTCTTCAAAAAATACGGCCCTAAAGAAACATTTTTAAAAGATTCAGGCTGTGCTGAATTAAGTATGTTAAACTCTGGATTGCAGTTGTATTGGATTAAGAAAACCAAACCAGAAATTTTTAAAAAAATCAAGTATTCGTTGCACTTGCCGCAATATCTCAGTTATGTTTTTACTGGCATTCCGATAAGTGAATATACCAGTATAGGGTGTCATACAGCACTTTGGGATTATGGAAAACGAGATTACCACAGTTGGGTTTACAACGAGAGTATTGATAAAATACTACCTCCTATTGTCTCTACCGAAACAAGCATTAATATGAACTACAATGGTAAACGTATTAAAATTGGTGTGGGTATTCATGACAGCTCTGCTGCATTATTGCCATACGTTAGGAGCTTAAAGAAAAAGTTTATTCTCATTTCTACTGGTACTTGGAGTGTTGCATTTAACCCGTTTACCAAAAAACCCATTTCAGAAGACGCCAATGACAAAGATGCCATTAATTATATGCGCATCAATGGAAAACCGGTAAAGGCATCAAGGTTATTTTTGGGAAATGAATATAAACTACAGGTTAAAAAATTAAACGAAATTTTTGGGGTTGATGATGATTACCACAGACATGTTAGTTTTGATTACGACATCTATACTGAGCTAATGAAAGATTTCACTCCATCTTACAAGTGGGGAAGCATTAAAGATGAAGATATGCCTGTACAAACCCAGATTGCTTCTGATACCTATGAAAAGGCATATCATCAATTGATGACTGAGTTGGTGTTGTTACAGCTTAAATGTATTAACAAAGCTATTGGAAGTGATAATATCTCAAGGCTTTATGTTGATGGAGGATTTAGTGACAACGATTTATACATCAAACTCTTATCTCACTATTGTAGAGATAAAAAATTAAGAACTACTGACGCTTCGTTAGGCTCTGCTCTTGGAGCGGCGATATCCATTTCGGACACAAAACTAAATTCAAAATTCTTAAGGAAGAATTACGCATTGCAAAAGCACGTCCCATTTATAGTTAGTTAAAAAAATAAATAATAATTGAAAAAGAAATTGCATGGAGTTTAATAGGTTAAAAACAGTTGTAATATGGCACTAAAATTAGACACAAGGTATCCTTCTATTGACGATTTAAGAGCCAAAGCACAGAAAAAAATCCCAAGATTTGCTTTTGAATATCTTGATGGCGGTTGTAATGAAGATGTTAATTTGATTAGAAACACTGCCGAAATTCGAGATGTACAGTTAAAACCAAATTATCTACGAAAGCACCATGGTTCTTCATTAAAGACAGAAATATTTGGTATTGAGTATGATGCGCCATTTGGTATAGCACCCATTGGGCTACAAGGATTAATGTGGCCAAACTCACCAGAAATATTAGCAAAGGCAGCTTTTGAGCACAACATCCCTTTTATTTTAAGCACCGTTACGACTACAAGTATTGAACGCGCAAGCGAGCTTACAGAAGGAAAGGCTTGGTTTCAGCTTTATCATCCAACCGAAAATAGCTTAAGAGACGATATTATCAAACGTGCCGAAAGTGCAGAATGCCCAGTTTTAGTTATTCTTTGTGATGTGCCAACCTTTGGATTTAGACCAAGAGACATTAGAAATGGCTTAGCAATGCCTCCTAAAATGAATGTGTCAAATATTTTACAAGCATTTGGACGCCCCCATTGGAGTTTACAAACACTAAAGCACGGTATACCAAGTTTTGAAGTGTTAAAACCATACATGCCTAAAGGCTTAGATTTAAAGCAGTTGGGTAAGTTTATGGATCAAACCTTTAGCGGACGCTTAAACGAAGAAAAAATTAAACCCATTCGCGATATGTGGAAGGGGAAATTGGTTCTTAAAGGAGTTGCTTCGGAATATGATGCAGAAGAAGCCATTCGATTAGGAATTGATGGTATTATTGTTTCCAATCATGGCGGGCGTCAATTAGATGCGGGCCAAGCTTCTATAAAGCCACTAACTACAATTGCCGAAAAGTATGGCGATCAAATTGAGGTGATGATGGACAGTGGTGTTCGCTCAGGCCCCGACGTTGCTAGAGCTATGGCTAGTGGTGCTAAATTTACCTTTATGGGACGTTCCTTTATGTATGGCGTATCTGCATTAGGTAAAAGGGGAGGTGACCATACCATTTCATTATTAAAAACAGAATTACAACAAGTGATGGAACAATTGTGTTGCGAAAAAACATCAGATTTCCCGGATCACTTAATAAAATAACGCATAACGAAATCAATTATGAGTCAAGAGATCATTTCAGACGACATTGAAGAACTAGCAGGTGGAGAATTTGAAAGAACTCCAGTACCCCAATCCAAATTAAAGAGTTGGAAAAGTTTTCTAGGGATGTATGCTGGTGAACACGCCGCAGGAACGGAGTTTATGATTGGTCCCTTGTTTTTAACTGCGGGGGTTAGTGCTTTCGATTTAATTGTAGGATTGCTTTTAGGAAATTTACTAGCAGTGTTGAGCTGGCGTTATTTGACGGCTAAAATTGCCGTTAAAAATAGATTGACTTTATATTATCAATTGGAAAAAATTTGTGGTAAAAAATTGGTTATCGGATATAATTTGGCCAACGGAATTTTATTTTGCTTTTTAGCAGGATCCATGATTACCGTTTCTGCCACGGCTGTTGGTATTCCATTTGATATGCCTATGCCTAAATTGACAGATACCATGCCTAATGGAGTTACCTGGGTTATCATCGTAATTCTTATCGGCGCGGTTATTTCGTTAATTGCTTCTAAAGGTTATGATACCGTTTCAAAAGCGGCTAACTGGATGTCGCCACTGATTGTTTTGGCATTTTTAGCTTGTGGTATTGTAGCATTGAATCAATTGGGTGTTGCAAGTTTTTCAGACTTCTGGAATATATGGGACGAAGGTTCAGAACCATTTCCTGGTCAAATAAAATATACTTTTTGGCATGTTGTAATTTGGTCTTGGTTTGCCAATGCTGCCATGCACATTGGGATGTCGGATTTATCGGTATTTAGATTTGCTAAAAAAGAAAGTTCTGGTTGGACTGCCGCTGCAGGGATGTATGTAGGTCATTATATGGCATGGATAGCTGCAGCATTATTATATGCTGTTTATTTAAAATCCCCCGAAGCAATGAACTTATTATCAAACGGAGAAGCACCTACTGTTGCTCCGGGACCTTTAGCACATAATTCTATTGGTGTGTTCGGAATTATCGCTGTTGTTTTGGCTGGATGGACAACTGCGAATCCAACTATTTATAGAGCGGGATTAGCCTTTCAGGCAATTATGCCAAAAACATCTACTTTTTGGGTAACTATTATAGCGGGTACGGTGGCAACGATTGCAGGACTATTCCCAGCATTCGCTATGAAATTGTTAGGATTTGTAGCCTTATACGGATTTATCTTAGCTCCGTTTGGGGCTATAATCGTGTTTGAGTATTTCTTTGCAAAAAAGGTTGGTATTACTAAGAATTATGCAGAAGTAGTCGGAATTACTTTTAACAAGTCCGTGTTCTATGCCTGGTTGATTAGTTTCGGATTGTTTTACTTTATATCAATACAGTTTGATGTGTTCTTGTCATTTGTAACCTTCCCAGCGTGGTTATTATGTGGTGGTTTGTTTTTGGTGTTTAGTAAGTATACTCAGAAAGTCAAAATATAATTACTTCATTAAAATATAGAGCAAGAAGCCTTGCAAAAAGGGTTGCTAAAAATGGAGTTTATGAATTGATAAACCGAAGTTCACTGGTTCGAGTTCAGTTCCCTGTACTCATTAAAGTAAAATTTAATACTTTAAATTCCGTAATATTTATTTAAAACAAATAACTATAAATAACTCTGTTATGAAAAATTATTTAAAATTTTTTAATCTCGTAATATTAGTCGTTACACTTTATAGATGCAGCCCACCTCAAAAAAACCAATGGGCTGAAGATTTTAAATATCAGCCCGTATCCATGCGGCCTGGTTTGGAGGTGAATTATACTGATTCTTCAAGAACCGCATTTAATGTTCTGGCTCATGATTATCGCTTGGTAGGACAGTTGCAAAAGCCCCACTTATTGATGGATGATCAAAACAAGGAATGGCTATGGATGGAAATGAAGAACGCTGAAGGGAAAGTTTTTTCAACAAGACACTCGAACGAAAAATCCAGAATAAACCTCTATAGAAGAGGCCCATATTTTTGTGAGATCCATTGGTTCGACCTCCAACTGGCTGCCGAAGATGGGACTTTACTACCACTGAAAGGAGATTTGGCACTTTATGCCTACCCTGAAAAGATACTGGCTGAGATTACCTGGCATGCAACTGAAGATTTTGAAGGAGCCTCGCTCAATATCATGGGTATTTCACCCGACACATTCAATTGCCCAACTATTTCTGCTGGAAATAAAATATCATTTAACTTCCCGGTTTTTGGTGAAGATGATCCCTTGCCCGATGCTTCCTTCACAATGCTGAGGGGTAAAGTACCAATGAGATACAATGCCCTTAAGGGTTACTATGTGATTGGTACTGAAACATCAAGTAGCTTTCAAAAACAATTCTATGAATTTCCAAACCGTTATGAGACAGCATCATTTACCCTGAAAAATAATGAAAGGGCCAGAAAGATCTACATCTGCCATGAGTCAGTTGTAGGAGGCAAAATCGTGGAAGGGGGGGCTGTTCTTGATAAAGAAGGACACAATATGCCAATCTTGGTTCAGATCTCTAAAAATTTTGATACTGAAAAAGAAGAAAAGTTTTACAACCCATCAGATACAGCTTTTAGCGAAACTTTCTTTCCTCTGTATCTAGAACCTAACGAAGAAATGACATTAAGCTCACTACATCTATATCAAAATTGGGGCAGACATATGACTAAACACTGGTCATCTTTGGGCGCATGGATGAATTATTTCCATTCATCTACCGGAGTGACGGAAACTACCTGTTATGTGCCTTTTAAATATGGAGGAATCGGAGGGGTTTCTATTGCCGACTTTCGCGCAATGAGTCAGGAAGCATTTTGGTATTCAGAACCGCAGCACGACAACCTCGCAGGACACAGCTTTTTGAGTTTCTACGATGGAAATAGTTGGCAACACACAAAATATGAAAGTACCATATACCGTAGCACCGGTCCTAACTGGTTCGACATACAGGTAAACTACATTACCGCTGACGGAAGCATTAAGGTAACGGCCGACATTTGGGAAACACCTCAGGTAGATGAATTGCGTAGTTTTTTTAATGTAAAATATGAAGTTTTGAAGCCTCTAAGAATAGAAGATGCAAAGGCAAACTTCCGTTTTCTTAGTATTACCTCTGCGATCCAAGGACTTCGGTTTAATAATTTTGCAGCCAGTGGGGTGGGAGATATGGAAATTGATTATTCGAAATCACCATTTCCCATAAAGGGAGTGAAGCTTCCTGCCGAAAATGCCTTTGTTGCTGAGTATGGTGATTTTATAAGAAATAGAGGGTCAAATGCTATTATATTAAGGGAATTCAGCGGCCCGGATGGTATTGGTCCTGCGGTCACTGTACAAACGGGACAATACAAAAACCGCTTCAAACGGGATAATGAAAAAGATACCCGTATGCTAATTGTACCGGACAAGGATAAGCTGGAACTAGAGCCTGGTGATGTATTTACAATAGACGGATATTGGCTTCCCTATGGGGCAAGGGATGATGCGGAAACACCACAAAGAGAAACCAAACTGTATGCCAGGGGTCTTCCAAACGTATCAAATATTTCAAAAGGAAGTGTTGTTTCTCATCTCCCGATAAAGATTAAGGCTGAGCACAATGAAGCCCAATTTAGTATCAAAGGCGGCAAGGATTTAGTTCCTGTTATTGTGTCCGGATTAACGGAATGGAGATATCCCAGGATTTGGAAAAAGGAGGGAGAAAAATGGCGTATGCTGTCCCATGCAAGGAATAGTGCGCACGACGGCTACCAGGTGTTCAGTGAAGAAGACGGGAAGTTTGGAGCAATTTTTCTTGTATCGACAGATGATAAAGAACAACATCTAAAAATTAGTGTTGGAACTGCAGTTGATGAAGGGCAACAAATTGCAATAAATAAACGGTCATCTGAAGATCAAGGGAGCCAAACAGGACTGGAAATAAATATTTCCGAGGGCAGTCAACCTGTGATCTTTTCATATCCAAGCACAGGATCGGATAAAACTTTAGAATGGAAACAAAGCGAGGGCAATTCTTTGTGGTTTGAAAAAAATGAAGGTGACCGGGTACATGGAGGACGTTTGTCGCCCAACCAAACAGACATTGATCTGGAATACTGGTGGCAAAACCAGATAGATGCTGATAAGATGGAAGAGATGAAAGCTTCTTTAGAAGGTTTAACTGCCAGTCAGAAGAAGCCTTTAATGAGACAAATACTGGAGGATGTGGAGGTTAGAGCGGATATAAAGGAGCCATTTTTTGAACTTGATCTTGCAGGAACCGAATTCGAAGATTCGAAAAAAGAACGTTCCTGGAGGCTAACCAATACCGGTTGGAAAAAACTCGGGAATGGTAAAGTTAACGGGCTTGGAATAATAGCGGTTCAATCATCTGTTGATGACAAAATACTATGCATTGCCTGGACAAATGCCTCAGGTGTAACATCAAATAATTCTAAAGTGGGAGTTTTATTAAAAGCAATAGAATTAGGGTTTCATAAGAGGTATCATGTTCGTGGAAAACTCTATGTAATTGACAACAATTTGGATACTCTTGAAGAAAGGATCCGTAAAGAACTAAATATATGAATAAGATAAAACCTTTCTATTTACAAATTAATTTTTATTATCACCGTAATCCTATTTAGTAAAAAATCTGCATTTCCTGGAGCGATAATTATTGGATATGACTTTACTGAAAGTATAACTTTAGGCGTAGGATACTCCGCTCAAATTAGTAACTCATCTAATATTGATGGTGTCAAGATTTGAGCGAATGCATTTGGAGCAGAATTACAAGTTAAGTTTTAACTTTATGTAAATTAGGAACACTAAAAACAATTAAAATGAAGAAATTCTTTGTTAATATTGGTAATTGTTTATCAATGATTTTATTAATGTCGTTTTTTTTATTGGCTTACCAGAGAATTATTTACCAGAATTCTCAAGTTGAATTCTTGCAAACATAACATGTCTTATTGTTGTTTTTCTTCCTGTTTCATTGATTATTTATTACATAAATAAAAAATGAGTAATGTCATAGAAATATTATTTGCTATTGCAGCAGGAGCAGTTATTCTATATGCTATATATAGATTTTTTAAATATTTTGGCATTGACTTAACCGAAAATGACTGGTGATATAAGGTTAATAAAA
>MDSV01013026.1_pt1 | contig 12175 bp, 10 predicted proteins | sample 810851 | NCBI WGS metagenome assembly MDSV01 (sample SAMN05326640, study PRJNA326480) | marine metagenome | isolation source: seawater | place: Atlantic Ocean: North East | collected 2012
GATAGGAATCAGCAAGTTGGTTTTTATATCCTTTGAACTCCTTCATAAACTTAGAGGTTGTATCGTAACCCAATGTTTTAGCTTCTTTTACCTTTAAGAGAAATTTATCATACAGTTTTCTGTAGCTCAACAAGGAGTCTTTTGTTATTATTTTTTCAGGATCTGAATTTTTATTGTAGACATACCAAAAATCACCGGCACTAATAGTATCTCCACCTATAGCTACTAACCACTGACTTGCTAATTCAGGTTTTAATTGTGAAACTTGGGCTTTTGAACCAATTGCAAGAAATGAAAATGCAAGAAAAAGTAATGTATTAAATCTCATTGTTGATTTTTTTTAATTAAATAATTTTATCTACTGTAATTTGGAGCTTCTCGAGTAATTGTAACATCATGAGGGTGACTTTCTCTAACTCCGGCTGCAGTTATTCTAATAAATTTGGCTTCTTTAAGTTTATCTAAGTTAGAGGATCCGGTGTATCCCATACCCGATCTTAACCCTCCAATTATTTGATACATAACCTCCGAGAGAGTGCCTTTGTAAGGAACTCTACCCACGATACCCTCTGGAACTAACTTTTTAGAATCTGCTGTTTTCCCTTGGAAATACCGATCCTTTGAACCAGCCTGCATAGCTTCTATCGATCCCATCCCTCGATAGGTTTTAAACTTTCTTCCTTCATAAATAATTGTATCTCCTGGTGACTCTTCTACACCTGCAAACAAGGACCCTGCCATTACCACATCAGCACCAGCTGCAAGAGCTTTTACAAAATCACCAGAATACTTTACACCTCCATCCGCAATTAGGCCAACACCTGTTCCTTTTAAAACTCTTGCTACATCCATTATAGCCGTTAACTGAGGTACTCCTACTCCTGCAATCACACGAGTTGTACAAATAGAACCAGGACCAATCCCAACCTTAACACAATCTGCACCGGCTTCTACTAAAGCAAGCGCCGCTTCTGGAGTAACGATGTTTCCAGCTACCACATCTAATTTAGGATAGGATTTTTTTATCTCTTGTAGCTTATCAATAATTCTTGAGGAATGACCATGTGCGGAATCTAAGACTACTACATCAACACCGGCCTTAACTAAAGCTGCTACTCGTTTTAAACAATCGTCTGTTATACCAATCGCTGCAGCACATCTCAATCTACCTCTTCTGTCCTTGCAGGCATTAGGTCTCAATTTAATTTTGATAATATCTTTGTAGGTAATCAGACCGACTAAAGATCCTTTGCCATCAACTACCGGTAGTTTTTCAATTTTATGCTCTTGTAAAATCTTCTCAGCTATTTCGAAGCTTGTTCGCTCATCAGCAGTCACTAGTAATTCTTCACCAGTCATAAGCTCTGTAACTCTTTTCTGCATTTCTTTTTCAAAACGCAGATCACGATTAGTTACAATACCAACTAATTTTTGACTTTCATTAACTACCGGTATTCCGCCAATTTTGTATTCAGACATCAATTCCAATGCATCCGCAACGGTAGAGTCAGCCTGAACAGTAATTGGATCTAGGATCATTCCATTTTCTGCTCGCTTAACTTTTCTAACTTCGTCAGCTTGTTGCTGAATGGACATATTTTTGTGAATCACACCAATTCCGCCTTCCTGAGCCATAGCAATAGCCATTGCACTGCCAGTTACTGTATCCATTGCAGCAGAGATTACAGGAGTTTTTAACGATATTTTTCTAGTTAATTTCGTAGTTAAGTCTATATCCTCTTCAGTAGGCAATATATCCGCATAAGATGGCACTAGCAGTACGTCATCGTAGGTAAGGCCTTCTTGAATTTCCATTATTTTGGTTATTTGTGGCATATCCTTAAAATTAAAAATTCGAGCAAATTTAATAAATACTGATAAGAATCACTGTTTATGAGTTGTTAAATTATTCACAATTCTGTTTTAGAAGTAATTAAAAGTCAAACGGATACACTTTTTGAGGTTAAAAAACCTAATTAACCTTCAGAATTAGATTGCATTAACTTTAGATTAAAAAAAGTAAAGCCTTTGTAAAATAACCACCCGTATAGAAGTCCCATAAATGACCCAACTATTATATCGGAAGGGTAATGGACACCTAAATACACCCTACTGTAAGCCACAACGGCAGCCCATACTAGTAAATATTTTTTGGAGTTCCTTGCAAATGGAGTCAAAAGATAACCGATAAATAAAGCTATTGCAAAGGAATTTGAAGCATGAGCACTATAAAACCCATATTTACCCCCACAGTGATCGTTTACAAGATGAGGCTTTGGCTGATGAGCGGATTCAGTTCTGCAAGGTCTATAACGACCTACGCCATATTTAAAAAACTGAGAACTCTGATCACATACTGTGATTAAACCTACCATCATTAAAACAATTACAATAGACTTTTTTTTGTAGTGTAATATGATGAAAATAAGCAATAAAACATACAATGGAATCCAAATGTATTTGTTACTTATCCAGTATTGAACAGTATCCATCCAACCAACATTTAAGCTGTTTAAAAACGTGAACAACTTATGATCTAAAGATAGTAGCCAGTCAAACAAATCTATTGGTTTTTAAATGGATCATAATTAATTTCTTCCCAAAGACGATCCTTTAAGGTTTGTAATCCTTGCTGATCGATAGAAGAAATAAATAAGGCATCCACTTCATTCGGTAAGTCGAGCTTTATTTCTTCCTTTAATTCCTCATCGAGCAAATCACTTTTAGAAATGGCTAATAACCTATTCTTGTTTAACAATTCTGGGTTGTATTTTCTTAACTCGCTTACTAGTATTTTATATTCCTTTGCTATGTCATCGGAATCTGATGGAACTAAAAAAAGTAAGATAGAATTCCGTTCTATGTGTCTCAAAAACCTCAAACCTAAACCCTTACCCTCTGATGCACCTTCAATTATTCCTGGAATATCAGCCATAACAAAAGATTTTGCATCACGGTGGCCTACAATACCTAAGTTGGGTACTAATGTTGTGAATGGATAGTTAGCAATTTCCGGTTTAGCGGCACTCATTACCGAGAGTAAAGTAGACTTTCCTGCGTTTGGAAAACCGACAAGACCAACATCTGCTAAAACTTTTAACTCTAAAACAATCCAAGCCTCAATCCCCGAAATACCCTTTTGCGCGTAACGCGGTGTTTGACGAACTGAATTTTTAAAATGAGCATTTCCCAATCCTCCTTTACCCCCCTGTAACAATACAATCTCTTGACCTTCCTCTAAAATCTCTCCGTATTGAATATCAGTTTCAAAATCCTTAGCAATAGTACCTATTGGCACATCTAAATACTCATCTTCACCTTCAGCTCCCGTACTTGTACTTCCACTTCCAGAAGATCCATGGGTGGCTTTAATATGCTTGCGGTATTTTAAATGCAACAACGTCCAATATTGGGAGTTACCTCTAAGGATGATATGACCACCGCGTCCTCCATCACCTCCATCAGGCCCACCCATAGAGGTGAGTTTATCTCGATATAAGTGACTTGACCCAGGACCGCCACTACCTGACTTACAGTTTATTTTTACGTAATCGATAAAATTATTACCAGACATACCAATAAAGATAAGTTTTTAGAATAGGAAGTTCCAAAAGCTTGTCGTTTATAACGACAAAACTGTTACACTCTAAAGATTGATAAGAAACTCAAGAGTATCTATTTTATCTGCGTAATCCCAAACTTTTGGAGTTTGAGTCTCGCCGAAAGGAACTCCAAAATCTAAAGCTGAGGAGACAACACATTGAATTTCATCTTCATTTTCCTTTACATACTTTTTAACAGCTTCCATTGAATCAAACTTTTCATAAAAAGTAACACCAATTGGAGAATGCAATCCCTTATCCTCTTTAAGTAAGAATGTTCCTCCATCTAAAAACGAAACTTTATTAATTATGAAAATAGACTTGTTATAATCAATGTTGTTTTGGTATTTTCCATTGGTTTTTAAGAAATCGGTATGTTTCAAAAGCTCGTCTATCAATTTGGTTGAATCAAAATCCTTTGTGACTAGTAATTTGGATACATTCCGACATCCTAAACCATAATAGGTAAACATGTCTTTGGCTAAACCACTTATTTCACCATCTGATTCTTTTCCCGTAAGAACTGCAACTGAAGTCCTTGATTTTCTTATAATATTCGGATATTTCCCAAAATATTGATTAAAATATCGAGCAGAATTATTACTACCTGTTGCAATTACTGCGTCGTAATTGCTTCGCGGTCTTGACAAGATATTTATTTTGTTTGAAAATGAAGAATCAATGGAAATTAATAAATCTGAAATCGAGGGAATTAGACATTCATCATCTGAACTTGTTTTTACAACGGCTGTATGGCCAGAAATTAAAACACATAAAAAATCATGAAATCCAACAGCTGGAATATTTCCAGCCATAATCAAACCTACTTCTCTGTTTTGTCTATTTTTTTTAATCTCCTCAACATAGACATCTAACCATTTCTCTAAATGCTTTTCATTGAGCATTTCCATAATTCCATCAAGAGCTTTAGAAACCATTTTTTTTGTAAACCAACCGTTAGTCAAACCTGATTTCCGTACTTGTAGCAAAAGATTTATTTGCTGTTTGTTTAAGCCTTGGAACTCACCATCTTCTCTACCCAAAGCTTCTTTCATTTGATTTCCTAATTCTACAAATGATTTAATTCTTAATGCTAGCATAAAATAAATTTGTTACAAAACTAAACATTGGAATTACATTTGTACTAATTTTATATAAATTGCTTTATGAATAAGTTTTTTTTATCCATTATTTTATTTTGGTCATGTTCTGCTTTTAAGGAAAAACAGAAGTTAGAAGAGGTGCAACAAAAACAATCTGTAAATATTGAAAAACCAAGATTAGATAATTTTACAATTGACTCAACGAATTTAAATTCCGCAATAGAAAACCCAATTAATAAAGGAAAACAATCAACTAATTTAAGTATTGAAAAACCTGAGTATACCTTTGGTATAGTTGCTGACAAATCAAAAACAAGCGGTTGTTCATTTGTTATATTAACCAAGGACTCTTTGGTTTTTGAGCCATTCAATTTGGAAGAAAAATTTAAAATAGATGGTTTAGAAATTATTTTCAAATACAAAAAGTCAAGAGCAATGACAACTTGTATGATGGGTCAAACTATTGTTGTTTCGCAAGTGAAGCCATTTCGACAAAAAAATTAGTGAAAGGATTTTATTGACTTTTTGATAATCCTAACACATTTAATTATCTGTTTTTTTGTAATTACCAAAGGAGGAGCGAAACGAATGATGTCTCCGTGAGTCGGCTTTGCTAACAGACCATTTTCTGCCATTTTCAAACATACATCCCAAGCCTCTTTGCCGTTTTTAGGTTTTATAACCACCGCGTTTAAAAGTCCCTTCCCTCGAACTTTCGCAATCATTTCTGAATCAATCATTTTTAATTCGGCTCTAAAATAACTCCCTAGTTTTTGGGCCTTTTCTGAAAGCTTTTCATTTTTAACTACCTCAAGTGCTGCTTTTGCTACTTTACATGCAATTGGATTCCCACCATAAGTTGAACCATGTGTTCCAGGGGTAATCACCTCCATTATAGAATTATCAGCTAAAACACAAGAAACCGGATAAACTCCTCCTGAGATTGCTTTACCTAATATTAAAATGTCTGGTTTAACATTCTCATGGTCGCAGGCTATTAGCCTACCTGTTCTACCTATACCTGTTTGAACTTCGTCCGCAACAAATAAGACATTAGCTTTTTGGCAGATCTCTTTTGCCTTTGATAAATAGCCATCACTCGGAACGAAAACACCAGCTTCTCCTTGAATTGGCTCCACCATGAAAGCTGCAACATTAGGATCTTTAACAGCTCTTTTGAGTGATTTCAAATCATTGTAAGGTATAGATTTTATTCCCGGAGTATATGGTCCAAAATTACCACGAGCATCGGAATCGTTAGAAGCGGATATTATCGTAATTGTTCTTCCGTGGAAATTATCTCCACAAACAATAATTTTTGCTTTACTATTTGGGATTTTCTTCTTTTCATAGCCCCATTTTCTGGCAATCTTTAGAGCCGTTTCTACAGCCTCTGCTCCAGTATTCATAGGTAAAACCTTATCGAACCCAAAAAAACGGGTTACGTATTCAGAAAATTCCACAAATGAATTACTATGAAAAGCACGTGATGTCAATCCTAATTTATAAGCCTGTTTGGTCAGAGCGCCTACTATTTGAGGATGACAATGTCCTTGATTAACAGCAGAGTAAGCGGATAAAAAATCAAAGTATTTCTTACCTTCAACATCCCAAACGAAGACCCCTAAACCCCGCTTTAAAACTACAGGTAAAGGGTGATAATTATGAGCACTATATTTAAGCTCTTTTTTTATTTTTCGTTGAGTAATATCAGACATCAATTTTTTTTATCAAAAAATTAAACTTTATACACTTTCCTCTTGTAAATTATAAGTAATTCAAATTGTTAAGTCAATGAAAACAACAATTATGTTGGGATTCTTCTTTGTATTGGCATCTTGTCAAAGTCAACCTGTAGAGATTAAAAGCAAAGTAGCAGTAAAAAATAAGAACGTGGAGAAAAGTAAATACAGAAAATTAACAACCGAAGAAAAAAGAGTAATTCTTGATAAAGGTACTGAATATCCAGGCACTGGAGAATTTAATAACTTTAAGAAGAAAGGGATTTTTCGTTGCAAACAATGCAATGATCCGCTATACAGTTCATCAACTAAATTCAACAGTGGCTGTGGTTGGCCCAGTTTTGACGATGCTATTGAAGGTAATGTTAGGGAGGTATTAGATGCAGACGGAAGAAGAACAGAAATTGTATGTGAAAATTGCGGTGGACATTTGGGCCACGTTTTCCGAGGTGAACAATTTACGCCAAAAAACACACGGCACTGTGTAAATTCCATAAGCCTTCTTTTTGAACCGGAATCAGATTCTAAAACTGATACCGCTGTTTTCGCAAGCGGTTGTTTTTGGGGGACTGAATATTTCTTGCAGCAAATGAGTGGTGTTATTGATACTAAACCTGGTTATATTGGTGGAAATGTAGAAAATCCTACATATAGAGAGGTTTGCTCAGGAAAAACGGGTCATGCGGAAGCAGTTCAAGTAATTTTTGATCCTGACTCAGTAACCTATGAAGAATTAGCGAAATTGTATTTTGAAACACACGATCCAACTCAAGTTGATCGACAAGGTCCTGATATTGGAACTCAGTATAGATCTGAAATTTTTTACTTCAATGATTTACAAAAGAAAATTAGTGAAAATTTAATAGAACAACTTCAAAATAAGGGACTTAACATTGCGACTAAATTAACAAAAGCTTCAACTTTTTGGGTTGCTGAAGAATACCATCAAGACTATTATATTAAAACAGGAAAACAACCTTATTGTCACAGTTACAAACAACTTTTTTAAGTTAGAAGAAGTTATTCAAATAAAAATTGCTTTTGAGCATCTTGCCAAATTTGTTCAAAAAGACAATTGAATTCTTCTTCCCTGCAAACCATAATATTTACAGCTTCATCTAAAGGAGATTTATCGCCTATCCTTCTTCGCATTTGAAACATTATATTTTTCAAACCTTCTATACTGGCATAAGCTTCAAGCCAATTGTACTGCTCCATAAATTGAAGCATCCTATTAAATGAAGAAGGTAGGAAACTTGAATTTTCTTTTGCTGATTTGTAAACATAGTCTACATGCATTTTAAGTGAAGAATGATTTTTAGCAATAAAGTGATCGAGGAACATATCTATCACAATACCGGAGAACAGTTTAAATTCAGGACGAACAATTGACTTGGCTTCTCTAGTTAGGTGGTGGGAATCAGTAAATGAATCAATCGATCGATGCAATCGAACTCCTTTCACTATATTCGAATTTATCCCTTCGAATTTACTCCCTTTAATTAAGTCACCGCAAAGATTACCCAACATAATAAGAGGGTCTTTTGGAGATAAAATAGAATGAGCTAAAAAATTCATACTTACAGTGATTCAACCAAATATAACAACCAAATTGCGTTTATGTATTCTATTTTGGATTGATTCGAACTATTGCCTTATTTTGCATTCGTGTTAAATTCGAAAAAACAAATGTATTGGGGATTTCAAACCCTAGGATGGCTGATCTTTACAGCTGGCAATCTTGTTTTTAATTATCTCTCCAATGGAGAGATAAGTCTTGATGATATTTATTATTCTTTGCTCATAGTCGTTATTGGCGTTTTTTGTGCACATTTTGTAAGATTTGTTATAAACCTATTTAACTGGAGGAAAGAGAAGATTACCAAAATATTCCACAAGCTTGCTATCCTAAGTATTTTTGTAGGTACAATTCATATTTCATTACTTTATTTGATAAGTTCTGTATGCAGTGACTCTTTGATTAAAAATTTCACCGAAGCAGAATTTATTACGCAATCGGCTACATTTGGAATTATTTATTTTTTATGGGGCATCATTTATTTTACCATTTACTTTTTTAGAAACTTCAAAAAGGAAGAAATTAAAAACTTAAAACAACAAAGCGAATTAAAAGAAATTCAGTTAAATAAATTCAAGTCTCAACTCAATCCTCATTTTATTTTTAATAGCATGAATGGAATTAGAGCTCTAATTGAGGAGGATGCGCAAAAAGCAAAAGAGGGAATAACTCAACTAAGTAACATTTTAAGACATACATTAACTATCGAAAAAAGAAGTCTGATTTCTGTGGAAGAAGAATTGAAACTTGTAGCAGACTATCTTAATCTTGAAAAAATACGTTTAGAAGAAAGATTGGAATATGAAATTAACACGTCTGACTCCTGCTTATATTATCAAGTTCCTCCAATGCTTATTCAGACCTTATCAGAAAACGCAATTAAACATGGAATTAGTCAATTAATCAAAGGAGGTAAATTAATCATCAATTCAAAATCAAATAGCAGATTTTTAACTTTGGAGATTATAAATACAGGGCAATATACACCTAGTGCTCTAATTTCCAAGTCCGTGAGCGGATTTGGAATTGAAAATAGCATCCAAAGACTCCGTTTTATATTTGGAGAAAAAGCTACTTTTAACATTAAAAATTTAAATGAGAACGAAGTAATTACCACATTAAAAATCCCAAAAACATGAGAGCCATACTTGTAGATGATGAGCGATTAGCGAGAGCTGAGTTAACAAGATTATTAAATAAATTTCCTGAGATAGAAATAATAGCGGAGGCGTCCAATGGCGAAGAGGCGATTCAGCTTATTGAGGAACAGAAGCCAGATTTAGTATTTTTAGACATCCAGATGCCTGGCATGACTGGATTTGAGGTGCTGGAACACCTACACATTGTGCCAAATGTGATTTTTGTTACTGCTTATGATGAATATGCTCTCAAAGCATTTGAAGTAAATGCTCTCGATTATGTTCTAAAACCAATAGAGCTCAACCGTCTAGAAATGGCGATTCATAAAGTCAAGACACAAAATGAATCTTCCCAAAACATGTCGGATGCGGCACTTAATTATGAATCACAAATATTTATCAAAGACGGTGAAAAATGCTGGTTCGTAAAACTAGATCGAATTAGAATGTTTGAATCAGAAGGAAATTATGTTCGATTGTATTTTGATGAAAGCAAACCGATGATTTTGAAATCTTTAAACAACTTGGAAAAACGACTAAACACAAAAGAATTCTTTAGAATTTCAAGGAAGTATATTATTAATTTAACTTGGATTGAAAAGGTAGAAGCTTGGTTTAACGGAGGGTTACGAGTAACCTTGAAAAGTGGAGAAAAACTCGAAATTTCAAGACGTCAAACATCCCGTTTTAAAGAATTAATGGCTATTTAAAAATTAAAAAAAGAGGTAAATGCCTCTTTTTTTAATTTAATCTCATCTCATCACATATCCCATTTTATTAAAGTCTGATATTTTTACAAATCCATTGTAGAGCCTTTAATAGTTTTCGAATAACAATACTATTTACTTCATTATTTTGGTCTATCGAATCATTTACCCCAAATAGATTACAGACCCAAATCTTATAATGTATAATTTAAAGTGAAATTATTCTTTCAAGCAAAATATATAAGTTCGAGTTTATGATTAAGCGTTATCAAAACGCACACAAAAAACATAATTTTTTTCATTTCAGATCGTGAATCTAGTAGTTAAAAAGCTAAGCCAACTATTTTAATAACAAGTTGCATCTTGATTTATTTTTCACCAATATAATCATTGAATAAAACTCATAAAAAAAAGGTTTAAAAAGTGGCTTCTTATTTTTAATAAAACACAATAAAAAAAGCCCTTGACGAAAGATCAAGGACTTTTAATATTTGTAATAGTGAAAGATTATTCCCCTTCCATTTCAGACTTTAATTTAGCCAATGCATCAAGATCACCAAGGGTAGACTTTTCTTGAGACGAATTAATGTTTTTAATCGCACTCTTCGTTTTTCCTTTGTTACCTCCTTTTTTCTCACCTTCTACTTCTGCTTTGAAAGTTTTTGTGTGAGATGCAATTATTTTCTTAGATTCCTTATTAAACTCAATAATCATAAATGGTAATTTCTCTTCAACAGAAATTGATGAACCATCTTCTTTTACTGAGTGATTTTTAGGAATAAAAGCTTCAACACCATATTCAACTGTATTAATAAGGAAGCCTTTATCTTGCTTTCCAACTATAGTTGCTTCGTGTGTAGATCCTTCAGAAAAAACAGTTTCAAAGACATCCCAAGGATTTTCTTCTAACTGCTTGTGACCTAGACTCAATTTTCTATTATCCGCGTCTATTTCTAAAACAATAACTTCAATTTCTTGTCCTAGAGTAGCAAATTCAGATGGATGTTTGATTTTCTTGTTCCAAGAAAGATCCGAAATATGGATCAAACCGTCAATACCTTCTTCTAATTCAACAAAGATCCCAAAATTTGTAAAGTTACGAACCGTTGCCTTATGCTTGGTGTCTACCGCGTATTTGGCAGCAACTTCAGCCCAAGGATCTTCAACTAATTGCTTAATTCCAAGAGACATTTTTCTTTCTTCTCTGTCTAAAGTTAAAACCTCAGCCTCTACTTCATCACCAATAGACAAGAAATCTTGTGCAGATCTTAGATGCTGTGACCATGACATTTCTGAAACATGAATAAGTCCTTCAACTCCAGGAGCAATTTCAATGAAAGCACCATAATCAGCTAAAACAACAACTTTACCTTTTATTTTGTCAGTTACTTTTAGACTTTCATCTAATGAATCCCATGGATGAGCCTCTAGTTGCTTCAATCCTAATGCAATTCTCTTCTTGTCATCATCAAAATCAAGAATAACAACATTTAATTTTTGATCTAAAGTAACTATCTCCTCTGGGTGATTAATTCTACCCCATGAAAGATCTGTTATATGAATCAAACCGTCAACTCCTCCAAGATCTATGAAAACACCATATGAAGTAACATTTTTAACTGTCCCTTCCAATACTTGACCTTTTTCAAGTTTACCGATAATTTCTTTCTTCTGTAATTCAAGTTCTGCCTCAATAAGTGCTTTATGAGATACAACAACATTTTTGAATTCATGATTGATTTTAACAACCTTAAATTCCATTGTTTTACCAACATAAATATCGTAGTCTCTAATTGGCTTAACATCAATTTGAGAACCTGGTAAGAATGCCTCGATTCCAAAAACGTCAACGATTAATCCTCCTTTTGTTCTGCACTTAACAAAACCTTTAATAATGTGCTCTTCTTCAAGCGCGGCATTAACTTTATTCCATGCAGTTAAAGCTCTTGCTTTTTGATGCGATAATACTAATTGTCCTGATTTATCTTCAGGGTTTTCAACGTAAACTTCAATAGAATCTCCGACTTTCAAATCAGGATCGTATCTAAATTCAGAAATTGAAATAACACCCTCGGATTTGTATCCAATGTTTACAACTACTTCTCTTTTCGATTTAGTAACGATTTTACCTTCAATTACTTCGTGCGCAGCAATTGAATTTACAGTATCTCCGTAAGCCGCTTCTAATTCAGCTTTTTGTTCGGTTGTGTAAATTTCATCGTGCTTACCTAATCCTTCCCAGTTGAAATCTTCGATTCCAGTAACTTGTCCTTTTGACATAGTTTTTATTACTTGTACATTAA